>Ga0222712_10006014_pt1 | contig 12092 bp, 28 predicted proteins | sample C33_657DmetaG_FD_165043 | JGI IMG/M metagenome (GOLD analysis project Ga0222712, IMG submission 165043) | Estuarine water microbial communities from San Francisco Bay, California, United States - C33_657D | ecosystem: Environmental > Aquatic > Marine > Unclassified | place: USA: California...
AGGTACCGACGCTGGTAAGTCTGGATTCCGCCCATGTTCTGGATGTCATGGGCTGCTTTGAGATTCAGCGCCGCCATCGGGGAAGTGATAACGATGGGCTCAGACTGGGCGTCCGTGTCGTAGATCCTTAAGTAAGCGTAGTCGGTGTTGTAGGACACCACGCCACACAGGCCGACCTCGAAGAAGATGGTCTGAACCGCGGGAAGAAAGTCACCAAGCTCAAAGTAGTTGAACTTGGCGAACTCGTTCTTCCCTGACTTCTTCAAGGGCAGTGCGTGGAACTGTGCCCGCGCTTGCATGAGTTTTTTGTAGACGTTCATTTGTTTTTACGGGGGCGCCCGGGACCACGTTTGACGGTGACTGTTGCTTCGGGTTGTTTAGTGACCTGCGTTGTCATCTGTATCGCCAGCTGATGGGAGATGTTCTCAATCATGACGTTTGAGTACATCCTTAGAGCGGCGATAACGATGAGAGCGTCTTCATTCGACAGTTTGAGCGTTAGCATTTTTCCATTCCTGATATTGGTCGCAAAGGCCGGATACGGGGCAGAAGCTCTCGCACCGGACTCGAGTGCCTTGACGTGTTTCGATGTAGTGGCCGTCGGTCAAAGCTTCATCGGCCTCCTCTTTGAGAGTGAATACTTTCTTGGCGCGTTTGCCTCCTTCTTTAAACAGGGCATAGGTTGTTGGGCGTTCCCACATTTGCTCGGGGGTACACGGTGGGAGCGGTGAATCAAGCTCAGCATCGAGATACGCTTCGGAGTGAGCATAAACACGGTCTTTCAGGAACTGGGTGCGGGTCTCGAAGTCCCAAAGCGGGATGTCAACAGTGACGATGGGAGCCTGCGGGTAGTCAGGGTTCTTGGTCTCGCGGTCCTTCCAGTCTCGGATGATGGCGATGATCTGCAGCTTCTTGACGTTCATCCTCTTGCACTTCTCAACGAGCCATGCGTAGCTGTTGAGTTGTTCAACCCATTCAGCCTTCTCGTTCATCACCGCCCAGCTTGAGGTGACCTTGTAGTCTGCAATGACTACGCCGTCTTCTTCGACGATCTGCAGGTCGATTGCGCCGGAGATAGTCCAGCCCTCGATATCTGCGAACAGTCGTTGCTCAACGATGTGGTGTTCGTCCTTGCCGTGCTGCAGGATGTTGTGGACCGCGGACCCAAAGAGCGACCAGACCATGCTGGCGGCGTCCTCCTCGAGCTGATCCCAGTGAAGTCGTTTGAGTTGGACGATCCGCGGTGAGTTGATTAGTTCTGTCACCGACAGGTTGGCTTTGCCCTTGGAGTACTGCGGGCGCTTCAGGACGTTGACAATCGTCTCTGGCAGGTTGCGTTTGTTAGTGAGCTTCATCGATCCTCTTTTGGTAGACCTCGCGGGCTGTCCAAAGTTCATCGAACAGTTTGGTCAGTGTTTTTTGACCAAGGTTGGCTTGATCCGCTACTTGGATCTGAGCCAACATTAGCGCCATGAGAACAACGGTGGTCGGTTCGTCGGCGCAAATGTCCAGTATTTCTTCAACCACGGGCATGGCTGCGATGACAATATCTTTGGGCGTTTTGAATTTAGGGGTTGCTGTTGCTGACATTGCCGTTTACTCCTCTGGTCCAAAGCATGGCTGCACGGGGCTTGGCACCCATCAGTTGTAGTTCTTGATCCGTAAACCGATCCATGTTGTGCCGCGGGTAGCCGGGGCCGACGTAGATGTGATGGTTGCGAAAGTGGGGGACGTAGGTGATCCCGCGCAGGTCGTACACGATGTACTCGTTCTGATCTGCAGGGGACTCGCTCTTGGGAAGGTTGGTCATGTGTCTCTCATCTGTTGATCGGATGGGCATCCTAACAGGTGACTATTTGGGTGTCAACACGTTTCTGATATAAGAGTGGAATGCGCAGAGCCGCCCGAGTTGACGACAATCAGAAGGAGATCGTGACTGCCTTACGTAAGGTAGGTGCCACGGTTCGTGTCATCACGCAGGGGGATGGCTTGCCCGACTTGCTAGTAGGGTTTAGGGGGCGCACTGTGCTTATGGAAGTCAAGGACGGGGGGAAGGTTCCGTCAGCGCAGGCGTTGACAGAAGCGGAGCAAAAGTTCCATGATGAGTGGCGCGGTGGATCATTGGTGGTGGTGAACTCTGTTGAAGCTGCGTTGCAGTCGCTGCGCCCAGCCGGCGGTGGCCAATAACACCGGCAGCTAAAGCGGTTCCGCCTCCTCGTGTCTCCTTCCGGGCCGTGATTTAGCAGACACCTCGGAAAGACGAGGGCCAACATGCATGGGGATTGGCGTACACGTCCGCGGCGTGGCCCATAAAGAGAAACCAGTCTCCAGCCGTGTTGGGTATTAGTTGACAGGGTTTATAGCACTGGCCTATGATCTACCCTGTTGGCGTAGGAACCGACAGTGTAAGGCCGCTATCTCATGCTCCTCGCCCTCGTTTGAGGGTTCCTACCGGGGGGCAGTAGATAGCGGCCTTTGTCATTTCTACGCCAGCCATCCCAAGAGGGGATCTTATGACAATGAAACTGATGTTGCCGATGGCCGAAAATCAAGGCCGCGACTACGCAGTAACAGCGTCGGAGCAAAAAGATCTCGCTCGTAGTTATGGGTTGCAAGTCGATGAGGTTCGTGCGCGTCTTGCAGATTTGCGGGGAAAGATGTTGGCCGGTGACCCGGCTCCGCAAAAGACGGGCAACAAAACGAAGCGAATCATTGCGGCTCATTTCGAAAGCAGTAATGCGATTGGGCGTCAGGGCGCGTAAGCTAATGGGCCTGCATGGGCTGCACCCGTATACACACGGCACCGATACACCCCCGGTCGTCCGTACCAGCCTGTCAGCGAGGGACTGGTGTAGTCATGGGTACCAAGGGTGGGACAAGGCCCATGATGAACGAATCGCTGCCTCAAGGGTGGCTTGGGCGTACGAATAATCGTGCGCTGGAGCGTGGGATGGTATTGCTACCACCCCTTGGGGAACTGTGCGCCAAAAATTTTTGATGGTTTGTGGCACATAGGAAAATTTATTTCTGGGTGTTGACTTCTGGATTTTTGGAAAGTAAGGTTACGGTTCTCACAAGGAGATGACATGTTTTTGAAGATCGAAGAACTGGTCGTAGACAGCAGGTTTCAGAGTCGGGTAGCCCTGAATGACGATGCGATACAGGACTACGCAGCTCGCTATGACGAGGGTCTAAAGCTGCCGCCGCTCTCGGTGGTGAAGGTTGAAGAACGGTACATCTTGGTAGACGGATTTCATCGTTATGAAGCGTTGAAGAAGCTTGGAGACTACGAGGTAGAGGTCACGGTTCTGAAGGGTGAGACGGAGGAGGATGCGCGGTACATGTCGTGGGCGGCTAACAAGGCGCACGGCCTGCAGCGGTCAAACGCTGACAAACGGAAGACTGTTCTCGAGATGCTGAATCACCCGGTATACGGCAAGCAGGCAGACCGGCAGATCGCTTTACACATTGGGGTCAGCAACACCTACGTATCGTCCCTGCGAAACCGGCAATCTGAACCTCCCAAGGTGTCAACGTTTACACCCCCCGCGGTCAAGCCGGAACCGGTGGAGGAGAAAGACGAAGTCAACGAGCAAGAAGTAATGCTCCAGACCCTGATAGAGGAGAACGCGCGGCTGAACAATGTACTGGCAATGGAATCGTTGCCGGCTGACGAGAAGGGTGCTGGCAAGGCTTTGATTGAGGAGCTGCAGGCAGAGGTCAAGTTGTTGACGGTTGAGCTGGAGTCGGTAAAGAAGTCGCGTGACACGTACCAAGCGGAGAACGCGCAGTTGAAGAAACAGGTCGCTGCTCAGCAGCGGAAGATCAAATCATTGGAATCTAAGTGAGGGACACGATGGTCAGGATCTACATGGATGCAAGTGGGACAGGAGAGTTTGTGATTCAAACGACGTGTTTGGACCCGGACTCGTTTATGACGGAGCTGGCGGAAGCGATGGATGCCGCGGTGGTCAAGAACAATGACAGCGGGCTGACGGCGTTGGGGATTCTCAAGAACGCCATGCCAATTGCATACAAGCTCAGCGGGTACAAGGCTGAGAACGTACAGGAGCAACGAACGTTGGTATGCGGAAAGATGTCACCGCACTCTTGCGAGGTAGTTGCAAGTGCAGGCCGGTGAACTTTGGTGGGAGGGCAAGACGGAGGCGCTGGCTTACAAATTAGACAAGATGGCTCCAGCTTGTTTGATTGGCCCGATCAAATCTGTTTTTAGCCGACCTGCTGTACATGCACAAGGCGGAAGAGAAGGTGGTGCGTATCGAGTTAGCCATATCAGGCTAATCGAGGACACGATTGTTTACTTTAATTATTGGAAGCATTGTATGGAAACCAGCATTGCAGCAATTGAATCAGCGGACCGGGCTCATGAGGCAATCAATAAATTGAAACAAACGGTTGATGAGTTTAGGTCTGTAGTCAAGAACGACATATCAAGTATGAAAGCCGCAAGCGAGCGCGTACAGAACGAAGTTACTCAGATGCGAGATAAATACAAGCAAGCTCAAGATATGTTAACTACTCCTGAGTTTATGCAAGCAATAGCTAATGCAGAGCGGATGGCCGCGGCGTTAGATTCAATTCAAAAGTTGACAGATACGAAGGTCAGCGTCGCGGTATTTTCTGGCGGCAAGAAAGAACAGACCCATGAATAAGGACTATACAAACTTTCAAATCCAACGAGCGATATTGATTGAGTACCTACAGGTCATGATTGCACGTAACGACTGGCACGGGGTTGCTGATGTCGCGATGGATCTTAGGGAAATGGAAGCAGAGCAGAGGAAGGAACATGAAACGAGATGAGATCCTGAACCGGGCGGAGAAGCACGGCGCCCTCACAGCAGGTTGGATATTTGGCGCAGCAGGCTTAGAGAAGTATTGGAAGGAAGCATACGAGGCCGGGAGGAAAGCAGAAAGAAAAGACTGCGCAGACCTAACAGAACAGATGGGCCTAGACGGTTACGGAACACTTGCTATAGCGGCTGCGATGAGGAAAAGAAAATGAGCGAAGACGAAGTGATGGAGTTGGCTCAGCGGGCCGGGACGTATACGGAAGTAGAAGATGGTGAAGAGTGGTTGGTCATGTCTGAATCTGCCTTCCCGGTCTTTGCGAAGTTAATTATAGAAGCCGAACGCGAGAAATGCGCACAGTTATGTGAGCGCATGGCTAAGCGGTGTAATGACATCCGTGCAGCAGCATTAGAGGTGGTGGCGGAATCCATCCGAGCACGAGGTGAGAAATGAACCGCGACGAGATCCTGAAGATCGCTGCCGAGGCCGGAGCCGTCTGGGAGCTATCGGAGACGCCAGAAAAAGATGCAGACTTTTTGATGCGCTTTGCAGAGCGTGTTGCAGCCTACGAGCGTGATCGGGGCATCCTGATCCTAGAGCGTCTGCACGAGCGATCTGGTGGGCAGTACAACTACTACCAATACGCAGCAAAAGTGCTGAAGGGGGAGATATGACAGAAGTCTTCTTTATCGGCTGGGCCGTTGGCATCCTGCTTGGCTATGTGATCTGGGCACCAGAGACGCGGTTCAAACGGAACTTCGTTGATGGTCTGACGTTGCGGTTTTTGTGGAGGCGGAGATGAGCATCGAGGCAATGAAGCAGGCGCTGGAAGGTATGACAATGCACGAATACGAACAGTGGTCAGTCAAAATGAAACAGGGGAAAGAGATGAACGAATCAAAAGCAGTTATCGGAAGCGCATACGTTGAAAAGAGCAAACAAGAGCCGCCCATAGTTGTACAGATGAACATCTTAGATAAACAGCTTGCGGTATTGCAGGATCACATCTTCCAGCTTGAATCAAAACTTTCCCCGGTCTTGCAAGAAGTCCCTCCAGCACCACAAGAACAACTTGCCAGCAGCAAACAACCATTCGGTTCATCTGCGTTATTCAACGGATTGCAATCGCTGAATGGTCATGTCGTCCGTCTACAAGCGCGGATTATTGAAATCACAGAACGGGTTGAGGTGTGACATGGCTAACATCAAACCTGTAGACATCCCCAATCAATACAAAGAATCTGCACACGAGGTTTTGCAAGAGGCGATGGATGAGAGCCCGGACACGGTGGTAGTGATGCTGTTCTGGAAAGCCCGCAACCAATTCATGATCAAAACATCTATGCAGCAAGACAGGCTTGGTCTGATCGGCGCGATTGAAGAGGCGAAGGCGAAGATCATTAAAGACGGGTACGCATCATGAGCATCGAGGCAATGAAGCAGGCGCTGGAGGTGCTGGAGATGTTGGCGCGGTATGAGAATCCCGAAACACGAATACAGGTCAGGAAGCCGAAAGACGGCGGGCCAATTGTGACCATGTATCCGCACAAGGTCGCATCTGATGCCGCCGCCACTCTCCGCGCTGCTATCGAGCAGTACGACCAGACCGCCCTTGAGTTGTGCGAGGAGTGCGGTTGGAAAGCCCTGATCCCCGGTGATGGTTGTCTGGTCTGTGCCCGGCAGAATGCGAAGCCGGTTGCGTGGATGTACGACTTTCTGTCAGACAACGAGGTGATCCGTGACTGGACGACTCAGGACTATGCTGACATCACACGGGAGAACGGGTTCAACGTGCGACCGCTCTATGCTGCACCATCTGCCGTCACGCAGAAACCCGTTGCCTACGTTGATGAAAGAATCCACGGTTGGCCAGACTGTTTTGTGATGGAGCCAGACCCGCCGCATACGGTGCCGCTCTACACCGCACCGCGCCAATGGGTTGGGCTGACGAATAAGGACATCATTGAGATGTGGCCTGAAACATCGACGGTCGGGTGGGATGACATTCGGCTAATCGAAGCAAAACTAAAGGAGAAGAACAATGCTGGTTAGCAAAGAGTGCTGGGAGCGTGGATGTTCCTGCTATGACGACAGAGTAGATAAAGATCCGGTAGAGGTTATAAAAGCTATGAAGCTAAACAACATCCCTATACAAAACAAAGAACGTGACAAAGCATGGGAAGCGTTCATAAAACGTAAAGATGTAAAAGCATTTATGAAGGAGAACTTTGACTTTAAGTTTCCGCTCGACGGTTCTTACGAGATGTGGTGCATAGCATGGGACAAGGCGTGGACAGCAGGATTCAATGCAGCGCAAGAACCAAAGGAATGGGTCGGGCTGACGGATGAGGAGATCGTCGGTATGACTTGTGAATGCGTAGACAACGGGACATTCGATATGAATTGCGCCCGGGACTTCGTCCGCGCCATTGAAGAAAATTTAAAGGCAAAAAACAGTTAAGTACGGGGCGATTATGTACATGACGGAACTGGACTATCAAGTATCAAAGAAGGAGATTGTACTCAGGGACTATCAATCAGCATCAATTGATGGTCTTCGGGATGGTTTTAAGAGCGGACACTCGAGACAAGTATTAGCTGCAGCGACCGGCGCTGGTAAGTCAATCATCGCCATGAGTATGCTCGACGCCGCTCAGGCAAAAGGTTCAAAGGTCATGTTCATATGTGACCGACGCGTACTGGTTGATCAGTTCTCCAAACATCTCGACCGTCACGGTATAGACCACGGGGTGTTTATGTCTGGTCATTGGAGATACCGGCCGGATGCTCGAGTTCAGATAGCCAGTATTCAGACTCTCGAGAAGATGGACTCATGGCCAAGTGTCAACCTTGTAATCGTTGACGAGATACACGCGGTCATGCGGAAGTCTCTCAAGAGATATCTATCTAATCATCCCTACGTTCGAGTAATTGGGCTTACTGCTACGCCGTTTCACGCAGACCTTTCAAAGTATTTCACCGCGGTAACCAACGTCATAACCATGCAGAACTTGGTTAAGGACAAGTATTTAGTGCCGTTTCGCGTGTTCGTAGCCAAAGAGATAGACGTTTCTGGTGTTCCGGTTACGGCTAGTGAATGGAAGAAGGATGAACTTGAGAAACGTGGATTACAGATAGTTGGGGACATTGTTTCTGATTACGTGAGAATCAGCGAACAAGTTTTCAAAGGGTTCAAGAAAACAATCTGTTTCAGTTCTGGTGTAAACCATAGTGCGGAGTTAGTAAGAAAGTTTGCAGATGTTGGTTTGAATTTTGTATCGATTAGTTATCTTGATAATGATGAGTTTAAACAACAGGTATTAGAAGACTTTTCACGACCTGATACACAGATTAACGGTGTAATTAGTTCGGACATTCTCACCCGCGGGTTTGATCAGACGGATGTTGAATACATCATCATTGCTAAACCGTTACGCAAATCGTTTTCGATGCATGTTCAGATGGTCGGGCGGGGTGCCAGATCCCATCCGAATAAAGAGTTCTGTGTGATTCAAGACAACGCAGGCAACTGGCTGCGGTTTCAGCAGGACTGGGACGTATTATTCGAGAACGGTGTTCAGACTTTGGGATCTGATGTAGACAGCAAACCAAGGAAAGAGCCGACAAAGAAGCAGAAAGAAGCCGCCAAGTGTCCCAAATGCAGCGCGTTGTGGACAGGCGGGGACATGTGTCTTCAGTGTGGCCATGTTCGGGAGCGTAAGAGCAACGTTATCGAAGTACCCGGGGAGATGACAGAACTGAAATCGGCTGACAAATCGGTTGATCGGCAGGCTTGGTGGTCCATGCTGATGTACAAGGTCAAGTACGCCGGATGGTCACGGTCTCGAGCGTTGGCGCAGTACAAAGAGAAGTTTGGGGTCTGGCCGCGGGGATTAAATGACTACCCAGTTACGCCGGACATGACGTTTGAGAAGTGGAGTAAGGCGAGTCTTATCCGTTATTTACACAGGAAGAGGGCGTGATGGATCTGATTCAGTTCTGCAGGTTGAAAGGGATACAGATCACGTCACTTCCCCCCATCGGGGTATGGCGGCGATACAAGACGGATGATCACCCGCAAAAGAGGAACGGTGCGGTCAAGTACATGGGTGACCACGCTTTCGTTCAGAACCATGCGCTCGAGACAAGCGTCAGTGTCTGGCGGGGTGTAAACGTTTACGCTGATCGCCGGATGATTGATGCTGCGGTGAGGCGGGCGGAGGAAAAGACCGTCAGGGATCAAGCTCGAGCGGCTGATCGTGCGAAGTGGATCTTGAGTCAGGCGCAGGTGATGGAGCATCCGTATCTCGAGGCGAAGGGATTCAAGACGAAAGGGTTCGTATGGAAGGATCTTTTGGTGATTCCGATGTACGTTCGGAGCCGGATGGTCGGTGCGCAGATGATCCAGCCGGATGGCCAGAAGCGATTCCTTTCTGGCCAGCAGACGAGCGAGGCGGAATTCAGGATGGAGAAGGGTGGGATCCACATCCTGTGTGAAGGATATGCAACGGGGTTAGCGATACGGGAGGCGCTGCAGGCGTTAAGAATGCCGTATGTGATCCATGTGACCTTCAGTGCTCAGAATATGTTGAAGGTAAGTCGGATGGTCCCCGCGGGGGTGGTCGTGGCGGACAACGACGCATCGAAGACGGGCGAGCGTGTAGCGCAGCAGATCGGCTGGCCGTACTGGATAAGCGAGGTAGAGGGGGAGGATGCGCACGATGCGTGGCGCAGGGTAGGCACGTTCCGGCTGAGTCAGGCGTTGCGGTCAGTGCTGATGGGCCGAGCGAAAAAGAGGGCCGATCTCAACGTTGTCGGCGGATAGGGCGTTCAATTCGACTAAGACATCGCGGCCTACTGCGTAAGCGAGGGACTCTTCCTCGCCTACGAAGTGGCCAACGATGGTCAGTTGTCCATCAGTCTCTGTCAGGGTGATCAGGAACCGGCTGGACGGAGAGAATTTCGGTTTGGATAACATCACGATGGTCGAACGGTGCTACGGAAGCCTTACGGTACACCGATTCCATGTTGTCCGCATCGATGATGGTTTCAAACTGGGCGGTTTGTCTGACGGTCACTTTGTACATTCTGAACTCCGAGGGTTTGGTAGAACTGCCATTTCGCGAGGATGAGCGGGTTCTCTGAGGGAGACTTCCATCCATATTCGCGCCATGTTTGTTGAACGTCGGTGTGTTTCTTGTAGGGGGTCAGTGGGTCCATGATTGTCCTTTAGCAGTTGCAGCAGCCGCAGCAGGGTGCGTCTTCGCACCGGCCTTGTTTGTTTTGGTAAAACTCTTGGCCTCCGATGTTGAAGTGGTTACTGACTGATCGTTCGTAGAACCGGCGCATATGCTCTGCCAGATATTCCGAGTCTTCGCGTTGATCGTCTTCGAGGTTGGTAAATACGGGTTTTTTGCGGTTCATGGTGGCCTCAGTAGTTGTAGGTGTAAACGTTTACGGTGATCATTTTGTTGCTTTCCTTATGCCATGCAGGATGATCGTTGCGCTGGCCTGATTGGGGCGGTCGGCCCCGTGGCAGGCGAGACAGGTTGAACAGGTGCGGAGGTTGCCGGCCTCATCGGATGCGGGGCAGATGAACTCTCGTGATTGAAGGGGTTGATCGGATGTACGGGTTCTGAACGTTCTCCACCCATCGGCCTGTGCGTCCAGCAGTTCGCCGAGGGTGTCCACGCTGGCCATAGCGTAGGGGCGCAGCCATTGAAACCGTTTCCATTGGTGGGTGTAGGCGGTCCATCCAGCGGCTGATTGGATGATGGGTTCCACGGCTCGGCGGGGGAGGGCGGCGGGGTCTCCGTAGGAACCACCGCGCACCAGCTGGCCAGCCATGCGACGTGCGGCCTCGCGAGGGGTGACGATAGGGTACGCGCCACGCAGCCATGCCGACCAAATCTGGAGGGGGGCCTGCCAGATGGTGACGTAGCACTTGTTGCCACGGTGTTTGCAGTCTCCGCAGACGCCACGATCAGCCCCGGTGCGCACGGCCTCGGTAGGCGGCATATCGGATCGCATGATCCATGTCTGCCACATATCCCCAGTCTTGCGATTGCGGGTCCTGTTCGTGGCGATGGCGATGATGGGATCGCCGGTCAGTTCTGAGGGTCCGTCGTACCAGACGAAAGACATTCGAGTCTCCTAAGCGTTGATTGGATGGTGTGAGAGGGCACCCGGATGCGTGACCACCCGAGGCGGGTTCGGCGTTCGATCCAAGGGGCGCCGGAGCCCACCCGTTTGATGCGATGGGTGCCGGCGCGGATCGCGTCTGTCAGTTCGGCTGCGGTCATTCAAAATCAGGCCCGACGGTGAGACCGTAGGACCGGAGCATGGCCACAGCCTGCGGGGGCAGTGCCATCGTGCCATCGTAGTCGGTCAGGTCTCCGTCTTGGAACCAAAGGCCAATGTGTTCGACTTCATCGATTGCGGGTATGTCCCATTCGATCATTCCCTTGGAGCGATCCTCGGACAGGTAGAGGGTCATGGTTGAGGGGTGCTGGCCAAGGTCATGGTGACCCCATGAACCGTGCTTCAGCAGGGCGGCGGTGAAGGTGGTGGTACCGACTTCGTAGAGGCGTGGGTGTTGCATGATGTTTCTCACATGGAATGGGCGGATAGCCACGCAGGATCGCACGGCTGGGTGTCGCGTGACACGGGCCACAGGTTGCTGATAGGTGCGCTGCGGGTGAAGGTTTCCCCACGGAATATGCGCCATGCGTCGTAGCCACGTTTCAGGCATTCAGCGGCTGCTATGCGTCCGATAGTCTCGGCGCGCAGACGTGCGTCGATGATGACGACGGAACGGTCTCCGCAGGCTTCGATCAGTGCGTCGGGCGGGTACACGGATCGGTGATAGAACTGAGCGTAAATCATGGTGGGCTCCTATGCCCCCCGGAGGGGGCGATGTGGTTAGGCGTCGCGACGGGCGAGAAATCGGCCGAGGCGGGTTCTGATGACGGCGGAGGTGCCGCGGGGGTAGCAAGCGATCCACTCGATGGCGTCGGTCATGTCACGGGCGCGGTGCCGGTAAGTGCGGCGGTCGCGGCCTGTGGTCTCGGTGACGGTGACGCGCAGAGGGTGCGTGAAGAGTTTCATGGTGGCCTCAATGGATGGTGATGATGAGGGTTTCGTCTTTGATGCGTGTGTCGTACTGACCGGCAAGGATCGGCTCGACGTACTGCTGGGGAATCCCGAGGGCTAGCAGCAGTTCCTGCGCTTTGGGTGTGTCGAAGGGGAGGACGGTTTTGACGATGCAACCGAACACACCG
>Ga0222712_10006016_pt1 | contig 12091 bp, 9 predicted proteins | sample C33_657DmetaG_FD_165043 | JGI IMG/M metagenome (GOLD analysis project Ga0222712, IMG submission 165043) | Estuarine water microbial communities from San Francisco Bay, California, United States - C33_657D | ecosystem: Environmental > Aquatic > Marine > Unclassified | place: USA: California...
CAAACGCATCAACGAGTTGAAGCAGGCCGTTCAGGCAATGCACGACAACAAGTTGCGCGTGATCATGGACGTTGTTTACAACCACGTAGCCAATGCCGGCAACTTCTCGTACGAGCAGATCGTGCCCGGCTACTTCTTCAGAACCGATGACACCGGAGCGCTTCTAAACGGCACCGGCTGTGGCAACGAAGTTGCTTCGGAGCGAGCCATGGTGAGCAAGTTCATCGTCGACTCTGTCAAGTACTGGGCGACCGAGTACAACCTAGACGGCTTCCGTTTCGACCTGATGGGCATCCTAGATGTAACCACCTTGCAGAACGTTCGTGAAGAGCTAGACAAGATTGACCCAAGCATCATCGTTATCGGTGAGGGCTGGAACATGGGTGGACTGCCTGAAGACCAGCGCGCGACCCAGGTCAACATTTCTAAGCTCGACGGAATCGCCGCCTTCAACGACCAGATTCGCGATGGCATCAAGGGTTCTGTGTTCAACGCAGACGAAAAGGGCTGGGCAACCGGCAACACCGGACGCCGCGGTGACGTTGTTGCCGGTATCACCGGAAACGTGGCATACAGCGCCTCAGTAACCGCCAACTGGATTACTAATGACCCGGGCCAGTCGGTTAGCTACGTTGAAGCTCACGACAACCTAACCCTTGCCGACAAGCTGTTCTCTTCGGTAAACACCAACGCAACAACTCGTTCGAAGTTGCACCGCTTTGCATCGTCGATTGCGTTCCTAGCTCAGGGTCTGCCGTTCATTCACGCAGGTCAGGAGTTTGAGCGCACGAAGGGTGGTGATGACAACTCCTACCAGTCGAGCGACTCTGTGAACTCGATGAAGTACAAGCAGCGCGTCACCTACGCGACTTCGTTGAACTACTTCAAGGGTTTGATTTCGCTTCGCAAGGCACACCCTGCGTTCCGCATGGCAACCACCAGCGACATCAAGAAGAACCTAACTTTCTTGAACACCTCTGACACCGTGATTGCCTACAAGCTAAACGGTGCCGGTGTTGGCGACAAGTGGGGAACCATCGTGGTTATTCACAACGCGGGCAATTCAAGCGCAAGCGTGACTTTGCCAGGCGGAAAGGCCAACTGGAAGGTCGTTGTGAACGGCGACAAGGCCGGAGTTGCGACACTGGCTACCTTGAAAGCCACAAACAAGGCTACGGTTCCAGCAGGAACCACCTTGGTGGTTTACAAGTAGTTCAAAACTAAAGATCAGTGGCGGGTGAACAGTGTTTGCCCGCCACTTATCGTTTTAACCACGTGGATGCTCGGCAGCAGCGTCGCGTCTTCGAACGGGTCAGCATCCAGCACCACAAAGTCTGCGGCGTTACCCGGTAGCAGTGAACCGCGGTTGGTTATACCGATTTGCTCAGAGCTCGCTGCACTGTAGGCGTTGAGAGCTTGCTCGAGAGATATCGCTTGTTTTACGTTGTGTCGCTCGGTCTCGCCTGGAACCTGCCTTTTTACGGCCGTAAACGCTCCGAGAAGCGGATTTGGGTCGCTAACCGGCCAGTCACTTCCAAAGCTGATCTTCGCGCCTGCGTCGACCACATCGCGAATGCGATAAAGCTCTTCGACTCGGCTACCTAGGTGCGGGCGGCAAGAGTTCAACATGCCGTCTGGTCTGCCCCAGAGTGGCTGAAAATTGGCGATAACGTCGAGTTTTGCGAAGCGGTCGACATCTTGGTCGTGAACCAGTTCGAGGTGAGCCATCACGGCAGGCAAGGGGAGCGAGCCCAACTGCTTAGTGCAATGCTCAACGGCATCTAGAGCGAGCGTGCTGGCCGCGTCGCCAATGGCGTGAAGGTGCAGCTGAAAACCCGCCCTCGAGGCAGCTAACGTCGCCTCAAGAAGGTTCTCGCGGGTCCAAACCGGGTTACCAAACTCACCGGTCGACTCATAGGCCTGCGAAACCGATGCGGTAGCGCTGCCGAATACGCCGTCCAAGAAAAACTTCACCGTCCGGGCGTGCAGCAGGGGGTTGCCAATTCGCACGGCTTCGGCGCGAGCATCCGTGCTCTCGGTCAGACGGGTATGCCAATTGCTTGGTTGCCACCAGAACCCCAGGTTGGTGTAAACCTTGAGCCTCGCCTGAGCTGCGGCTTGCAAATAAACCCCCGCCAAGTCATCATCAACCCAGGCGTCTTGCACCGCCGTTATGCCTAACCGAAGCATTTCGTCGTGTGACCATTCGAGAGCCGCGAACTCCTGCGCGAGCGAAGGCTTGGGTTGGTGGTTGAAAATCAAGTCTTTTGCATCGGTCTCGCGAAAGACTCCCGTTGGTCTTCCATCGGCGTCAACATCGACAACACCTTCAGAAACTTCAGACGCACGTTCACTAACGCCGGCGCGACGCATGGCCTCGGTGTTCACCCAAATGGTGTGGTGGTCGTCGCCGTGCAGAATGACTGGTCGATCTGGCGCAACTTCGTCGAGCCAAGTTGCCAAAAACTTTCCGTCAGGCAAAATGCTTCGGTCATAAGCGCCGCCGATTACCCAGTCATCGCCCGGGTTTGCTGCCATCCAAGCGGCGACCGCTTGCTGAATTTCTCGGATGCTGCGAGCCGTTGTAATCGCCGGCCCGGCGTGTTCGCGCCCTGCCAGAACCGGATGCGCGTGGCCGTCGGTGAACGCTGGAACGATGACCGCACCGGCGCAGTCGATTACCTCATCGCAATCAATCTCGTTCGAAGCAATCTGTTTGCCGTCAACCGTTAGGCTGTGCGAAAAACCTAGCCCAGCACCGAGCCAAACCTTGGCGTTACTGTAGCGGGTTGGCACCAGCGGCCTCGCACTCTTTGAAGTAGCAGCTGGCACAAAGCGACTCGTAGGTCACCACATCGCCGTCAATGGCGACCTGGTTGCCGGTGAAGATAAAGTCACCGCCGAGCTTGCGTGCGTTGAACATGGCCTTCTTGCCACAGCGGCAAATGGTCTTCAGCTCTTCGAGTGTGTGGGCAATCTCCAGTAGGCGCAGAGAGCCAGGAAATCCCTTGGTCTGAAAGTCGGTGCGAATGCCGTATGCGAGAACCGGCACACCGTCTAGAACTGCAATCTCGAGTGCTTGGTTCACCTGGTCGCGAGTCAAAAACTGCGCTTCGTCGATTAGCAGGCAAGAGATGGGGGAGTTGCTTCTGGCTCGATGCTCGTTGGCCAACAAGGTGAATTCGACCCGAAGGTTTTCATTCGGCGAGACCAGCAGGTCAACGCTGCGTTCGACGCCGAGGCGAGACACAATCGCGTCTTCGCCTTTGCTGTCGGTGTTTGGCTTTGCCAGAATCACGGCTTGACCGCGCTCCTCATAGTTGTGGGCAACTTGCAACAGCGCCGTACTCTTTCCAGAGTTCATCGCACCGTGTCTGAAGTAAAGTTTCGCCATCTCGTAGCCTCCTAGAAACCACCCTAAACGACTTTGACAGCAGCGCATCGAAGGCGTAACCTAGAGCCTCACGCATTGGTCGCTTAGGTCGTAAGGGAAGACGTACCTAGAAAAGCGAGGTGTGTGCGTTGAGCAATAACAACTGCTCGTTCCTGATCGTGCACGAAGCCGATTCGGGTCGACTTGGGCTGATTCGAGCTCTCATTCAATCGCGTCTTCCTGACGCCGACTTTGGCGACTCATCCGCTCTTGTAGAGGCATCTTTTGCCGCAACTTCAACTCAGGCTATCGATTTAGTAACCGCCATTTCCAAACTTGGCGACGTGACTTTCGAGATGATTTGCCTAGACGGCACGGATGCTCGCCGCTGGGTCTTCGTGCCAACCCTCGGCCTTGGCTCGGTAGCCATCGACCAAGCGGGCAACCACATCCTGGGTGAAAACGAGTTGCTCGAGCTCGTGCGTCGCGCGAACCACAACGGTCTCAAATTGGAACGACTAATTCGGCAGGCGCTGTTGAGCTCATGGGATGAGTGTCTCGAAGAACTTCGCGAAAAGCAGCTTGACTATGCCGGTTCGGCTCGTCGTGTTGGCTAGTACTTTCTGAACGCTATAACGGCGTTGTGGCCACCAAAGCCAAACGAGTTGCTGATGGCGAGTAGGTTCTCACCTTTGAACTCGCGCGGGCTGACCACAACATCCAACGGAATCTCAGGGTCTTGATCGTCAAGGTTGATGGTCGGTGGAATCACGCCTTCGTGCAGTGCCAAAACTGTGAAGATTGCCTCGATTGCACCAGCGCCGCCTAGCAGGTGGCCGGTCGATGACTTGGTTGCTGTTACGGCAATGCCCGGCAGTAGGTCTCCAAATACTCGCTTTAGCGCGTTGTACTCAGCGATGTCGCCAACCGGGGTAGAGGTAGCGTGCGCATTGATGTGCTTGACGTCTTCGATCGTCGCGCCAGCCTGCTTCAAGGTGGCTAGAACCGCACGTGCAGCGCCCGAACCTTCAGGGTCTGGAGCTGTGATGTGATACGCGTCAGAGGTGACGGCACCGCCGGCTAGTTCGGCATAAATCTTTGCGCCGCGAGCCAGGGCGTGTTCTTCGGTTTCAAGAACAAGAGCTGCGCCACCTTCACCCATCACGAATCCGTCTCGGTTCGAGTCGTATGGGCGTGATGCTCGAGCGGGTTCATCGTTTCGCTTTGAGAGCGCGTGCATCGCTGCGAACGCAGAAACAGGCAGTGCGTGAATCGCGGCCTCACAGCCACCGGCAACAACGATGTCAACTTCGCCGGTTTGCAGGCGGTTGTATGCGTTGGCGATCGCTTCGGTAGAGGATGCACACGCAGACACTGCGGTTCGAACTCCGCCGCGCGCGGCGATGTCCATTCCAACCGCAGCAGCAGGGCCGTTAGGCATAAGCATTGGAACCGTCATTGGTAGAACGCGGCGTGGGCCACGTTCTTTCAGTGTGTCGAATGCGTCGAGGAGCGTCCAGACACCACCGATACCGGTTGAGAACTCGACCGCGAGGCGCTCGGGGGCGACTTCGGGGCTACCCGCGTCGGCCCAAGCCTCTCGGGCTGAGATCATTGCGAACTGGCTCGATGGGTCAAGACGTTTTACCTCTTGTGGGGTTAGCACGTCGGCCGAAGCAACCGCTGCCTGACCGGCAAAGGTGACTGGCACCTCATACTGCGCGATCCATTCCTTTTCGATGGTTGAGATGCCAGACTCGCCGGCCAGCAAACGCTGCCAGGTAGTTTTGACGTCACCACCTAGAGGAGTGGTCGCACCGATTCCGGTGACAACGATTTTCTTCGACACGGTTGCTATACCCGCGTGTGACTAGCTAGCGCTAACGATGAAGTTAACGGCGTCGCCAACGGTCTCGAGGTTCTTTACCTCTTCGTCAGGAATCTTGACGCCGAACTTGTCTTCGCAGTTCACAACGATGGTCATCATCGAGATCGAGTCGATGTCGAGGTCGTTGGTGAAGTGCTTGTCTAGAGCTACGGCGTCGGTTGCGATGCCGGTTTCTTCGTTTACGATCTCGGCCAGACCAGCGAGAACTTCAGTCTGCGAAAGTGCCATGGGGGTTTCTCCTTATTGGTTGATTTACCATTAATGATTTTAGGGCAGGACTACGACTTGGGCGGCGAAGGCAAGCCCTGCGCCAAAACCGATTTCAAGTGCGTATCCGCCCGATTTCACTGCGCCGGTGCGCAGAAGCTCGTGCATTGCCAGCGGCACGCTAGCCGCCGAGGTGTTTCCGGTGTTCACAATGTCTCGTGCAACGGCTACATTTTCGGGCAAATCAAGTTGCTTCACCATTTCATCAATGATGCGGATGTTCGCCTGGTGGGTCACGAGCGCCGAGAGGTCGCTCGCCTCGATGCCGGCTGCCTCAAGTGCTTGCTTGGCAACCTTGGCCATTTCCCAAACTGCCCAGCGGAATACCGTCTGACCCTCCTGGCGAATGGTAGGCCAGCTCGATTTGCCGTCGCGGTAGTCGAGCATGCTCGAGGTCATTCCAACAGCTTCCCATTTCGAACCGTCAGAACCCCAAACAGTTGGACCGATTCCGGCGTATTCGCTTGGCCCAACGATTGCAGCGCCAGCACCATCACCGAGTAGGAACGAGATGGTGCGGTCGGTTGGGTCGATAACATCGCTGAGTTTTTCTGCTCCGACAACTAGGACAAACTTCGCTACCCCCGAGCGAACCATTGCGTCAGCCTGAGCGATGCCATAGCAGTAGCCGGCACAGGCAGCAGAAATGTCGTAGGCCGGGGCAGGGTTTGCGCCAACCAACTCGGCTAGTAGGGTAGCGGCCGATGGCGTGGCGTGCTGGTGAGTAATCGTGCTGAAAATAACCGCGCCGATTTCTTTCGGGTCGATTCCAGCACCCTTGATTGCCTCGTTAGACGCGGCAACTGCCATGTCCATCAGGCTGGTGTCTGCTCCCGCGCGGCGTCGGGTGACGATTCCGGTGCGCTGGCGAATCCACTCGTCACTTGAGTCAATTGGGCCGGCGACGTCATCGTTGGTGACTACCAACTCACCGCGCGCAGCGCCTAGCGCATAGATTCGCGAGTACTTGACTGTGTCGTACTGCTTTAGTTCTGGCTTAGTCATGTTGATTAACTTCTAACTGTGGTTTGCAATCAGTTCTCGAGCGGCGTCGAGTTGGTCAGGGGTTTTTAGAGCGAGAATTTCTACTCCGGGAAGTGCACGTTTGGCCAGGCCTGCCAGCGCGCCGGCGGGTGAAACTTCGAGCACGGCGGTGACTCCGGCGTCGGCGAATGCTTGCATGCTAGCATCCCAGCGAACAGAGCTAGCCACCTGACCAACCAGAAGGTCAACATACTCTCTGCCATCGGTGATTTCTTGACCGGCTTGGTTTGACCAAATGCGTCGGGTCGGCGATGCGGCTGCCAGCCCCGAGGCAAAACTCGCCAATTCAGCAACCGCAGGCTCCATGAAACGGGTGTGGAAGGCCCCGGCAACCTGCAACTGAATAACGCGTGCCCCAGCCGGACCTTCTGCAACCAAGGCTGCAATCGCCTCGGCGCTTCCTGCGGCAACAATCTGACCAGCGCCGTTGAAGTTCGCCGGGTAGAGGTCTAACTGTTCTAGCCGTTCGAGAACAACGCTCTGTTCACCGCCAAGAACGGCAGCCATCGAGGTTGGTTCGAGTGCAGCGGCCGCTGCCATTGCGCGCGAACGAACCGAGACGGCGCGAATGGCGTCTTCAGGAGTAAGAATGCCAGCCAGGGCAGCGGCTGAAAACTCTCCGACCGAGTGACCTGCGACAGAACTGAAGCCGGAGCCCAACTCAAGTGCCGAAGCGATGCTAGCCGCCACGATGAGCGGCTGAGCTACAGCGGTGTCTCGGATCGTGTCTGCATCACTCTCGGTGCCGTGCTTTGCAATGTCGATGCCAGAAGCCTCAGACAGAGATGCGATCACGGAGGCAAACGAATCGAGTTCTAACCAGGGTTCTAAAAACCCAGGAGTTTGACTACCTTGACCTGGGCAGAGAATAACCAACATCTATTTGCTTCCTTAGGTTTCTCGAACTAGAACTAAGCGTCTCCGCCGACCGAGCCGCTGGTACCGGCCGTTACGTCGTGCAGGCGGTAGCGCTCGATTGCCTGAGCAGGCACTGAAGCGTCCATCTCGCCTCGTTCGACAAGCTGCTCAAGAACGCGTACCACGATAGATGGACCGTCAATCTTGAAAGCACGACGAGCTGCCGCACGAGTATCAGAGAAGCCGAAGCCGTCAGCACCAAGGGTTGCGTAGTCACCCGGAACCCACTGGCGAATCATGTCTGGTACCGAGTGGGTGTAGTCGCTTACTGCCAAGAACGGGCCAGGAGCGCCTTCGAGTTTGGTGGTTACATAAGGTTTCGCGTAGTTCACGCCAGGGTTCAAGAACACTGCCTCGTCGTGAGCGATTCCATCGCGGCGCAGCTCTGACCAAGATGTAACCGACCAAATGTCTGCCGAAACGCCCCAGTCGTCTTGCAACAACTGCTGGGCTTCGTAGGCCCAAGGTACTGCAACACCGGATGCGAGAATCTGGGCCTTGGTGCCACCGTGCTCGTTGCGGCTGAGGTTGTAGATTCCGCGAATGATTCCGTCGACATCCACGTTTTCAGGTTCGGCTGGCTGAACATAAGGCTCGTTGTAAACAGTCACGTAGTAAATCACGTTCGGGTCTGGGTGGTTACCGTCATACATACGCTCGATACCCGAGCGAATGATGTGACCGATCTCGTAACCGTAGGCCGGGTCGTAGCTGATCACCGCGGCATTGGTTTGAGCAATCACAGGCGAGTGGCCGTCGGCGTGCTGCAAGCCTTCACCAGTTAGCGTGGTGCGGCCAGCGGTAGCACCAATCATGAAACCGCGCGACATTTGGTCGGCAGCCGCCCAAATCGCGTCGGCGGTGCGCTGGAATCCGAACATCGAATAGAACACGTAGATCGGAATCAGTGGCTGACCCTGAGTTGCATAAGAGGTTCCAATTGCGGTGAACGCCGCGACCGATCCTGCTTCGTTGATTCCGGTGTGCAAAATCTGACCAGCGGTCGACTCTTTATAAGAGAGCAAGAGGTCACGGTCTACCGAGAGGTAGTGCTGACCGTTCGGGTTGTAGATTTTCGCGGTCGGGAAGAATGCGTCCATTCCAAAGGTGCGTGCTTCATCAGGGATGATCGGCACGAGGCGCTGACCGAAATCGGGTGCGCGCAGCAAGTCTTTGAGCAAGCGCACGAATGCCATGGTGGTGGCAACCTCTTGGGTGCCTGAACCACCCTTAGCGACGTCGTAAACCTTTGCTTCGGGCAGGGTGAAGTCGACATACTTCGAACGACGCTCGGGCAGGTATCCGCCTAGTTCGCGGCGACGCTCGTGCATGTATTGAATCTCTGGCGCATCGTGGCCAGGGTGGTAGTACGGAGGCTGGTAAGGGTTTTCTTCGAGCACAGCATCCGAGATTGGAACGCGCATTTCATCGCGGAAGCCCTTGAGGTTCTCGAGCGTCAGTTTCTTCATCTGGTGCGTTGCGTTGCGGCCTTCGAAGCTCTTACCGAGACCGTAGCCCTTGATGGTCTTGGCCAGAATGACGGTTGGCTGGCCCTTGTGCTCCATTGCTGCCTTGTAGGCGGCGTAAACCTTGCGGTAGTCGTGGCCGCCGCGCTTTAGACCCCAGATTTGATCGTCGGTCATGTCGGCAACAAGAGCCGCAGTGCGGGGGTCACGGCCGAAGAAGTTTTCGCGCACGAACGCGCCGTCTTCGGTCTTGTAGGTTTGGAAGTCGCCGTCAGGAGTGTTGTTCATGAGGTCGACTAGAGCGCCGTCGACATCACGGGCTAGTAGGTCGTCCCACTCGCGACCCCAGATGACCTTGATGACGTTCCAGCCGGCCCCCCTGAAGAATGCTTCGAGTTCTTGAACAATCTTGCCGTTTCCTCGAACTGGGCCGTCTAGACGCTGAAGGTTGCAGTTGACCACGAAGGTCAGGTTGTCTAGGCCGTCGTTGGCTGCCAGCTGCAGGGCACCGCGTGCCTCGACTTCATCGAGTTCGCCGTCACCCAAGAATGCCCAGACGTGCTGCTGGGATGCGTCTTTGAAACCACGTTCGGTTAGGTAGCGGTTTGCCTGAGCCTGGTAGATCGCGTTGATTGGCCCGATACCCATCGATACGGTGGGGAACTGCCAAAAGTCTGGCATGAGGCGTGGGTGAGGGTACGAACTCAAGCCACCGCCAGCGTGTGAACGCTCTTGGCGGAAACCGTTGAGTTGGTTCTCAGATAGACGACCTTCAAGGAAGGCTCGGGCGTATGGACCAGGCGAGGCGTGGCCCTGAATGAAAATCTGGTCGCCGCCAGATGCGTGGTCTTGTCCTTTGAAAAAGTGGTTGAAGCCGACTTCATAGAGTGAAGCCGATGAGGCGAAGGTCGAAATGTGACCGCCAACACCAACACCTGGGCGCTGGGCTCGGTGCACAAGCATGGCTGCGTTCCAGCGCATCCAAGCACGATAGGTGCGCTCGATTTGCTCGTCACCAGGAAACTCTGGTTCGGCTTCAGTAGGGATGGTGTTGATGTAGTCGGTGTTTGGAGAGGTTGGCACACCTAGCTGCAGTTGCTGTGCGCGAGCCATGAGTCGCTGCATGATTTCGCGAGCTCTCTCGCGGCCTTGAGCCTTGGTGAGTGCATCAAGCGACTCGAGCCATTCGGCAGTTTCTTGTGGATCTTGATCCGGCCTGTTGAGCTGGTATGGATCGTTGTTGTTCAGCGACACCGACATCCTCTTTCGTGGGGGATGGAAAGAATGCAATAAGGACATGGGTTTTGTCCTCGGTCAAGTTTATTCGTGTTCGGGAAGATATCTCGCTCGGGATACATTTGACATTAAGAAATCGAAAGGGAATTTTCATGAGCACGCTAATCGGCGACCAGGCACCAGACTTTTCGCTAGTCAATCAATTCGGCGAAACCGTCACACTCAGCGACTTTAGAGACAAGAAAAACGTAGTGGTGGTGTTCTACCCACTGTCTTTCTCGGGTATTTGCACCGGTGAGCTCTGCGAATTGCGCGACAACTTCGCCTCGTTTGCATCGGCCGACGTCGAACTGCTCGCCGTCAGCGTTGACAGCAAGTTCGTTCAGAAGGCATTCGCCGACCAAGAAGGCTACAAGTTCAGCGTTCTCGCCGACTTCTGGCCACACGGCGGAGTTGCCAAAGACTACGAGGTATTCCTAGACGAGCACGGATTCGCAACTCGCGCCACCTTCGTGATCGACAAGCAGGGCATCCTAGTTTCGAAGTTTGTCACCGCGCCTGGTCAGCCTCGCTCGCTCGACGAATACAACAAAGCTCTCGCAACCCTCACGGCCTAGCAGTCCTTTCGATTAGCCAACCGTGCCATCTTGCGGTATGGTTTTACACGTTGATGTGCTTGCACGTTCAACGGGCCTTTAGCTCAGTTGGTAGAGCGCCACGCTTACACCGTGGATGTCATCGGTTCGAGCCCGGTAGGGCCCACAATCTCGAACAAGTCGCAAGACGCGACCTGTGATGGTCGTGGGTAGGATTTCCAATATGGATGATTCCGAACTTGTCCCACCCTCACGTTTGTCGATGACCGACGAAGAACTCGAAGCGGCCGTTGAGCTTGCCAAAGCAGGGCCAGACGGACTAATCGCGGCAATCGTTTTACTCGAACAGCAAACCCAACTCAGAGCACAAGACGATGCGAACTTCGCCGCCTTTGCCGCCAAGAATCAGCCTCAAGACCACGCGGATGCTGCACCGCAGCCAGCGGCGGCAGAGCCAGTATTCCAACCCACCGTTGAGCCTTCGGCCGAAGAACCCTTCGTCGAAGCCGCATTCGAACCCACCGTTGAGCCTTCGGCCGAAGAACCCTTCGTCGAAGCCGCCGTTGAGCCGGCTTACGAACCAACTGCGGCTAGCCAGGCATCCTCAGAGTTTGACGCCCTTCTCGGTGCGGCAATCGTGGATGATGGCGACGAACTTTTCTCAGACACAGACTTTTCTGTCACCGGCACGCTCCAGCAAATCGTTGAGCGCGTCAACGACGATTTCTCGGAGCCTCAAGAAGAGCTGGCCCCAGAACCTGATGATCAAGAAGGCTCGAACCTAAGCGCGGCAAGCCCAGCTCCGGTCTCGGCATTTACTGCAGTTGGCCAAGACCAACCGGGGCGAGCCTCTGAGGCTGGGCAGGGTGAGTCAACCTCTGGTTCAAAGCAAAGGGTAAGGAACCCTCTGCACTTGGGCTCATTTTTCGACTCGATGCTCCTTTCCGCCGCCGCCGCAACAATTGCCATCGTGGTGACACTGCTCGCTCGCACTGAACAGCCTGTCACTTCATCGCACTTCTATGGCTTACTGCTAGGAATGCTCTTCGCGACGACGTTTGGCCTGCTGGTCTCAAAGGCGAAACGTCTAGCCGGCGAACACCTCGACTTAGTGTCTCGCTCAACCTTCGGCGTTTGGGGAGCGGCCCTGCCCGCGCTCGGCATTCTGATTTTCAAACTCGTTGCAATTGCAGCGCTAGTTCTCGCCCTGGCTTCGCCTGTCTGGCGTGCATACAATCTCTATGCACCTCCAGTGGCAGGCGCTCTAAGGCCTGCGCTTTGGCCCGAGCTAGCGGTCGTGGGT
>Ga0222712_10006018_pt1 | contig 12090 bp, 9 predicted proteins | sample C33_657DmetaG_FD_165043 | JGI IMG/M metagenome (GOLD analysis project Ga0222712, IMG submission 165043) | Estuarine water microbial communities from San Francisco Bay, California, United States - C33_657D | ecosystem: Environmental > Aquatic > Marine > Unclassified | place: USA: California...
CGACGGTGTCCGTGGCGTCGCGATCGACGAGCTCACTCCTGCTCTTGCACGCGACCTTGCACGCGCTGTCGCACGCGTTCTTCAGCCAACAGCAGTCGTCGTTGGTATGGACACGCGTGAAAGCGGACCTGCATTAGAGCAAGCAATCATTGACGGATGCGCTGCAGAGGGCGTCACTGTTCATCGCATGGGTGTGGCACCAACTCCTGCCATTGCATTCGCTGCGGAACATCATCAGTGGGTGGCCATTGCAATCACCGCATCGCACAACCCGTGGACTGACAACGGAATCAAGGTATTCGCATCGGGCGGTTTCAAATTGTCCGACAGTGAACAAATTGAAATCGAACGTCAATGGCATGCACTAGTTGCTGAGCCTGCACCGGTGGCTTTGGGAACAGTGCACGATGCTGCAGATGTTGTGAATGAATACATCGAGCATCGACTGAATGTCATCGGCGCGTCGTTTACTGGCATGCGAATTGTTCTTGATTGTGCGAACGGTGCAATGAGTGCTGCTGCGCCAACGTTGTTTGCTTCCACTGGTGCAGAAGTTGTTGTGATGAATGCAGAGCCAAATGGTCGCAACATCAACGACAAGTGCGGCGCAACCTCCACTGCCGGTCTTGTTGCACGCGTTATTGCAGAAGGTGCAGACCTGGGCATTGCATTTGATGGTGACGGTGACCGATTGATGGCAGTCACCGGCAGCGGTGTTGTTGTTGACGGTGACTACATCATGGCGATTGCAGCAGCAGATCTTTCGCAGCGAGGACTTCTACGTAACAAGGGCGTCGCTGTCACAGTGATGACGAACCTTGGGTTCCATCGTGCAATGTCCACGTTAGGTGTTGATGTTGTTGTCACTCCGGTGGGTGACCGCAGTGTTTTGGCAGCTCTTGAGGAATACGACTTCGTCTTGGGTGGTGAACAGAGCGGACACATCATTCATCGTGCATTGGCAACAACGGGTGATGGATTGCTCGCGTCATTGATTCTCATTGAATATCTCGCACGTGCACAGGTATCGCTTGATCAAGCGGTCACCGTGATGCAGTCGTATCCGCAGATGCTTATTAACGTGCGTACAACAGAGCGTGTCCTCGACCCAGTCAGTGATCTTGCTGATGAGATTCGCGCGATGGAAGAAGCATTAGGTGCTGATGGACGTGTCCTTGTTCGCGCATCTGGCACAGAACCTCTCGTGCGTGTGATGGTGGAAGCCCAAACAGAATCGTTGGCAACTTCCAGTGCTTTGTCACTCGCAAACGCTGTGATTGCACGACATGGTGGCGCTGTGGAGGGCGCTCACTGAGAAGCCCTTGGCGGCTCAGTAATCTCGTCTTATGTGCGGCATCATCGGAATCCTTCCCAGACCGTGTACGCGCACAGCGCCAGCGCCTTCTGAAGTCCTGTCGCTGCTTGATTCTGCCGTTGCGGCAGGAAGCAATATGGCATCGGTGGCTGAATCGTTGATGACAGCAGACCAGCTGCTGCGCGGTGATGCCGGCATTCAAGCTCTCGCTGGCAACTTGTCCTTGACTAACGACATTCTCTCTCGCCTCGATGTGATTGATTCCGTTGCCGCAGTTGAAGAAGCACGCATTGATGCGCTGCATGTTGACACTGCAACCTTGGACGCGGAGGCTCTTCGCCTTTCTCGCGTGCGTGATGCGTCGTGGGCCATTCGTCGTGACCGTCTCCGCACCGCCGATGCCGTCCATGCACTGGCTGGTGTGGGTGCGAGCATGTCGTCTCTCGCCGGATACCTGAGCATCCAACAGTCACTCTCGGCTATTGACCGTATGGAAGTTCGCGGACGCGACTCTGCAGGCATCAGTGTGATGGTGTCGTCGCCCTCGTTTGCTTCGATGTCGTCCACGCTCGCTGAAGCTGTTGCGGCACGAAGTGATGATCCGTTGTTTACTAACCGCAGTGTGCGCCACTCGGGCAGCACCATTGTGTTTGTATACAAAGCAGCTGCTGAGATTGGTGAGTTAGGTGACAACACTCGCCACATGCGTGAAGCAGTGGCATCTGACGATTTATTGCGCTCTGTTCTTGCGGTTGATGGTGCACGCACATCAGTGTTAGGTCACACTCGCTGGGCGAGCGTGGGCATCATCTCCGAACCAAATGCGCATCCTGTCAATGGTGAGGAAGTAGAGACTGAAAACTCAGCTGTATCCGTTGCTGTTTTGAATGGCGATGTAGACAATCACGCAGAGTTAAAAGTGCGCCACAACTTGCGTTTTGCGGATCCCATCACAACAGATGCAAAAGTGATTCCAGCGTTAGTTGATCGTGGTCGTGCAAATGGCATGTCCACCATTGATGCGTTCCTTAATGCAGTCACACAGTTTGAAGGCTCAGTTGCCATTGGCTACAGCAATGCTGATGAGCCTGAGGATTTCTATCTTGCACTGCATGGCAGTGGCCAGGGTTTGTATGTCGGTCTTGCGGAAGATCGCTTCATTGTTGCCAGCGAGCCATATGGAACCGTGGAAGAGACACTGCAATACGTACGTCTCGATGGTGAGACTCCGGTACATGCAGACCAGCCTTCATCGCGCGGACAGGTCATGCGTTTGTCTGCTGCAGGCGCGGGTACTCTCGCCGGCATTTCTATGTATGCCTATGACGGCACGGAGATCCCTCTGACAGAAAGCAACGTGCAGATTGCTGAAGTCACCACGCGTGATATTGATCGTGGCGATTCTCCACACTTCCTTCTGAAGGAAATTGGCGAGGCCCCTCGCAGTTTCCGTAAGACCATTCGCGGTCGTACCTCTGTCATTGATGGCAAGTTGGTGCCAGACCTTGATGGCTTCACATTGCCTGCGTCAATTATTGAGCGTCTGTCGAATGGTGGCATCACACGTATTCGCGTCATTGGGCAGGGAACCGCAGCGGTTGCCGGAACTTCTCTCGTGCCGGTCTTGAATTCGCTTCTCGATTCCCACATGCACGTTGAGGCTTTGACGGCAACGGAACTTTCCGGATTCGGAATGCATCAAGACATGTCCGACATGTTGGTAATTGCAGTGAGCCAAAGTGGAACAACAACCGACACCAATCGCACGGTTGACCTTGTGGCATCTCGCGGTGCTGCAGTGTTAGCCATCGTGAACCGTCGTGGAAGCGAGCTGGCAAGCAAAGCGCACGGTGTGTACTACACCAGTGATGGTCGCGATGTGGAGATGAGTGTTGCCAGTACAAAAGCGTTTTACGCACAAGTAGCTGCTGGTGCAGTGTTGTCCTGTGCCATTGCGCGCGCAACGGGATGTGCCGACAGTGATCGTATGCATCGCATCCTGGATTCATTGGTGCACATGCCTGCATCGATGGAAGAGGTCATTGCGAAGCGTGCAGAGATCGGCGTCGTTGCACGTCGCTTCGCGCCGTCACGTCGATACTGGGCGGTTGTTGGCAGCGGTCCTAACACAGTTGCTGCAAACGAAGTGCGCATCAAGTTGTCAGAGCTCTGTTACAAGTCGATTTCCTGTGACGTCACAGAAGATAAGAAGCATATTGATCTCTCTTGTGAGCCAATGATCCTTGTGTGTGCAGCCGGTTTGTCCGATGGCACAGCGACAGACGTTGCGAAGGAAGTCGCCATCTTCAAGGCACATAAAGCAGAACCCATCGTTGTAGCCACCGAGGGCGAGACTCGTTTTGATGCTGCATCTGCAGTCATCACAGTTCCTGTATCTGACCCTGCAATTGCTTTCGTTCTTTCTTCCATGGTCGGCCATCTTTTTGGCTATGAAGCAGCATTGGCGATTGACGAACTTGCACGACCATTACGTGCATTGCGCGAAGTGATTGATCATGTTGTGGAACGCGGCGGTGATGGCGATAACGCATTGCTGCGTGTGGAACGTGAAATCGTGACAACAGCAAATGGTTTCTTTGCTGCGCTTCGTACGGGCCAGTACAACGGCAACTTAGAAGCATCGACTGCCGTTCAGGTGGTGTCATTGTTGCGCATTGTGACGGGGCCTCAACCGCTGCAGGCGTATCAACGTGAGACCGGCAAGGTCGCGTCGCCGGCATCGTTGTTGGAAGACCTCATTAATGCGCTAACTCGTGCGATTGACGAACTGACTCGCCCTATCGATGCCATCAAACATCAGGCAAAGACCGTGACAGTGGGAATCTCTCGTAGCGAAGAAGGATTGCTTGATCGTGCTCTTGTTCGTGCTGTTGTTGATGCAGGCGCAGCGCGTGAGAACTTGCCATACGAGATCTTGAAAGTTCTTGCTTCATTGGATTCGGCTGTGGAGTCCGTGCTCGGCTTCACCCGCTATGCAGTGATGGGTGACCCGCAGTCGACCACATCAACAATTTCGATTATTGATCGCGGTGGCCTTGCTCGTGAACTGTCGTCACGTGTTGAACTAAATCCAGCACTTGTCGGTACAAAACGACGTGTTGCTGCAGAACAAGAACTACTTGTTGCTCGGGGTCGCAAAGATGGGCGAGCTGTCATCTTGGTTCCTGAAGTCAATGGCTCAGTCACCGTCGGTATCACGTTATTGCATGTCGTCTTCCGTTCGCAGTTGTCGCCTGCGGCAGCACGACAAGTACTGCAGGGTTATGACCGTCGATACGACCGCCTCGTCGACTGGGTCACAGAAACTGAAGGACACTTCCGCGAAGAGCGCCTCGGCGAAGTGTCGATTGAAGACCTGCTCATTCTTCCCGTGTCAGAGAGCGCCAATCTGTGGCGCACCGAGGCATAAGCGTCATGCGCGGGATTGGAATCGACGCTGTTGACATTGCGCGCTTCCGAGATTTATTGGAGCGTCGCCCTCACTTGCGATCCCGACTTTTTACAGCAGAAGAATTGGCGTCATTAGCGGAACGTTCTGATGACGCCCCATCGCTTGCTGCGCGGTTTGCTGTTCGTGAAGCAACAATGAAGGCATTAGGCGTTGGCCTCGGAGCTTTCGATTTCCACGATGTCTCTGTGGAGAGACTTCCATCTGGTGCGCCGGGCCTGCAGGTCACCGGTCGCGCCCAACTACTGGCAGATTCCCAGGGTGTGGGTGGATGGCATGTCTCCATCACCCATACCGACACGGTTGCCATGGCCGTAGTAGCCGCCCTCTAGAGCTTTTCGCTCATACGCTTACAGAGTGATTCCCGTCCTCACCCCTGAGCAGATGCGTGCTGCTGATGATGCTGCGCTGTCTGCTGTCGGTGGAGGAGATGTCTTTATTAAGCGTGCCGGTCATGCCGTCGCGCGTGTTGCCCGCACAATGTTGGGCGGCACATATGGGCGTCGTGTTCTTGTCATCGCCGGCAAAGGACACAACGGTGACGATGGACGAGTTGCGGCTGAATGGCTGACTGAGTGGGGTGCCAGTGTTCAGGTTCTCGATGCAACAGAAGCAGCAGGTCAACTGATCGACTCTCGTGTGACAGATCTAGTGATTGATGCGGCGTACGGCATTGGATTTCATGGAACTTGGTCACCGCCATTCGTTTTAGATGTTCCCGTTCTTGCGGTGGATATTCCAAGTGGTCTCAACGCATTGGATGGCACTGTCGAAGGGGGCGTTCTCGTTGCGGATCGCACAGTCACATTCGCTGCGGTGAAGACGGGCATGTTGTTTGGTGATGGTCCATCACTGTGCGGTGAGATCGACATCGTTGATGTGGGTATTGACCCCCTCGATGATGTGAGCACGTATTTAGTGGAGTCGACGGATGTCGCAACATGGTTGCCGCCACGTGATCGTCTTTCGCATAAGTGGGACCACGCAGTGCGAGTAGTTGCTGGTAGTACGGGCATGGCCGGTGCTGCATCGTTGGTGAGTGCTGCAGCAATGCGTGCAGGCGCGGGCATGGTGCATTTGTCATGGCGCGGTGATGCGCATGCGGTGACGCCACCAACGGAAGTTGTGGGACGCGCATTGCCCGATCACAACTGGGCACAAGATCTCTCTTCTGATATTCATCGTTTTGCGTCGTTGGTGATTGGTCCTGGACTTGGCCGCGGTGATGACATAGGTGTTGAAGTACGCAACGTGTTGTCAACATGTGATGTTGCAATGGTTGTAGATGGCGATGGAATCGGCGCATCGGTTGATCCGCGTGCTGGTCATTCCGCATTAACCGCTCGAACTGCTGCCACCGTTCTCACTCCACATGACGGTGAGTTCGCAACCCTTGGCGGTGATGTGGCTAACACTGATCGCATTGCAGCTACTCGTGAACTTGCATCCCGTACGGGGTGCACCATCTTGCGCAAAGGTCCGACAACAGTGATAGCTGATCCTGATGGTGCCGTGTATCTCGTTGTTGCTGGCGATGAGCGACTAGCAACCGCCGGCAGTGGGGATGTGTTGTCCGGAATCATTGGCGCATTCTTGGCACGTGGTCTCTCGGCTCATGAGGCTGCCGCTGCTGCGGCGTATGTTCATGGCATGGCTGGTTCGTCTTGTGCCAGTGAAGGCACTATTGCTCGTGATGTTGTCGCGATGATTTCCGATGTTCTGACTGAGGTGGCACACAATGTCCGTTGATTTTTCTGGCCGCTGGGTATGGGCTGAAGTACACACTGGGCTTATTCAGCACAATGTCGCGATCATCGCTCAACGAATTGCACCTGCACAGATATGGGCCGTGGTGAAGGCGAATGGATACGGTCACGGGGCAATTCCTGTTGCGCAGGCTGCACTTGCGGCGGGAGCAACTGGATTGTGCGTTGCCATTACCGATGAAGGTGTTGCTCTGCGACGTGCAGGAATTACTGCACCAATCCTCGTTCTCAGTGAGCAGCCCGCAGAGATGGCCGAGTTCACCGTTGGTTACGGGTTGACTCCCACCGTCGCATCCACACGTGGCGCAGCCGCAATTGCTCAAGCCGCTGCGAAGGCAGAACGCACGGTGGCTGTCCACATCAAAGTCGATACGGGCATGCATCGTGTCGGAGTTGCTCCGAATGAAGCTGTCAATCTTGCGCAGTATGTTCAGTCCTTTGAATCTCTGAGCATTGAAGGTCTGTACACACACTTCGCCGTGGCTGATGAACCATCGCATCCTGCAAATGAGAAGCAACTAGCGCTTTTCAACGAAGTTGTTGAGAAGTTTTCGGAGCGGGGTATCTCTCCTTCGATCATTCATGCCGCAAACAGTGCAGCAGCATTGGCCAACCCAGATGCTCGTTTCAACATGGTCCGACTTGGGATTGCGATGTATGGCTTACGCCCTGGTCCAGGTGTTGCTGAGTTATGCGAAGGGCTCATCCCTGCCATGTCATTAAAAGGACGCGTCTCTGCGGTGCGCCTCGTGAATGCAGGTGAGGCTGTCTCGTACGGTTTACGTCGTCCGCTGGAATCAGAATCGCTCATCGCAACGGTTCCTATCGGTTACGCCGATGGCGTTCCTCGATCACTGTCTCAGTCCGACATTCAGGTATTGGTCAATGGTGTTCCACGCACAATTGCGGGAACCATCACGATGGATCAGTTGTTACTTGATTGTGGAAACGATTTCGATGTCACGGTGGGTGATGAAGTCGTTCTCATTGGCCGCCAAGGAGATCACGTAGTGACTGCGGACGCTTGGGCTGATGCAATCGGAACAATCGGATATGAAATTGCTTGCGGAATCGGAGCTCGTGTATTTCGGAGATATCAGTGATTGATCTTCGGTCGCGTTCTGTGTCTGACACGCATGCCATTGCTGGTGTCATTGCATCTGTTGTGCGTCCTCGCGATGTGATTGTGCTCGCCGGTGAGATGGGCGCAGGAAAGACAGCTTTTACAGTGGGATTTACTCGTGCATTGGGTGTGAGTGAGGATGATCACGTGTCCTCGCCAACTTTCACATTGGTGCATTCGTATAACAGCGGTCGTATTCCAGTTTTGCATGCTGATTTGTATCGCCTCAATAGTCTGGGCGAAGTTGCTGACCTTGGATTGCGTGAACAAGTTGATCTCGGAGCTGTTGCACTGATTGAGTGGGGAGATGTTGCGTCAGATGTCATTGGTGATTCATTAACTATTGAACTTCTGCATGATGACGAAGACGATGATGCACGCAACATCACGATCTCGGTGGAAGGTCATGGTTGGGATTCTCGCTGGGACAAGCTTCGAGATGCGCTACGTGATTGGTTCGTGCGCTGATGATTCTCGGTATCGAAACTGCTGTTGAACACGTCGGTGTTGCACTCGGAGATCACCGAGGTATTCGTGCACACACAATGGTGGCCAGTGATCGCCGACATGCTGAATCATTGACACCCATGATTCGCTTCGCCATGCAGCAAGCGGGCGTGGAAATGACAGATCTCTCGGCCATTGCGGTGGATGTTGGTCCTGGACTTTTCACCGGAATGCGAGTGGGGATGGCGACGGCACAGTCAATGGCATGGGCATTAGAACTGCCCATCGTGCCGGTGTGCAGTCTTGATGCTTTGGCAATGAATGCCGACATGAGTGATGTCACCGTTGCCGCGGCGCTGGATGCCCGACGTGGCGAGGTGTACTGGGCGTTATTTCGCATGCGCGGAGTAGGGATGGAGCCTCAGCGCCTGACTGAACCTGTGGTGACACCACCAGAAGATTTGGCCATCCATCTTGCGGACCGTGCCGAAGACATGATGTGTGTGGGGTCAGGATTCGATCGCCATTCGGATCTCTTTGAGTCATCTCCGTGGGCACAACTCGTTGGTCGAGATGCGCTTTTCCCATCGGCAACTGCAGTGGTGACTTTGGGCGGTCATCGCGTCGTGGCTGACGACACCGTGAGTGCAGCAGAACTGCAGCCGATGTACTTACGTGCACCTGATGCTGAAATCAATTGGAAGACACGCGAGGGAACCAAATGAGTTTCATGCGCGAACGTGCCATTGATGCGCTCACAACAGAAACAATGCGTCGTCGACACCTGCGTCGCGTCATGGATATTGAAGAACAGATTTATCCACGGCCATGGACTCATCGCACTTTTGTGAGCGAATTGCAACAGATGCGTGCAGGATCTCGTTACTACCTGGTGTCTTATGTTGGCGACACGATGGTGGGATATGCGGGACTGATGTTTTCAGGAGATGATGCGCACGTCACAAATATTGCTGTTGATCCGGCATGGCAAGGAAGAGGTGTGGCAACCGAGATGATGCTCGATCTTGCAATCCTGGCCCATGATCGTGGTTGCACAGCGATGACTCTTGAAGTGCGCCACACCAACACTGCAGCGCAGAACCTGTATCGACGTTTTGGTTTTGTGCCAGCCGGCGTTCGCAAGAAGTACTACGAAAACAAAGATGATGCCATCATCATGTGGGCACATGGTGTTGACACGCCTGAGTTTATGGAGCGCATCCAATTGATTGAATCGAGGCGCTCATGAGTTTTGCAGTGAACGAATCAACTGTGATTCTCGCCATCGAAACCAGTTGTGATGAAACGGCTGCGTCCGTGGTGATGGGTGGCAATGATGTGCTCTCATCCATTGTCTCCAGCCAAATTGATATTCATGCTCGTTTTGGAGGTGTAGTTCCAGAAGTTGCAAGCCGTGCACATTTGGAATCCATCGTTCCTGTGATTGATGCGGCAATTGCGGAAGCAGGAGTCTTGCCCACTCGCATTGACGCAGTTGCTGCCACTGCAGGTCCAGGCCTTATTGGTGCGCTGTTGGTGGGTGTTTCTGCGGCAAAGTCATTGGCGCTTGTATGGGATAAACCATTTATTGGCATCAACCATTTGGAAGCTCATTTGTATGCAGGGTTGTTGGATGACCCAACGTTGGAATTCCCGCTTGTTGTTCTTCTTGTCTCTGGTGGCCACACGATGATTATCCACATGAAGGGACATGGTGATTACACCGTCTTGGGTCGCACGATTGATGATGCAGCAGGGGAGGCCTACGACAAAGTGGCGCGGTACCTCGATCTTGGGTACCCAGGTGGGCCAGTGATTGACCGCATCGCTGCAGACGGCAATCCACATGCTGTCGAGTTCCCTCGCGCAATGATGCATGACGGTCTTGATGTGTCGTTTAGTGGTCTGAAGACCTCGGTGATCAACCACGTGCGCCGTCACCCTGAGATGTCAAATGTCGATATTGCTGCGTCTTTCCAAGCAGCAGTTGTTGATGTGCTGTGCGCCAAAACCTTGAAGGCGGCGCAACAGGTAGGTGCAAAAGGAATCGTGTTAGGTGGGGGAGTCTCTGCAAACTCGTTCCTTCGTTCCGAGATGAGTCGTCGTGGCGCAGAAGCTGGATTCAAGGTGGCATTGCCCAGCCGTGCCATGTGCACAGATAATGCAGCGATGATTGCATCGGCTGCTTGGCATCGCCTGAAGTCCGATGGTCCACGTGGGTTGGATTGTGGTGCGTATCCGAATTTGAAGTTGGCAGAGGTGCCACGATGACGCGCATGCCACTCGTTCTCCGCGGTCGTGAGTTTCCTATCCCCGTTGTTCTTGCACCGATGGCGGGCGTAACGAATATTCCGTTCCGTGCTCAATGTCGTCAGTTCGGCCCAGGTCTCATATATGTCAGTGAAATGGTGATGGCGGCGGCGTTGGTACACGGCAATGAAAAGACCAAGAAAATGGTCGCATTCGGTCCTGACGAAGATTTCCGTAGTTTGCAGATCTATGGCAGCGATCCTGAATTCGTTGGTCGAGCCGTGCGTGCATTGTGCGAACAAGACATCGCTGATCACATCGACATGAACTTTGGTTGCCCCGCAAACAAAGTGACGCGAAAAGGCGGCGGTGCTGCTGTTCCCGTGAAACGCAATCTCACACGCGCCATCATGAGAGCGGCGGTTCAAGCGGCAGAACCATATGGTGTGCCCATCACATGCAAGTTCCGCATTGGCATTAATGATGACATCGTCACATTCCTCGACACTGGTAAAGCTGCAGAGGAAGAAGGCATCGCCATGATTGCGTTGCATGCTCGTACTGCCGAACAGCACTATGGCGGAAATGCTCACTGGGAATACATCGCGCAACTAAAGCAAGCCGTCACCAGCATTCCTGTTTTGGGAAATGGTGACATCTGGGAAGCATCTGATGCCGTACGCATGATGAATGAAACCGGATGTGATGGTGTTGTTGTTGGCCGAGGATGTTTAGGAAAGCCCTGGTTGTTTCGAGATCTTGTTGACGCATTCTCTGGAAACGACGTTCAGCCATCACCGAACTTGGGGTTTGTGCTCAATGTGATGTTGGAACACGCTCAAGGATTAATGGCCATCATGGGTCCAGAGTTTGGTATTCGTAATTTCCGTAAACACTGTGGTTGGTATCTCACTGGTTATCCCGTGGGTTCGGAAGTGCGTCGAGCATTTGCCACGGTTGCATCATTTGCAGAGTTGCAAGAGATCGCTGCTCGACTTGATCACTCGATGACATTGGTGCCTGGCGGTGAGCGACTTGCTCGCGGTCACACAAACGGGCCAATCAAAGTGGTGCTGCCAGAGGGCTACTTGGAAAATCGTGACGACATGACATTGCCTGATGATGCACATGAGACGGCTGTCAGTGGCGGTTGATCCCTCGTCATTGCATGTGGTGTTGGCATCACGCTCACCACGTCGCATTGAACTCATCGCACAACTCGGCATCACTCCAGACATAGTTCCAGCCGACATTGATGAAACTCCATTGTCAGGTGAACAGCCTGCGGAGTACGTCCAACGCTTGGCATCGTCGAAGGCTCGCGCAGTCCAAGAACGTCTCGCCACCGACGCCTTCGTGCTGGGTGCCGACACCACAGTGGACCTCGATGGCAGCATCTTCGGCCAGCCAGAGGATGAATCCGATGCCCGTCGAATGCTGAAGGCACTCAGCGCACGTACACATCGGGTGCACACCGGAGTCGCCGTGGTCGGCCCGACGACCTCTCAGGTCCTCGTGGTCACCTCTATGGTCACCTTCGAGCCGGTCACCGACGCCCTGCTGGACTGGTACATCGGTACGGGGGAATGGCAAGGGAAAGCCGGTTCCTATGCCATCCAAGGTCTGGGGGGCACCCTCGTGCAGTCCACTCGGGGCTCCATGAGCAACATCATCGGGCTTCCCCTGCGCGAGACCGCTCAGCTTCTCGGTCTCGGTTGCT
>Ga0222712_10006019_pt1 | contig 12089 bp, 6 predicted proteins | sample C33_657DmetaG_FD_165043 | JGI IMG/M metagenome (GOLD analysis project Ga0222712, IMG submission 165043) | Estuarine water microbial communities from San Francisco Bay, California, United States - C33_657D | ecosystem: Environmental > Aquatic > Marine > Unclassified | place: USA: California...
CCTCCTTGACGTCCACGTCAAAATCCGCCATGGGTTGTCCCTTAGCCAGATCTTGGCGAATACGCCGCACCAAAGCAGATGCCGATTCCCCTTCGGGCGTGCTTGGCTCGGTCCGCAACCGGGCTAAGTAGGACTCCAAAAGTTCAGACACACTTGTTCCGCGCTCCAATGCATACGCCTTGCCAAAAGCAATGAGGTCTGGCTCGAGCGCCAACGTCAGTTTTTGCTTACTCATACGTACGAAGTTAGTTAAAACATACGTATTATCTCGATTTTCTGTTTTCATGGAGCCAAATTCGTGCGGATCAGGGACCTAGCCGTCCCGTACACGCTAACAGTCGTTTACCCCATTTAAACCCACGGGAATGCCTTATTTTTGGGCTTATGCACATTGCGATCGCCGGGAACATCGGATCAGGCAAGACCACCCTGACCACCCTACTTGCCAAACACTACAGCTGGCAGCCCCACTTTGAGGAAGTGGACGAAAACCCCTACCTGAACGAATTCTACGACGACATGATGCGGTGGTCGTTCAACCTGCAGATCTACTTCCTGCACAGCCGGTTCCGCCAAATCCACAGCTTTCGGAGCCAAAACAAAAACGTCATCCAGGACCGCACCATCTACGAAGACGCCAACATCTTCGCCCCCAACCTGCACGACATGGGCCTCATGTCGTCGCGGGACTTCAACACCTACCAGGAACTCTTTGGCCTCATGGAGGAATTCATCAAGGCCCCTGACCTGCTCATCTACCTGAACGCGAGCGTTCCGACCCTCGTACGCCAAATCCAAAAACGCGGACGTCCCTACGAGAACAGCATCCGCCTCGACTACCTGCAGAACCTCAACGACCGCTACACCGACTGGATCAAAGGCTACGACAAGGGCCGCCTCCTGGTCATCGACGTAGACCAACTCGAATTCGACAGCAAACCCGAAGACCTCGGCAAAGTCATCGAGAAAATTGACGGGGAGCTGAACGGGCTGTTTTAGGCGAGGCAGAAAGTTGTAAATCCGGTTATAACCGAACAATGGACCCTCACGGCGTTCGGGTATACCCGGATTCCGAATTTTTCATCGGAACTTCGCTCCCATGTTTCTCATCTCCGGACCCTGCGTCATTGAATCCCTCGACACCGCGCTGCGCGTGGCCGACCACCTCGCCGGCGTGCGGGAGCGCCTTCCGCTGAGCGAAGTGATTTACAAATCCAGCTTTCAGAAGGACAACCGCAGCTCCGTCGACTACTACATGGGGCCGGGGCTCGACGAAGGCCTGCGCATCCTCGCCGAGGTCAAGCGCCAGTACGGATTCCGCCTCTTGACCGACATCCACTACCCCGACCAGGCTAAGCCCGCGGCCGAAGTGGTTGATATTCTGCAGATTCCGGCCTACCTGTGCATGCAAACCACCCTCGTGGTTGAGGCGGCCAAAACGATGCGCACCATCAACCTCAAGCACGGCCAGATGGTGGCTCCGGGCACCATGGCCAAAGTCTGCGCCAAAGTGGAGTCTACGGGCAACCGGGACATCATCCTGACCGAGCGCGGCTACACCTTTGGCTACAACGACCTCGTGGTCGATCCGCGCGCATTCTTCGAACTCAAGCAATCCGGCTACCCGGTGGTGTTTGACGCGACCCACTCGATCCGCAAGTACGGAATCCCCTCGGCCGACCCCAACGGAGGCGCCCGTCAGTACCTCGAAACCCTGGCCCGCGCAGCCGTGGCCACCGGCATCGACGGCCTCTTTTTGGAGGCCCACCCCTGCCCGTCCGAAGCCCTCTGCGACGCCGCCAGCCAGCTCGCCCTCGAGGAACTCGAGCCGATGCTCGAGCGACTGCTGAAGATTGACGCGGCGGTGAAGGGTCTGTAGCCCATCCTCGGGGTGAGCGCCCTCAGTCCTTGGGGGCAGCGCTCCGCTTGAACCGCCGGTAGGCTACGCCCCCGCCCGCGAGGACTAGGGCCGTCAACCCCCCGTCGAGGGGCACATCGGGCGGCGGCGGTTCGTCCATGTAGCCTTCGGGAACGTACGGATGCTCCACCAATTCAAACATGCCCTGAAAGGCCTCCTGAAACGGGTCAACGAACTCGGCCCGGGCGTTTAGGGCCGTGGCGCAACCCCAAACCGTCAATAAAACAGCGCGCTTCATAACCGTACTACAACTACGCGGTGGCTGGATTGCGAACGGGGGCTGCGCAGCACCACCAAGTAGGTGCCCGTGGGCGCATCAAAATGAAACCCATCTGCGCCCGAAGCCAACAGGCCTTCGTGGCAGCGCGAGCCCGACTGCGTGTAGACCGAAACCCCGCGATCGTGGGTGCGGCTGGGCGTCGTCCACTGCCCGTGGCGGTGCGTCACCCATTCTGCCTGGGAATGCGACGCGGAATCCACGCCATTGGACCCCGAATCGCCGGATTGGTTGCCCGTGGAATCCGGATCTGGACTGCCCAGCATCTCGCTGGGCGCAATCCACAGCGCAAACCGCGGTGCCGCGGAATTCCAGCCCGCGTGAACCCAATCGTAGGGCATGGCACTCAGCTCCGTAATCGATTGGGTCAAGCGGTCTTCCACAAACACCCGGTAGTCGGAACCGCTAACGACCTGGCTGAGTTCGAGCCGGTAGCAGCCGTCGAGCACGCCCTTAACCTCGAGATCCAGGCACTGCGACCGACTGAGGTCCAGCGCATTCACCGCGAGGTACTGGTTGCCTTCTACGATGGCCAAGCGGGGCATTTTGGGGCCGTTCGGCAGCTTCCAGGCGTCGAACTGCCCGTCAAAACCCGACGTCGCACTGGGCTGATGCAGCAACCATGCCCCGTCGCTCATCGACGGAACCCCGATCTGGGTCATCGCGAGGTACAGGTTATCAGGCTGCTGCTTGTAAAACACCGCGGGCACCGACAGCGTTCCGTGGCTGGCCATACTGGTAGTAATGCTGGCGCCGGTTTGGGTCGTTTGAACCCAAAACGCCTGTAGGGGCGGAACCACTCCCGCCGTCGCCAAGCTGCTTCCGTTTGGGGGCGGGGCGATCCCGTTCACGTAGTATTTGTAGACCGTCGACGAGGCGTCCCAGATGTAGATGGCGTTGTTCACGCCCTGACCTTGATTCGACGCCATGACCGCATTCCAATCCAGCCCACAGGTATAGGGATTTCCGATCAAATTCCAGCCGGAACCCGATCCGCCGGCCGCCTGGGTCGCACTGTGACCCAGGTTGTAGGTATGGGTCGCGTTGGGCGTGCCGGTCACCGAAAAAGCACCAGCTGCGGTCGCAAAACCGCCCGCGGCATCCAGCTTGCCAAAGTAGCCCAATCCGGGCGTGGTCAGGCTGGGGCCGCTCGCGTAGTTGCCCTGGGACGCGTCGTAGGCAAAAAGCGCCGAAGCGTTGCCGGTAGTCGTCCCAAAGCCCGTCGCCATGCTCGACGCCAGGGCGTGGTAGCCCGTGCCCGCCAGGTACTGCTGCTGCACCACCTGACCCGCTCCTTGTATGGCCCCGCCGACCTTGACCTGCGCGTACCTTCCCTCAGCCGCCGTCAGGGTGAGTGTCCCCGAGTTCGCCAGCGCACCAGATAGGAATAGGTCGCAGCCATCCAGGGTGACGCCCGCCCCTGAGGCGATGCTGAGGTTGGTAAGGGCATAATCAAAACCGGCGCGGAACCACAAGTCCTGGTTGTTGGAATTCCCGTTCAGTGCGTAGCGCAGGGCGCCGTCGGCGTAGACGTTGCTCGGTCCACCGCCACCGGCCGTGCGCCGCCAGCCCGCCCCCGCGGGGGCCGTTCCGGCCGAGGCAACCCACTCGAGGGAATACACCCCGCCGGCCGTCAGGGCCAGGGGCGATGTCAGTTCCACCCGCTCTTCGGCTCCGCCGCCGTGCGTGGTAAAGGCCGTGCTCGCCAAGAGGTTGGCCGGCAGTGGCGGGTAGGCATTGCCCGAATAAATGTTGAGGGTAACCGCGATTCCCGGAGCCAGGCTCGCGCTGGCGAACGCCGACACCCAGGTCAGCGTGCCGCCCAAGGTGGCGGTGAAGCTCTGTACCGGCGTGTCGTCGTAGTCCACGACGTGGGTCGTGGCGTCGAGCACCTCCAGTTTATTCCAGGCCACCGTGCCCGCGGTCACCGAAACCGAATTGGCCGCGGCCAATACGGGTGCCGACGGGCTCCACGACGTCCCGTTGTAGGTGTAGGTCGTTTGGGCCAAGGTCCCGGTCGCGAGCCCCCCCATGCAGGCGGCGGCAATTCCCGTTCGAAGAAGTAGGTTCGTGTTCATGCTGTTCAGCCCGCTTTGGTTCTTGGGCGAGAACAAGGTGCTCACCGACCACCCACGGAAAACACCGAATTATTGACTAATAATATCTGATTTCAGGTTTTTTATAGCTTTTTCGCGCTTTTTAAAAGCCTAAGTTTGATCCAATAAACACAGCTGCCATGAACTTAAGGGTAGCACTCTTCATCCTGCTGGCACTCAATACCTTGGGGCTGTGCCTGCACCTGGTGGCCTTGCGCCGCACCCACCTGCTCCGGTATTTTGATCTGGGAATGACCAAAAGCGTGGCCGCGCTTTCGTTGGCGGCGCTCTACCTCTACGCGGAATTAGGCCTGCTCGGCAGCCCCCTGCTCGACGCCCTTCGGTTAGGTATGGTTGCCGTCTATCCCGCACTCATGACCCTGTTGTTTGGCCGTCGCGACCGCTGGTTGCTGATCCTGACCTCGGTGGTTTCGGTGGGCGGAATCCTGGCCGTCATCTACCCCTTTGCCGCGGCCGACCCCGTAGGCGGAATTCCGGTGGACCTCGGTCGCGTACTTAACGGATTCGCCGAACCCGGCACCCTGGGCGTCGCCTACGGCTGCTACGTGGTGGCGGTCTTGAGCCGGCTCATGTGGCGCAAGGTTCGCTGGGGCGCCCACCTCGCGCCCCACGTGGTCCTGAGCGCCCGGTGGGAGCTCCTCTTTCTGGCCAACGCCCTGCTGCGCTGCGTGGCGGCCGGCGCCGTCCTGCTGATTGACCCCCACTCCAGCGTGGCGGCCCTCCACAGCACCGGGCCTTGGATCGTCGCCAGCTTCGTCCTTGATGTCGCGGTGCTGCTGGCCTTTGGCACCACCCGCTCGGTCTACTTTCTGAGCCAACACGGGCTGCGGCTCACCCACCCCTGGAACGCCGAAATCGAGCGGGTCGTGAACCTCCTCGAGCAGCCCGAGTGCTTTCGGAACTCGCGCTATTCCCTCAACGACGCCGGGGCGGCGCTCGGCTTGCGCAACGCCGACGTGTCCCATATTATTCACCGAGATTTAGGCATTACGTTCAAGCAGCTGCTGTTCCGAATTCGCAATGCGCACTTCAAAATGCTAACTAAAACGCATCCTGAACGTTCCAAAATTGAACGGCTTCACCAAAGTGGGTTCCAATCTTATGCGAGCTATCATTTAGCCCAAAAATCAAAGCAGCGATCGCGTTAGCCCGCGCCACGGTGTGGGCACACTAATCCCAGACCTGGCTTTGGCCAGAATAAAAAAGCCCCCGTTTCCGAGGGCTTTTGCATCACTGCTTAACTACCTTTAGAATGTGAGTTTGTGTTGACGTCCGTATTCGTAGCAAATACACGCCGTTTGGATGACGTGTTAAATCAAACTCGTTCTTTACCTCGCCGGATTCGATGATGTGACCGTGTAGGGACATTAAATCGTAGTTGCCTCGGACTTCCGAACTAAGTTTAAACAAACCACTCGTTGGGTTCGGGGCAATAGTTAAACTTGATTTTTCAAAATCGTCCACTCCGATGCCGTTGAGCACCGTTAGAAATGCAACATTACTGGTGTCCGTTGCGCAACCAGTTGCAATACAGCGGTATGCGTAGTTATTCATCGACATGTTGATTCCATAAATAACTAATGAGTCTGTGTTTGCTCCAAAGTATGGACCCGCAGTACTCAGGTTAGTCCAACTTGAACCGCTCGATTCTTGCCATTGAAAAAAAGCCGTTGAATCGCTATGGCGAAAGGTGAAGTTAGCCCAACCCGGATTTGTGTATGCGGTAAAATCCTGCGGCATAACCATCACGGTATCTGCACAGCGCACCGATAAAACCGCAGCATCACTTGTATCCGTTTCACAACCTGCTACTAAACACCTAAAGCGTAGGCCATTCATGGTTGCCGATAGTCCCGATATCACCAAAGAATCGGTGGTTACCCCCGTGTAGTTTGAGGCGTTCTGTATATTAATCCAATTTGAACCCACCTCTTGCTGCCATTGATAAAGAGCTGCAGTATCTGACGCTTGACACGTGAAACTGGCGAACGTGGAGTTGGTAAACACCCCTACGTTCTGAGGTTGCTGGATTATCACATTGCTGCAACTTGAAATGGTGTCCGATGGGATTGACAAGCTGCCGCACCCTCCCATAGTTTTAACAAAGTAGTAATTGTACCCTACCGGGGCATTTGAATGCGAAAACGAAAGTTGGCTGTACGCATTTAGCGTATCAATTGCCGTAAAGGGCGCGAGCGGATGCGCCGCATGATAAACGACATACGCGTCAAAATTCATCCCGGTATCTAAGGGAAACCCCCAAGACATATCGACGCCACCATTGGGATTCACCACCGCAACACTATTTGAAAGATCGGGCGGGAGGGGTTGGGTAGCCACAACATTTACAATCACACTTTTAACCCGACTTTGCGGAACAGAACAAAAGTTGTCCTGCATTTTCAATGCGAATACGTAGCGGCTCACGGAATTTGCGCACTGCAAACTTTGGTTCGCAACGTGATCGCAATCGGTTTGCCAATTAAATACAACTTCATTGGTCAACGGACTCGACAGCCCAATTTGCGGTGCTACCGGAGTCGCGGTCGCACAAGGAGCCCTCAAGCAACCTGATGATGCACTGCCCAGTGGACTTCCCATTTGACCGCTTACCGCACTAAACGTAATCGTTTGTGGTAGCCCATTAGGCAGCAATTGTGCATCTTGAGCCACCGCATTAAATCGCACCGTTTCGCCGGCAAAAACCGTCACTTCAAAATGAGTCGTATCGCCGTTGGCTAGAACCATCGGAGTTAAAGGCTTGTATCCGGCGATATTATTGATTGTTAGTGTCGGAGCGGTATTTGGCTGTCCCGTTCCCTGGGAAAGGCTGGGGCAAGTACTGCTAATTACGATTGGAATTTCGCGGACTACTTCCGCAATCTTTTGGCCACAGCGAAAAGTTTCAACTTTTACTGCGGTCGCATAGGACCCGCCGGCGGAAGGGGTAAGGGTGATGTTCCCAGTCCTGCCGCGCACAAAGGTTGGCGACCCCCCGTTAGGTAGTGGACTTGTAGCCGCGTAACCCGACACGTAATTAACGGGAGTGCTGCCCGTAGTCATAACTGGAGCCCAACTGAAAAAGGTTGAGTCCAAATCCTCATCAAAGGCGAACTGTCCGAATGTGTGCTTAATTCCAGTACACAAAACGGATCGCGGAGATTCAAGAAATCGTGGCGACGAATCAAAACAGGTATTGGTATTCTGGCTCTGCCCATTAACGGTGTATGGATACATTATCGCACGCAAATACAGGTTTGTAGATCCCGGTGCAACAACATTGGTTATGGTGTTGGGTCGGCAGCAAAGTGAATAACTGAACTCCCAACCACTGGCTGGCGGTGTACCGTTTAAATTCAAAAAACCTGATTCATAACGGGCCTCTTCTAAGGCACCTTGACCCGAGGTTACCAAATTGCAGCGAATGGGTGACGGGGTTAGGTAGCACGTTGGGGAAACGTCAGTATTAACACCTATTTGGGTCAGTGCGATACTCCCTAAGGGCGAATTGGAATTTATCGTTACCGAGCCTCCGGGCAAAGTGGCATTCCCGGTGCCGCAGTCACGGTATAGTGTCATATAGAATTTGACGGAACCTGCATTGGGTCCCGAGGAAAAGCACTTCCATGTAATTTCACCCCCATAGGCATGGGTCGCATACATATTGTCAACTAAACAAAACAGAACTATGAGTGCAAGTAACTTCTTCATGTTTTTGATTTACGGATAAAATTAATCGTTTTTTCAAAGCTATTGCCAAGCTACATGGGCTTTTATATCAAGTGTTTAGCGTCATTTTTTGCGCGTAAATTGTCTAATTTGAGGCAAATAATATCATAATTTGATCATTTCTATTTTCTGTGAACTACTCAATTATTATGTCATCATAATGAGCTGCCATTATCCTTTGATTTAACCAAATTCTTTGGTCAAGGTATATATGAGTTAATGATCAATTAATTGTGAATGAAAAAGCCCCCGTTTCCGGGGGCTTCTTTTGGTCAAGTGTGATTCAATGATTCCTTAGTGCCTAACGTACACTGGCAAGGTCACTTGACCCTCCTTGCCGTAAATCACCGCACGGTATATGCCCGCAGCCCTCGTGCTCAAGTCAAAATGTGCTTGAGTCGCACCGGACTGAAGAGGTTGGACAGCTACCACCTGGCCTACGCCGTTGTAGATCACCACTTGGGTGGCGTCCACGTTCTGCCACTCCAGCGTGAAGACGCCCGCGTTGGGGTTCGGGAAGGCCATAGCCTTCGCGCCCGTGCCTTCGCCCGTGCCCAAGCCCGAGATGACCAGGTTGAGGTAGGCGGAATCTTGGCAAACTCCATTCGATGCTACCATCCAAACTGCTGCCGAGCTGTCGGCCGCACCCCAAATTACCTGGATGGTGTCCGTGCCTTGGCCCGTGGCTATGGTTCCGCCCGTAATACCCCAGGTCAGCGTGTAGCCCGCCGTGTTCAGTACCGAGAAGTTGACCGTGTCGCCCGAGGCAAACCAACCGTACACGTTACCCAAAATCTGGGGCAGTACCACATCAGGCACCACCGTAGTGGCTAGCGTGTCGCTCACTCCCAAGCACCCGTTGACCGTAGTCACCGTTACGGCGTAGTTGCCCGTTTGGTTTACCGTGATGCTTTGGGTCGTGTCGCCCGTGTTCCACGCATAGCTCTGTCCGCCCGCTGCCGTGATCGTCGCCGAATCGCTGGCGCAGAAGGTCAAGTTCGTCCAAGTAAGGGTGGTGTCAGCACCCGCGAACAGCGTCGTGGCAAACGTGGCCGAGGTGTCGGCGCAGGCATTTGGCGTGGTCACCACTACGTACACCGTATCGGTTTGGTTGATTACCACGTTTTGGGTCGTATCGCCCGTGCTCCACGCGTAGTCCAGGCCGCTCACCGCGGTCAGTGTGACCGACGCACCCGGGCAGAAGGACAAAGGACCCGAGGCCAAGACGGTGGTGTCCGGTGCCGCAAATCGGATTACCCCAAAGCTTGCCGTGGTATCGATGCAGCCATTCACCGTGGTTACCGTCGCATAAACGTTTGCTGTCGTTTGCGAAAGCGTAATGGCCTGCGTGGTGTCCCCGGTGGTCCACTGGTAGTCCTGGCCACTTCCCGCACTCAGCGTGACGGATCCGCCCGGACAGAACGACAGGGGCCCCGAAACCGCCACGGCCGTATCAGGTGCCGCAAAGCGCGTTACGACCAAGGTGCGGGTGGTGTCAATGCACCCGTTGTTGGTGCTCACAATGGCATACGGGGCCAAGGTCTGATTCAGCGTAATGGACTGCCCAATGCTGCCCGTACTCCATAGGTAGTTTAGACCCTGTGCGGCAGCGATGGTTACGCTTCCGCCCGGACAGAAGGCCAAGGGACCTGAGACCGTAACGGCCGTATCCGGCGCCGCATTCATGGCAATAGTGACGGAGGCCGTAGTGTCCCAGCAACCGTTGGCTCGCTGAACCATGCTGTAGTGCGTACCCGCCGAGTTCACGGTCAAGGACGACGTGGTGGCGCCGCTGCTCCAGAGGTAGTTGGTACCGGCAGACAGGTTGCTAAGCACCGCCGTATTCCCCGGACACAGCGCAATCGTCGTTGGGTTTACCGCCGGCAGCGTTACGCCGTACCGGTTTACCACCGCACCCAGCGCAATGGCGTTGCTCGGCACATTCGTAACCAACGTCGTGTCAAGTACCACCACTTGGGCCGGGTACTTCGCCGTAAACCAGTAGGTTCCGGGCGCCGTGACCGTAATGGAATTCGTGGTATCGCCCGTATTCCAAACCACGTTCGTCAATTGCGGCCCTGCCGACAGTACTTGGCCCACGCCAATGCACTTCACCGGCTGGTTCAGTGGCATGGGGTCCACGGGCTTCGCCTGCGTACAGCTACTCAAATGAACGATTGGCAGTACCGTGGCGGAACCCGGAACCGTAAACTTGCGGTTTCCGTACGGGCCTTCACCGCAGGTCGCGGGTAGGATGTCGTGCGCTGCACCCCAATTATCCCCGTTGATGAACTTGTACTGGACGGTGTCGCCCACCACAAGACCAACGACGCGCTCATAAATCGTTGAACTGCCGACTTGTGTGAGCGGGCTAACGTTCGCGGTCCAGTTATTCCACGATCCTGCCAAGTGCGGACCACTAGTCGGAATGGTCTGATTGCGAAGGTCCACGCGGAAGGTTACGTTAACCACGTCCACTTTGACCGAATCGACGTGGGTACATCCGCTGGCGTCGGTTAGGGTTGCCTTAAACCACTGCGTTTGACTCGGGTAGACGTTGATGCTGCTGCCCGTTTGTCCGTTGCTCCACACCACCGAGGTAATGTTCCGGCCAGTGGCCTTAAGGGTGACTTGAGAAAGTGCATTCACCTTCTTGGTTACCGAAACAAATGCGCGATTCAGGGTACACGTTTGGGCATTGCTTTCAAAGGCACCGAGGTCCACCTTGCCGTTGATGTCGGGGCGCGCCATTCCGTAGGCATCGCGGTACAACGGAACCGTTACATCTCCAATGTTATGGTGCTCGTCTAGGTTCGAAAGGCGGTAATCGCCCGTGGCCGCATTTTCAAAGAATACCGGCAGGGTGTCGCAGTTCTGTACCGAAATAGACGCCGTACTGCTGAACGTGTACGAGGCCGGAATCTGCGGCAATCGGTTGTTTTTGAGTACAATTGGCCCACCCCATCCGTTCCAAAGGTTCGTCGTGTCCGGCGTCAAGCGAATCGTCTTACCCGCCTTTTTCGTGACGACGGAGTTCACCAGCTTAAACTCATGACCTGTCCAAGGTTGCGTGTAGAGGGTACCCGAAAGATTTAGGATGGTTGAGTTATAAATCTTGTGTGTGAACCCCACCATAAATACACTTCCAAAGTCCTCGGCGTCCACCACGCTGTTGTACATCTCCATCCACATTCCGTTGTCCACAAAGAACATTCCTCGGTTTGGTAGAGCCGAAGCATTTTTGGTATTCTTGAGGAATAGGCAGTTTATGAAGGTTGTTCTTCCGCCACCGCCGTAGTAGTCGCCTCCTTGTGACGCAAATCCGTCCTTGAAATCGCAGTTGATGACCGTCAGGGTGTCGTAGCCACCGAAAAGGAGTCCGCCGCGGTTCCCGTTGCGTGTTGCCGGAGCGTTGCCGTTGCGCAGCGACAGGTGCTTGAGCACCACGCCGCGCGACTCCACTTCTACCGCACGCACGGTATCGTATCCCGAAATCACCGGTCGATTCGTGGAATCCAAGCCAAACACGTTGATTCGCTTGCCTTCAATCATAAACCGGCTGTAGGTGCCGGGCGCCACATAAATGGTGTCGCCTTGGTCCGCCGTGTTGATTGCGGCCTGGATCGTCAGCTTCGGTTTGTTTTGGCGGCCGTCTTGTGCGTTGGATCCTGTCGGCGAAACGTAGATTTTACGGAGGTCAAAGACGAACATTGAGTCTTTCAACGCAAAGCCATTAATAGAGAATGTTACTTTGAGCTTACCCGAGAAATTATACAGTTTAACCGAGCTCTTGTTTAGCGCACCGTTACTCCAGTTTCCCACAATTCCAGTTTGTGTGCTCACGGTCACGGTATCACCACCGTAGTAAAGCGTATCAGGTAGTTCATTTCCAATTACTTGAGGCATGTTTTGACCGTAGTTCACAAATCCTAGGCTCACGTTATCGTACTTATCGTAGATGCGGGCCAGATTCTTGGGGTTTCCTCCCGTGGCAATGGCTGCCGTGGTCACCGGACCCCAGTAATTAAACTTGGCATTCTGCTGGGCT
>Ga0222712_10006020_pt1 | contig 12088 bp, 17 predicted proteins | sample C33_657DmetaG_FD_165043 | JGI IMG/M metagenome (GOLD analysis project Ga0222712, IMG submission 165043) | Estuarine water microbial communities from San Francisco Bay, California, United States - C33_657D | ecosystem: Environmental > Aquatic > Marine > Unclassified | place: USA: California...
AGAACATATCTCGGCTCATTCACAATCTCACTGCCACGAAAATAATAATTAGGAGCAGGATTGGCATTGTAGCGCGTTTCACGATCACCATCAATTGCACCAACAAAATCAGTTAGCTGCCCTGTGAAGGGATCAATCTGCCAATTGCTAAAGCAATGCAATGAGCAATCGTTTTCTGCCCACGCTTTAGCTTGTCTGTCCCAGATACGGAATTTTAATTCTCTCATATTATTAGTTGTGTTCATCGCAGCGTGTTTTCCACCATCCTGTGCTGCGCAACTCACCATCTTTACCACAGACTTCGCAGACTGTCAAGGATTTTTCTTCCCATTTGCGACAAATATCATAATATTCATCGCGATAGATTTCCCATGCACCCTCACTCTTTTCCAAATCACCTTGGGGAGTGAATTTGCCAAATTTTTCTTTGATAATGCATCCTTTGTATTGAAAGGTGTGACCTTCTGCGACAGCTTTTTCAGCAAGCTTCTGCAAATCTTCACAAAAGCCGATTACAATATCTTTCCAACCGATACCATGTTCAAAACCATAGCGTAGATTCACCATATCTTCTTTCTTGACGAAATCTTTGTAGTATTTTCCCCAAATATCAATAACATACTCCGATGGTTCTAAGAAAATCTTGGGAAATTTTTCGACGACTGGTAGCCAGTCTTTGTTTACGTGTTCTTTAATGAATTCCATAATTTTAAAATTTGTCCACCCATGCTGGATATCGAGGTTTTGGTTTTGGTTTACACTGCAATTTGAATGATGCTATCTGCTCTTGCACATGTTTACGCATCGCAAGTGTTTTTGCTTGTGATAGGTTAATCTCAAAGCACGTAAGAATAATTTTTTGATCACGGGTCATTGATTTACTTCCTTCCATTCACAGTCTTTACACTTCCGTGTCTTTGACGAATTTTCCATCGACCATTTTCCCAGAGCGTTTTGAGATCACTTCATATGCTTGCTGTAAGCACTCTTCTAAGGTGAACCCATACATCTCACATACTCCAATCAAGGTGACTATGGTGTCTCCAATACCATCCTTAATTTCAGTGATTGAATCAATTTCTTTTCCTTCGCCGTTTGTAACTGTGTTAATTCCATAAGAGTGTAGCACTGCGGCATCTCGCGTCTCTGTTAGCTCTTCCTGCGTCTTCTCCAATTGTTTGAGAGGATTACTATTTTCAATGATTCCTTTTACGTGAAACCATTTTGTTACATCGTTAATTAATAAGTCCATATTATTTATTTGTTTTGTTTGTTTATCGTAATTTTAAGCTATTTTTAATATTTTGCTCTTGACGCTCAAGAACATGATCAGGCACATTATGAATGTTTTTATTGCCATGACGATTCTCAAGCACCAATGAGAAAACCATAATACCACGTTTTTCCGCTTCGTCAAGATAAAATTTGTAGTCGCTTTCTTTCGTGTTCGTATTTGAGACTACAATGGTATCTGCAAACGGTGAGTCAAGCGATTCCAAATACTTGTCTTGGCAAGCTTTGTGAGCCTGTCCAAGCTTGGAAGCATCGAAATTGTAATTACCTTGTTCGTCTGTGAAGAAATCATCGGCACAGCAGATACAAGAATCAGGTGCAAAGATTTTGGCAAAAGTGGATTTACCAGCCCCACTGACTGCTCTAATTAGTATTAATTTACGCATAGCCCGATTGTAGGCTAGTTTTTATTCCGCATCCACCATGAAGATATCTCCATGTGGAATTGGCGTTCGTTCTTGATTTCTCCTTCTTTGAGGTAGATGTAGGACTCTGGAAATTCCGCATCCGTATCTGACCACACTTCAATTACATCATCACCTTCTTTCATAATGAAGGTGTAACTGTTAATATTACCTGTGTATTTCATTGTCTAAATTTTTTAATCAAAACATCATGATAACCTAAATCTTGTAATTTATGATGCTCCTTTAGGGCATCTTCTAATGTATCAACTCTTTTTTTCAAAAAATGGAGTAGTCCATCTTTTTCTTTTCTATAGGAAATAATATAATTTCCATAATTGAATTTATCTTTCATAGTCTTGTAATCACTTTTTTTAATATTTGTTTGAATTTATACGATATTGGGTTGTTTGGTAGGTTTTTCCAATGAGCAATCAATTCAGCGAACCACTCATCGAAGTTCGTGGCAGAATAATCAGATGGTAATCCCATTTTCTTTGCTACTAGCTCTCTCAATTTCTCATTTTTCTTACCTTCCAAATTTTTTCTTCTTGTTTTTCTCTCGAAAAAAGCATCCAACATTTTTTTGTATTCGTTTCTCAAAAATGGTTCAACTTGTTTCGACATCCTATCGGACAGAAAGTGAGCATATTCATGCATCAGAACATCTATATCATCAACATAAAATTGATCTAAATAAATAATTCTATCGTGGTAAACACCAGAAGGTGATGTTTTACTACCAATAATATTTAAATTTTTGAATTTTGGATTTGTTTTTGTATTCGTAATAACAATCTTTGGTTTTCTATTTGGTAGTAGATCACGGTAATCTCGAAACAACATCTGAATCAATCTTTTCATTGTTCTCATGTTGAGAGAACCTTGTTTAAAATCCTGATCGACATACTTGTCTTTGAATACATTGATACCATAGTCGGTGAAAAGTAATTCACCCTCTACTTTGGTTCGTAGATAATCAGCTTTCAGACGTTTCTCGTATTCAGCTTTTTTAGCATTACGAAATCTATCAATCAATTCAGAAGGAACTTTTAGTTCCTCCATTTTATTGATTTTATCTGCTTCTTCGGGAGGTAGGTTTTCCTTCTCTTGGTCTACCCAATCCTTATAATTAGGCACACCCTCGTCTTTCAACTCCTGTTTACGAAGTCGATTCCTCTCGCGTCTTTCAAAGAATAATCCAAAAGAATCCATGTGATTATTTAACCACAAATTGTTTTACCCAATGTCGCGATGTTGGCTAATCCACTGTTGATCATGACTTGCTCCACACCAAATGTCTCTTGACCAAGAGCTACGATATTAAAACCTTGTTGCCAATTTAGGTGTGAACCATATGCAGCATTAAGTGAACACATACAACCTCCTTCAATACCTAAAATTTGTTTCTCAGGACGATTACCAACGGAGGGAATACGCTTCGCTGTTGAACCTACACGATGGGTGTGTCCATGTAGGATACTTGTATGCCACTTCTCGATCTCCCCTTTAGCTGAAGCACCACCAGCACCGCGCACAGTCGTTCCGTGTGTAACAATCAAACCATTCAAATCCACGTAATCAACATGCTCAACTTGATTTTGATAATCACCCATGAACACGTTCTGATAACTCAGCCTTTCAGTGATTTCTGGAAGGCAACCAAGTTCTCCCAAACGATCCGATAGATAACGTCTCCATCTACCATCAATCGATTGACCACTGTGATTGGAAACGGTTTCATAGATTTTAGCACCATTGGAGATAGAAATCAAATCATCCAAAAATTGATGATATGCCTTACGCTCATCCAAGAGACTCCAATGCTTTTTAATATCTTTTGGATATTTGGAAATGGCAAGCATATCCATAGTATCACCATTTAATACAATCGTTCTTGGTTGCAATTCAGCAATTGTTTCAAGAAAGATATTGATAGCCGATTCGTCATGGCAACCAAAATGGAAATCAGAACCAACGACAGCATACTCATTCAATCCGTAAGACACTGAATTATTATTCAGACTATTGACTTTAATTGGAGCAAGTTGTTCGAGAAATGCAAAGACTTCATCCTCTGTCTTTTTGAATTTCTGAGGTTTGTCACGTTGCATAGTTTCCACTACGTAACCTTGTTTGTATTCTTGGTATGGTGTCGGTTCTTTCACAATGTCTTCTTCGACGCTTTCGTCAAAATGTTTTTTCAACCATCCTTGAGCAGTGCTTTTCGGGACTCCATACGTATCGTAAATTGCAGAGAATGTCCATCCCTTGTTGATACGTGCGTCGATTACTTCTTGTTTTATTTGTGACATGTTATTCATATTTATCATCATTTATTTTTGTGATCTCAAATTTTCTATTTTTTCTTCTGAAATTCGAATAATCTTTTTATTTTTACGTTTTCCAATGTTAGATTCACTAATTTTTCGTTTAGTTTCCTCTGAAAGTTTAACACCCAATCTATTACTAGGTTTACCAGAATTTGCTTTGCTTATTTTTTCTCTAGTTTCTATGGAATTTTTTGTTCCCAATCTTGGACTCGGTTTACCTGATTTATTTTCACTCATTTTTTTCTTAGTTTCTTCTGAATGTTTAAACCCCGATTTAACTTTACTCATTTTTTGCTTACTTTCTTCTGAATGTTTTTGACCCAACCTCGCTAATCTCAATTTTTTCTTGTGTTCTTCTGTTAAAGTCCTACCTCCCACATCATTTGAATATTTACACATATTATAACCTTTGGAATTATTTGTAGAATCATATATTTTTATGTAATACGATTCTCGTTTTAAAAGAATATCATTGTCTTTATTTTTATCAAAATTTTCAAAAAATTCCAAAATTTCAACATTAAATGATTCCCAACCATGCTTCAACACAGCATTTTTAAAATGGTAATTTCCTTTAACAGATGGTTTATAATTTTTATGATAATTCAATCTTTTGCTCAATTTTACCGATTTTCCTATATATACTTTACCGTTTTTAATATTAGTTATTTTATATATTCCTGCTTTTTTTAAATGTTCGGGGTTAATTTCCACATATATATTTAGTATATACTTCTTGTTTTACATCCATATTGTTTTTATTGTTTTTAATACTTAATTTCGTCTTTATGTTTTTTAGCCAATTCTTTATTATGTTGATATTTTTGTATAAAACGCTCATCCCCTTGAACTGTATGTTCTGTATCATCCCACCCATCATCATAACCCATGTCATCCACTGTCGTGGTATGAACATTGATCTTGTCACCATCCTCTGCGGTTGCTTGTCGTATTCCAATAATTTTTCCCTCATCGTCTTTGATGAGAATAGAGCATTTCCCATCATAATACCATGGGAGTCTCATAAGATAGGTGATAGCTCCTCCGAAATTGATTTCACAATTTCCTTCAGGATCAAGCTTGTTTAGCTCTTCAATGAGTTCTTTCGTTTTCATATTTATTTTTATAAAATTCCACAGTCTCTTTGAGAGCTTCGTTATGATTCCGTAATTCAAAAGGAATATGAGATTCGATGGCATAACGGAAGTCATGCCCCTTTCTATCTTCGACAAATTTGATATTAGGTGTCACTCCCAATATACTACCAATATCTTTGATCATGTCAAGGTTTGTTTTTTCAATTCCCGAACCAATGTTGGTAGAACAGTATGGATTACTAGCGATTTCCAACAACCATTTGTTGTGATCTTCAACATGAATCCACTCCCGAATGTTCTCTCCTGTTCCATAGACAGGAATTGGTTCACCTCTTACGATAGAGCGAATTACAGTGGGGAGAAATTTCTCATTTGCTTGGTGCTTACCGAAATTGTTACAGCAGTGTGTCGTGGTGATGTCTAATCCATAAGTCGTGACATAAGAGTTAGCAATCAGATCAGCAGATGCTTTGGATGCAGCATAAGGACTTCTTGGATTGAATGGTGATTCTTCTGTGAATGCGGGGTCATTCACGTTCAAGTGTCCGAATACTTCGTCAGTGGAAATATTAATAACTTTTGCTTGAGGTTGATATTTTCGCACCCATTCCAATAGAGACACCATACCAATTACATTATTTTCAATAAATGCTTCGGGAGAATTGATGCTGCGATCAACATGAGATTCAGCAGCAAAATGGAAGATGTAATCGAATTTCCATTCTCTAGCTCGACTCAAGGATGAGTCTAAATTCATAATATTTTCCCTATATTCATAATATAAATTATCGGGATTTGATGTGATCCAATTGTAAGATTCTTTTATCAAAGGTCTTGCACCAATTCCATACTTATCGATATTCACCAAATGGAGATTTTTATATTTTCGAAGAACCATTTCAATGAAATTACTCCCAATGAATCCACACCCACCAGTAACCAACACCTTACAATTTGTTAAATCAATCATATTTCCCTTACTTTAGCGTTGAATTAACCAATGTCAAGAGTAAATATCAATATGGATCACGATGAAGATGATGATTTTTTGAATGCAGAAGTGGATGATATTATTTCACAAATCAAAAATCAATCAAAAATTGTTAATCAATTACCAAAAAATAAACCAGATCTCAAGAAAGAAGATTTGGAAGAATTTGTTATTACCAATGCTGGTAAAGTCGTGAATCATTCTTTGGAAATGGTTGAGAATCTTAAATTGGAAGTTCTTGCTGGTGCAGATTCCAAGTTGATTGAGTCTGTATCAGAATTGGTGAAAGCTACCACATCTGCGATTGATGCTCTTTCCAAATTAAAAATATCGGAGGACAAAATCAAAGCACAGAAAGAAATCACTCAAATGAATATTCAAGCAAAAATCATTCGAGATGAAGAGGAGAGTAATACTCCAAAATTAACTTTCACTAGAAACGATATCATCAAATTGTTGAATCAAAAAGAAGAATCACCAGTAGTGGATGTTTAATTACCCAACTGTCCATCGACAGTATTGAGTTTGTATTCTTCGTTCTTGTCTGGTTTCTGTATTTTGAGAACAGTGTCTCTCTTATCAAAAACATCACCGAAGATATCTTCTTCAAAGATTTCATCCTTGTCTCCTTCTTTCAATTCTTTCTCAAATACATAATTTGAAGATGTTGAATTATTCTTTTCTGAATCGAATGGGGAGTAATCTTTTTTATCTCTAAAGATTCGGAAATGCTCTTCTCCAATAACTTCTTTAACCTTATCGAAAATTTGACTTCTGATGTCTGACATCTTCACACGATAGTAAGAGTCCTTGACATTGATCGTGCCATGAGATTTTTGTTGCCATTCTCCTGTTTTCTCCAGTGAATATCTTTGCTGCGGTGCTTTATCAACAATTGGTAAGGTGTTGTCATTCACCACACTAGCGTTCAAAGAAGAACGAAACATTTTCTCTACTTCTTTATTGGCAGATACTATCATGTTCTGTATGAATTTTGGAGACTTATTGTAAATGTCCACTGGTATTTCCAATGGGTAATCACCATCTTCGAATAAGGTGGTGTTATGTCTAGTTATTTCTTTATTACCGACATTTCCAAGTATATCAGGAATCGCTTCAAAATACTTTTTATCCTTTGCCAATTCTTTAGCATAAGATGACAACGGACCATTCGATAATTGCTTGACGTAATAGGCAATGTCCCATGGTTCCAAATCTTTTCCTTCTTCATCCAATTTATTAATAAATTTTTCCAATTGGTTGAGTCCCAATTCGTAAATCTTTTTAAATTCTATCATGAACTCAATTTCCACTTTGGAAAATTGGTCATCAATATTTTTATAATTCACCAAATCTTCTTTAGTGAATAGAATGCTACGGAGTATTTCAATTTTATTTCTCATTCAACGTCATTTTTTATTTTGCTACTACCACCAACGTAGGTCTTACAGCATTTGAATTCATTAGTATAGGTATCACTCGAAAAAATATGGCGCACTTCTGTTACAAACCACCTACCATACATTTTCGTATCACCTTTTTGTTTCACTTCTCCAATTTTAACAATATCTAAAAATTTACCTGCTTCTCTTCCAGTGAATCCTACGTTACTGAAAATACAATTCAAATTATAAAATGTTAATAAATTACACATTTCAGCTTCCACCATTTTTACAGTATCTTCAACTTCATATGGTGTTCTATAATGTCTAAATTTTTGTTTCGTGGTTTTATTTCTCACGACAAATGGTTTGGGACTACCACCAATTGCTTTGAAAACATCAACAAATTTGGTCTTCCATTTTTTCTCAATATCTTCCAATTTTAAAATTTTCATTTTTTGGACACCTAAAAATTTGTCATACCCATGAACAACTGAATTGATAAAGAAATCATTATTCCATTCATACAGAGGTGTATTATATGCGAAATTTTTCAAACCACTGGAAAATTTACTAACTTTTGCATCAGGTGGTGGGTTGTTTTCATTTTCAGCAACGCTTTTATCTGACAAATCAGCAGTGGTAAAAGCATCTGTCGTATTTTTTTTATTTTCTGAAAAAATCTTGGTGAGATACATCATTTGATATTTCCCAATTTTTTTATTTTTCATTATGAGTGCTTTGGTATAAAGTTCTCCATCTTTACCATAAAAATATTTTAGTAGATGATAGACCAAATCAATATATCTGAAAGACATAGGTGGTATGTAAGAAAAATTAAAATCTCCGCTTTCCCAATTTTCTTTATCGATTTTATCTCCCCCCAATAATTCAATAAAAATATCTTTCAAGATATCACCTATTTTACCACTGAACGATTTGTTGTATGGAATGGTGTCCATAAACGGTAACATATCTTTATGGATTATCTTAAATTTTTTAATATTTTCCGAACGAACTTCAACATCTCCACTGTTATCTTCTTGTAATAGGATAAATTCTTCTTCTATTTTTTCTTCCTCATCTTTGGGTTTTAAGAAAATTTTAACTTCATCTCTTCCATCACCTCTTAAAAGATATTTCTCTTCAAATAAATCATAAGGGTTTGCGACAGCAATCGTTCCCCTTAAAAAAGGATTGAAAATACTATCTATCAAAGTTAAACCTTTGACAGCAGAACTAGCATATTTATTTTCATCTCCGTCAGAATTTTTAAACGTGTATTCGTATTCAAATTCTACGTCATTTATCTTACATACTTCAGCCATTAGAAATGCCTCCCATTGAATATAGTATTTTTTGTAATATCGTTATAAAGCAATACTCTGTATTCCAATTTGATATATTTCAACCTTATACCACCATCAACCCAAAATGGAGGGTTTTGGATTTGGTCTTTATTCATTAGATACAAAATCCACCATGATTTAATATCACCGTAAATTTTATAAGATAAAGTCGTCATGGGCATTCTGGTTGTCACATCATAAAATTCCACGAATTCTGGATCTAAATCTACTAAATCAATTTTATTTAAAATATTATAGAAATAGAAATCTTTATCATCGACCTTTTCTGTATATACTCTAAAAATACGCTCATAATCCCCAATATTCAGCGTGGAAAGGGACTCTATGTTATTTTGGTAATCTCCTCGTTTTTCTTCCATATCATTTAACTTTGTCCATGAAGTTGCTAACTTCGGTTGTCAATGAAGTGAGTGACATTGTAATTTGATAGCCATCAGGTGTGATAGCACCATTTACGAGTCTTCTCGCACCGATCATACTAACAGAAAAATTGCTACAATAAGCCCATCTCATGTATCTCAAACCCTTTAATTTTACTTGGTAAATATGAGGTGGTTCCATGGTAATGGATGTTAGCCTTTTTGGTCTATTAATTCTTGTTAATTTATCAATCAAATCATAATTTTTCTGAACAGCATCTCCATTTATCGTGTTGAATAATGGGAATGTTATTTCCAATGCACCATCGTTCTGTGCATATTGATATAATTTAGGTGTTTCAATGTAAGAGCCAGGTGCGGTAGACATTCCTTTACCAAATCCACCAGCAGCTTTTTTAAATTCTTCCATATTACCTATACTAGAAACCATTTCCCCTCCTTGTTTTACCAATTTAGAAATATTTTCTTTACCTTTAAATTCTCCCAAAGGTGCTAATATCTCATTAGAACCAGTTTGCAGCAAACTGTCAACTTTCGCTAAGGCTCCGTTTTGAAAAGTATCACCAAATTCATTTGAGAACGATCTAACACTATCACCAAAGTATGGTATAAAAAAATCATCAGCCTTTTCAACGTTTTGATACAATCCTTCATAAAATTCATCAGCACTTTTAGCTGTAGCCAAATTTATATAACTCTGTAACCTATTCAAAGCGGCACTGGATTTTATTTTATAGGATGACAATTTTACATAAGGCGCAACATTTCGATATGGACTATTTCTGGGAACAGAAGTCCAGTCGTATTCTTTATGTACATTGATCGTAGCCATTGATATTATTTAATTACGCGAATGCATATGGAGAACTACCATAATCACCTCTACTTGTATTCAAAGATACTTGGGAGGATGGTTTACTTGTAGAACCACCACCAGAATTGGGAATAATTATTGGACTCGCAGAGCCTCCACCACTACTACCAGCAAGAACTTTATATGTTTGCATACCAATATTTCTGATATCAGAAAGAATTGCTATTTGCTCTCTACCAATCAATACTAAATCGTCTACGTGTTTTTTACGTTTCTCATCAATAACTCCCACTTTCTTTTTATCAGGGTTTTCTTTCCAACCAGATTTTTCATACTCTTCGACAGAATTCCATCCCATTTTTTTAGCATTGGCTTTTGCTTCTTCAGTGTGACCACCTCCAAACATTTTACTGAAACCACCAATCGTGGCTTTAGCAGCTTCTACGATAGATTTTATTGTGCGGAATATGGTATCAACAATACTCATAACTGAACTTGCAATATTTTTAATACTATCAATAATCCCATTCATGAAATCACTGCCTAAAAATTCTTTTACCTTCCCCCAAATATCAGAGAACCATTTAGCAATAACTTCAAAAAATGGTGTCATTTTTTCCCACAATCCAGATGCCCAAGTAGATATTTTTTCCCATAATCCAGAGAACCATTTACCAATGTTTTCTAACATAGGTGTTATTTTTCCCCAAAGACCAGATAACCATTCAACTATTTTTTTCTCATAATCGATTTTTTTCGATGATTCCATGTTTGGTTCTGATTCCGATGAGTCATCTATGATTCCAAACCATTGTAGAGGTTTTTTCAAGAAAGAAGGTAATTTTTTCAATTTATTCTTAACCCATTCTTTAATTCTACCGAACCAAGAAGTGTTTGGTTTTAAATCTTTTTTCTCTTCTTTATCACCGAAGAAGCCCATCAGAGTTTCAATACCCATAATGATCGGTCCCATACCTGCAAATGATAGTATACCAAGTCCAAATTGTTTCAGACCTTCCACGATATTACCACCTTTGAAAGCATCGTAAGCCATGCCCCAACGCTTGAAGCCACCAATCACTGGCAACCACAAAGCATTGTCCCAAATCCATTTACCAATACTTTTTGCCATGTCTCCTAAAATGTCCAATTTAGCAGAATTTTTATCCTTCGCTCCTGCTGTCTTGGCATCCAACCAAGCATTCAAAATATCCAAACCTATGGTAAGAGGTATAGCAATAATCGAGCCACCTGGAATTAAATTTAATAATCCAGCCAAAGCACTGAGAACGTCGATAACACCCCCCACTGTATCGCCATCCATGAAGCGAGAAATAGCAAAACCTATGGATATGATAGTGCCAATCAAGGGAATTTTTTTAAGTATTTTAGCTAATGGTTTCAAAGCACCAACGATTCTACCCATGAATCCTTTACCCATCAATTTACCAGCGAATTTGAAAGGTGCTGTAACAAATTTGGAGAATGTTCCTAACATTCCTTTAGCTGCTGTCATGAGCATCTTGATACCACCTGATATACCAATTTTAGATAGTATTTTCAAAGCACCTTTAAACGGACCGTCAGTTAAAAGACCCATTATCAAAGCACCCGCACCACCTAATAGCATCAAAATACCACCAAGCATTGACCCTTTCTTGGGCATTTCCAAATCGCTTTTACGACCACCAGTTTCTAATTTCTTAGCATTTGGTATGATTTTTTGAACAGATGTTTTAAGTGCTTTATCACCCTGAAATTTTCGCTGCATTTCAAAAAATGTCTTTGCGAAAATAGATGCGACCTCTTTAGTCTTCTTCTGTTCTTCATTAGAAAGAGAGCTTTTGACTTTTTTATTTGGATTGGAATTTCCTGTTTGGAGAACATTCTTGTCAGATATATTCTCCCCTTCAGGCACACCCCTTGTCTCATTGATCGTTTGTAACAGACCAAGTACTTCTTCTAATAAGGGAACGATATTAACACTCACCTAATTATTTAGCCGATTTGTCACCTTTACATTT
>Ga0222712_10006023_pt1 | contig 12083 bp, 10 predicted proteins | sample C33_657DmetaG_FD_165043 | JGI IMG/M metagenome (GOLD analysis project Ga0222712, IMG submission 165043) | Estuarine water microbial communities from San Francisco Bay, California, United States - C33_657D | ecosystem: Environmental > Aquatic > Marine > Unclassified | place: USA: California...
TGTAGTGATTGATCGCACAGGTAAAACAGTGTATCAAACGACAGACGTGCATTTCCAGTGGGAGGGTATTTCCATGAATGGTGAGGTTGTTCCTACCGGTGATTACGTATATTATGTGACCGCTCGAGATGTGGACGGAAAGCTCATCACCAAGTACAGCACACTTCATATTGCTCGATAAGCAAAAGACTAGCCCAACGATGTATTGTATTTCTTCACAGATGTGTAATAAAACACGATGCTGGTGATGAGTAATATGTGGCTGATGTCGTTTCGATCAAACCATTGATGTACATTAATTTTCATGGATTGAATGACAGCTGAAGGGATTAAAATGAGTGTGCTGATCCACAAATAACGAAAGGCCACATCAATTTTTTGTTGGTAATAATACCCAAGCAAACCTAAAGATAAACCAAGTCCTATTACAGAGTTAAGTGTTGGCACAATAAGCCCTTTAGAGGGATCAGCAACAAGATCCACGGTTGAATATATGTAGGTAGCTATTGAAACGGATAGAACAAGTTTTCCGTAGGCAATTCTTTTCAGTGTTTTGCGCCACTCTACCTTTGGATAAATGGAAATCATCGCAAGTTCAATCATTAACGCGGCAAACATTCCGCTGTACCAAGAAAAGAACTTTCCAGGTACGCCCCAGTAGTTGTAAAGTAAATGGCCAAAACCCCCCATCAGAAATCCGATACCAAAAATAACAAAGAACCATTTCCAATGGTTAAAAAAAGCTTCGTTTTTTGTGGTTTTTTGAACCTTTATGGCGAGATAAATAGCTACAATAAAGATGATGAAATCACCAATCATGGCATTTGGCTCCAAGAGGTGTAGGCCCATGAAATCCCATTCAATTTTTTCGAAATCTTTACCGATCAACATTTTATTTACTTCCTTCTTCGAACTTTTTCATGTTCATTAAAATAATGCGCTCCACAAGGCCGGGAAAACGAGCTTGCAAGAACGCGTTGAGTTTACCAAGCCGCGACAGTGTTGAGATGAATTTTCGTTTTCTGATGTTCTTAAGCACCGCTTGTGCTACAAATTCAGTGCTTTGTACCTTTCGGTCTTTTCGTGAATCGAGCACCACCATGGATCCATCTGCCCCAATTGCTTCTTTGTTGTGTGCGATATCGGTCATGGCAACGTATATCAACCCGACATGTATTCCATATTTGGCCTCTTCAATCCGAATGGATTCAGCAATACCACGCAAAGCCATTTTAGACGCGCCATAGGCCGACAATAACGGTAAACCACGGATCCCAGCTAAACTAGAGATAAACACCACACTACCTTTTGTTTTGCGCAAATGCGGTAAGGCAGGAATGGTTGGATTTACTGTGCCGAGCACATTGCTTTCAAAGACTGTTTTGAACACATCTGGATTCACTTCAGCTACGGTTCCTCGCATGGATACACCAACATTGTTGATGAGCATATCAATTCTCTGAAAAGCCTCAAGTGCGCGGTCAATCAACTCTTTTCCCCCCTCTTTCAAGGAAACATCACAACAAACGCTTATGACACGATCGTGGTGTTGAAGAATCATACCCTCTGTTTCCGCAAGTCGTTCAGCATTTCTCCCGTTCAACACAATACTGGCTCCTTGAGCAGCAAGCGTTAAGGCAATTGCTTGACCAATTCCACGACTGGATCCCGTGATGATTGCCACTTTTCCGTTCAACTGTGCACTCATTTTTGGTTAGGCTGATAATGGATGTCTGGGTGAAATTTCAAGGCGGTAAAACAATTGGTCCATGCCATCGCGACGTGCACCAAAAAGGCAATCCATATTGTACCCGATGCCAAAGTCAGCAAACACAACACAAGTCCCAAAGGAATTGCGCCTATAGTTTCATCAAGACCTTTCGGAATGTGTGTTGCTGAATAAAGTGCGATGTTGACGGCAATTGCTGGCCAAACCCCGATGGCATCCACCAAAGGGAATAAAAGCGTTCCACGGAATAAAAACTCATAACCAAACAGGTATAAAGCCCAACCGAGCGCAGCGATAAACGCGGTTTTTTTGGTCCACACTTTTGATCGAATTTGCGGATAGTTGATCAAGTTTTTTGGTTTTTTAGCGCTAATATAGGCCAGTGGAATCACTAAGACTGATAAACCAAGCGTCCAGACTAAAGAAAAGAAAATCGTTTCTGGAATAATTGTCAAACCATAATCAGCCAAAGAATATTTCGGAAGAAAAATAAGACAAATCACAGAAGGCAGAACGCCCATCGAAATGAAACCAAAGTACTTGGTAAAAAAGATGTGTTTGCGCGATGCTGTGTCGAAATCATGTGCAGCATAAAAGCGGTTTTTTATGGCAGATGATTGTGCCGTGAACCAGTAAATCACAAAGAAAACCAGGGATAAAACGATGGGTAAAAAACTGGTTAGATCATCAAATTGCCAAGATAAATCTATGTCGAGTGTTTGATAATTCATTATTTCTTATCGAGGTAATTGTTCTCTGTGAACCATTCGAAGCATTCTTTGATCGCTACTTCTAAGGGGGTTTGAGGCATTTGCAATTCACGTTGTGCTTTTGCAGCCGAGTAGTAGTGGTTTTCCGTTGATATTTTTGCTAACTCTTTTGTCACCGCGGGATAATAGCCAAAAATTCCGGCAAAAAATGAATTTAAACTTCCATACGATTGCACCATGAAATTGGTTAGTTTTCGTTTGGGTGTCTTTGCACCAATGGTTTTAGCTATCAATTCGAAGGCGTCTTTGTAGGACAGATTCACGTTACCAACAATATAACATTCGCCTAATTTACCCATTGTAATGGCGTTGGCCATAGCAGTAGCTACGTCTTTCACAGCGACATAGTTTTTTCCCCCTAAAGAGTAACCTGGCACACGACCTTGGTGAACCGCAAGAATCATCGCGCCGGAACTTGGCCGAGAATCATAGGGACCAATCATGAAGGTTGGGTTGACAATGAGAGCAGGTAAATGGTGTTCTTTTACATGGGCCAGAATCAATTGCTGCGCCTTGTATTTAGAATCCATGTAATCAAGACCATATTTCACGGATAAATAAGGGGTGTTTTCTACACCTGGCGCATCAAGGCGAGTTCCAAAACTGAATGAGTTCGCTGTTCCAACATAAATAAGGCGTTTTACGTTGTGTTTTAGCACAGCATTTATAATGTTTTGTGTGCCTTCGATATTCACACGATTCACCATTTCGTTGCGTGGTGGATAAACACTCGTAGCGGCTGCACAATGGAAAACAACTTCTTTCCCTTCAACCGCCTTTTGGATAGATTCGGCGTCAAGAATGTTTCCGTGAATAACCGTGATGGGCAAGCCTTTTAAGGTAATAGGATCTTTACCTGGCTCCACGAGGACGTGTACATTGTAATCACGATGAAGCAGTTCACGAACAAGATTGCTTCCTAGTACGCCGTCAGGACCGGTTACGAGAATTTCCATACAGTGGTTATTTCGTGCAAAGGTAGTCCCTTATTTTGGAATAGTGTCGTGTCGACACTTAAGAAAGGTTAATTAGAAATAAATGAATCCGAAGTTTTACTGAGCATTAATTGCAATGCCAAAGAACGCGGTACGTTCGTGAATTGGAATATTCAATAAGCCCATCTTTGTCACAAGCATCTGGAGATGGTGTGCTACTGCTTGTCGTTGAGAACGAACCATCGGTATTTTGTTGTTGTGTCTCCTTGTAACAATTACACATTCCGTTGGCAGATGTAGGATTTTCAGTGCTGCAAGCTGCGAGTAATGGTAGAAATAATAGGAGTTTTTTCATCGATTTTTAACTGTGTAAGTATGTGATTCTGAGCACAAAAGTAATTATAGATTTTTAATCAATCACAAATTATTTTTAATAACGTGCTGTATTTAATCGAATTACGTGTTTGTACGTAGAACGTAACACTAAACAATTAGGTTCTGCAGAATTTTATTTTCAGTTCGGGTAAAGATGTAGTAATCGTTGAATAGAATGGGAGAAGCAGGAGTTTGTTGGTTGTTACTTTCAGACCGTGGCTTGATGGCTGTAGCGGATTACTATGTGAACCGGAATAATGTGCGCAGATCAACCGAAATCCCTTTTATTTTTGCGAAAGTCAGCTGTATTATTTGATTTTACTTGGCATTCAAGCGTTACTAGATGGCTGTAAAATTAAAAAAACCCAGTGCACTGCACCGGGCTTTTTGGTTGAGGTCTCGAGCGGATTCGAACCGCTGTACACGGTTTTGCAGACCGTTGCCTAGCCGCTCGGCCACGAGACCACTAGGAGTGCAAATATACCAAAAAAATTTATTCCTCAATTAGGATTGCGACATTGTCTACATCTCCATTTATCGGAGGTGTAAGTTTTGTAATCTTGACACGCAAAAATTCAACAGTCTTCGCCTCATCTTTTATTCGGTCAAAAATGCGTTGTCCAACATGTTCAATCAATTTTGAACGAATCGCCATTTCTTCTTTTACAATGTGGTTGATCAACACGTAATCCACCGTTAAGGTCAAGTCGTCTGTGAGCGCTGCTTGGGTGAAGTTTGTATTTAACATAACATCAACCAAATAATGACCACCAATTTTTTCTTCTTCAGGCAAGCAGCCGTGGAAGGCATAAATTTTTATTCCGTTGACTTCAATCGTATGTTTCATGCCTTATTTTTCAGCGTTTCAATTGCTGTAAGTCCTTGATTCATACGGGATAAGCATTCTTCTTTTCCAAGGAATTCAGAGATTTCGAACATGCTCGGCCCCGTTCCTGTTCCTGTCAGTAAAAGTCTGAAAAGTGGCAAAACAGCACCGATTCCGATATTTTTCTCTGCAAGGAAGGTTTTGAAGCTATTTTCTATGTTTTCTTGGTCGAAGGGTGCAATATGTTCCAAAACGTTTTTCCACTCACTCAAAAGTGCAGCTGAATCGTCTTTCCATTTTTTTGACACTGTTTGTTCGTCGTAAGTTGTCGGAGCGTGAAACAGGTATTCGCCATCTGTTAGGATGTCACGCACAAAGGTTGCGCGTTCTTTCATCAAGTGACATATGGTTGTACGTGATTTTTCGTCCAACGGTTGGTCAAGTTCTGCCGCAAGCATTTCAGCAAGTTGTTCTTCAGGCGTATTACGTAGGTACTGTTGTTGAAACCATTTTGTTTTGTCTGGGTCGAATTTCGCTCCTGCCTTCGAAACACGATCAAGCGTAAATACCTCACACAATTCCTCTAGTGAAAATATTTCTTGCGGTGTTCCAGGGTTCCACCCGAGAAATGCCAACATGTTGATAAAGGCTCCTGGAAAATATCCTTTTTCACGGTAACCAGAATACAACTCTCCTTCCGCGGTGTGCCAATCGGTGGGAAAAACAGGGAAACCCAAACGGTCACCATCGCGTTTAGAAAGCTTTCCGTTTCCGTCTGGACGAAGTAATAATGGAAGGTGTGCAAACTGTGGACATTCCCAACCAAAGGCCTCATACAACATAAAGTGTAGCGGTGCAGACGGCAACCATTCTTCACCGCGTATCACATGGCTGATTTCCATTAAATGGTCATCAACGATATTCGCGAGGTGGTACGTTGGCATTCCGTCGCTCTTAAACAAAACTTTATCGTCCAAGTTGTTGGTGTTGACCACGACCCATCCGCGGATGATGTCTTCGAAGCGGATGTCTCTGTTTCGCGGCATTTTCATGCGAATGACATAAGGTGATCCTGCAGCGAGTAGTTCTTCCACTTGATCTTGTGGAAGTGTCAACGAGTTTTTTAAGGTGGTACGCGTAACGTGGTTGTATTGCCAGTTCGGCATTCCCATTTGCTTCGCCCGTTCACGCATGTCGTCAAGCTCCTCCGCTGTATCAAACGCGTAGTACGCTTTGTCTTCTTTTACCAATTGTTCCGCATAGGGACGATACATCTCTTTGCGCTCGGATTGCACGTAAGGACCATAATTACCACCAAGCCCAGGACCTTCTGTAGGCATAATTCCACACCACTTCAGTGAATCCATGATGTAATCTTGAGCGCCTGGAACAAAACGTGTTTGATCCGTATCTTCAATTCGAATGATAAATGTTCCGTTGTTCTTCTTCGCGAAAAGGTAGTTGTAAAGTGCAGTTCGCACCCCTCCCATGTGCAAAGGTCCTGTAGGAGATGGGGCGAAACGTACGCGTACGGGTTTGTCAGACATGTCTAAGTTCTTTTGCGCAAAGATAATGAGATTTCCCTGAGGGAATAAGTTTCAACGCGTGTTATGAATCAAGCTGTAGGTCGTTTATCACTGCTGAAGCGCATTCGTGGTGAACGAATTGAAGAATATGTTTTATTTTAGTAGGTTAAGCCGAAAAGTACAGATAATGGGTAGTGCATTTGATCAATTGTTGGAACAGATAGACGCGTTTATCCGGAAGTATTATAAAAACCAGATGATTCGCGGTGTATTGTTGTTTGTGGGGGTGTTCCTTTTCACCTTCTTATTGACAACGACTTTGGAATATTTTGGGCGTTTTGGTTCTGTGACACGCGCCGTTTTCTTTTTTGGTTTTATCCTGATCAACCTAGGAATTCTGCTTCGTTTTATTGCCATTCCAATCTTAAAACTGTATTCTTTCGGTTCACGAATCGATCGCTATCAGGCTTCGGATATTATTGGTACGTTCTTCCCAAACATTTCTGACCGTTTAAAAAACACACTCCAATTGCAAGACGATTTGGCATCGAATGAAGGCAATATAGAGTTGCTTCGGGCGAGTGTATTGCAACGTTCAAACGCACTTACAGCAGTACCTTTTACTTCGGCAATTGATTTTAGGGAAAACAAAAAATATGCAAAGTTCCTCGTTCCAATCTTCTTGATTTTCGTAGTCGTGGGTGTTGCTGCACCTTCTCTTCTTCTTCAAGGCACCAATCGTGTCGTGAACTATCAAAAGGAATTTAAACCAGCCGCACCCTTTTCTTTTGTTTTAAACAACGAAAACACGTCCATTGAAGAAGGGGAAGATTTCCCTGTAGAAGTGCGTTTAAAAGGACGAGATTTCCCTGATCACGTGTATCTAGTCAGTGAGAACGGTAAGTTTTTAATGACCCGCAAGGCGAAGAATGTTTTTACAGGCATCATTCGCAAACCAAAAGAGTCTGGCAGCTTCTTCTTTGAGGCAAATGAATTCACCAGTGATGACTACGCGTTGAATGTTTATGGTCGTTCTGCTATTGGTAAGATGGAGGCGAAATTGAAGTACCCAGCGTATTTAGGAAAGCAAGATGAAGTCATAGCCAATGCTGGTGATTTGACAATTCCTGAAGGAACAGAAATAGAATGGAGTGTATTGACCAAAAACACCAAGTATGTAGATTTTGTGTTTAACGGCGTGAAAAAGCGTTTCACAAAGGAAGGTTTTACCTTCACCAAAAAACTTAATGAAACGGCTCGTGTAAACATCTACATGAAGAATGTACACAGAAACAAGGTGGACTCTAGTGGCTTCCAATTAAGTGTCATTAAAGATGCGTATCCTTCGGTGATTGTGAATGAAGTTCAAGACACTGTTTCTGATGGTTTAAGGTTTTTCACAGGGCAAGTAACAGATGATTATGGTTTAACAGGTTTACAGTTTGTCTACACGCTCATTTCAGAGGATGGGAAGCGACGGGAGGAACGCTTGTCTGTGAGAAAAGTAGCAGGTACAGATATGCCTTTCGATTTTGCGGTAGATTTCCGTCGTGAAAAGGTCAAATTGAATGATCGTATCGAATACTATTTCATGGTGACAGACAATGATGGCGTGAACGGTTCGAAGTCAACACGAAGCCAAGTCTTCACGTACAAACTACCGTCTTTGGAGGAACTCAATGAGAAGCGTGAAGAGGATCAGGAGAAAATCCAGCAAGATTTGTCTAGCTTATTGAACCGCACGAAGGACTTCCAGAAGGATGTAGAGAAGATGAAGAAGGACATCATGAATTCCAAGAACAGTGATTGGAATAAGTTAAACCAAGTACAACAGTTGCAGCAAGAACAAGAGAGCATTAAAAATTCTTTGGAGCAGATGCAGCAGCAAATGGAACAGAGTACACAGCAGAAGGATCAATTGTCAGAAATGGATCAAGAGCTTCTCGAAAAGCAGGAAATGATAGAGAAGCTTTTAAATGAAGTAATGGATGATGAATTGAAGGAGTTGTTGGAGAAATTAGAGGAGTTGTTGAAAAAGAACGATAAGGAGGAACTGAAGGATAATTTGGACAAGATAGAGCAGTCTTCTGAGGACATGAAGAAGCAGTTGGATCGCAGTTTAGAGATGTTGAAGCGCCTTCAGGTAAATGAAAAGATCGATGATATCGAGAAGGAATTGAAGGAACTTGCGAAAGAGCAAGAAGACCTGAAAAAAGACATTGAAGAAGAGAAATTGAAGAAGGATGATGGTGTTAAGAAGCAAGAAGATATCAATAAGAAGTTTGATGAGTTGAAGGAAGATTTAAAGAAGTTAAATGAATTGAATAAGGACCTAGAACGACCTATGGATTTAGGTGATACAGAAAAAAAGGAATCTGAAATTTCGGATGATTTGAATGAGGCGAAGGATGGTTTGGAAAATTCAAAGGAGAAAAAGGCTGGAGAAAATCAGAAGTCCGCGGCGGATGGAATGAAGGAAATGGCTGAACAGATGGATATGATGCAGCAGGAGGCGAACAAGCAGCAAGAAGAAGAAGACATGAATTCTTTGAGAAATATACTTGAGAGTTTAATGGCTTTGAGTTTCGATCAAGAGGCTGTAATGAAACGTTTCGCAAGTATAGGAAGCAATGACCCTGCTTATCGAAAATATGGCCGCAAACAACGTGCAATCATCGATGACACCAAGATGGTTCGGGATAGTTTAATGGCTTTAGCGAAACGGCAACCAAAGATCGCAGCTTTTGTGGATAAAGAGTTGAATACTATACGTGAGAATCAATTGTTGTCCTTAGAAGATATTGATGAACACCGTAAATCCATGTTGGGGATTCACCAGCAAACGGTTATGACGTCATACAACAATTTAGCCCTTCTTTTGAATGAAAGTTTGCAGCAAATGCAACAACAGATGCAAAGTCAAAAGGCAGGAAGCGGTAGTTGTTCGAAGCCTGGTGGTTCGAATCCGAAAGGTGGCCAACCAATGAATTCTGGCGACATGAAACAGATGCTTAAAAAGCAATTGGAGCAAATGCAGAAAGGGCCCAACCCTGGCGGACAAAAGCCTGGAGAAAAACCTGGTGAAGGTCAGGGGAATAAGCCTGATCAACAAGGTATGGGTATGCAAGGATTGGGAAATAAAGAAATAGCTAAAATGGCTGCCGAACAAACGGCAATTCGTCAGCGTTTGGAGCAATTGAGGAATGAATTAAATAAGGAAGGAAAGGGCAAGGGCAATCAACTCAATCCATTGATTAAGGAATTGGAAGAGCAGGAGCGCGCCTTGATTAACAAACAGTTTTCTCAGGAGATGATTACGCGTCAAAAGGAGATCTTAACACGTCTTTTAGAAAGTGAAAAAGCTTTGATGGAAAGAGGGTTTGAAGAGAAACGCGAGTCGACTTCTGGAAAAAATGAGAATAATGGTAACAATATTTTGTTTGAGGAGTATAACCGACAGAAATTAAGACAAATTGATTTACTTCGAGCGATAGATCCGGTGTACAGAAAGTACTACAAGGATAAAGCAAACGAATACTTCAATCGGTCTTTGTAATCGGTAGAACGATGAAAGAAGGATACGACATCATTGAAACATTAAGAATTCCATCGTCATTTGATCATGTTGGAAAAGTAGAGACGCTCATCGACCGTGTGTGCGCTGATTTGGCTGTTAACGAAGATTACTATGGTAACGTATTAATTGCGGTCACAGAAGCGGTAAACAACGCTATATTGCATGGTAACAAGCGTCAAGAGAACTTGGAAGTTGATGTTGCTGTTGGTGATGGAGGAGAGAGTTTTTGTTTTAGTGTGTCAGATGAAGGTCCTGGTTTTGATTATACCAACCTCCCCGACCCTACTGCACCCGAAAATATTCTTCAAGAAAATGGTCGAGGTATTTTTCTGATGCGCAATCTTTCTGATGATGTTGAGTTTGACAACCATGGAAAGACGGTCAATATTTACTTTTCGAAACAATGATTTCATTCGAGTTTATAGATGTAGAAGTTCCGGAGTTGTCTTCGGAACTTTTTTCTTTATGGCTTGCTGAGGTTGCGAGAACTGAAGGTAAAATAACTAGCGAAATTACGTTGATTTTTTGTTCAGATGAGTATTTGTTGGAGATGAATCGACAGTATTTAGACCATGATTATTATACCGATATAATTACGTTTGACTACAGTGAAAACCTCGTGATTTCTGGCGATTTATTTATTTCTATTGATCGTGTGTATGATAACGCAGAACAGAATGTTGTGTCACGTATTAATGAATTGAAACGGGTGTGTGTGCATGGTGTGCTCCATTTATGTGGTTTTGGCGATAAAACGGATGATGAAGTTCGTGTAATGCGCGGAAAAGAGGATTATTATTTAGATAAGTATGTTTCACGTGGAACATAAAGGGTGATGTGGTTGTAATTTTGTTTCACGTGAAACAATTTACAAGATGCTTCGAGAATATGATGTGATTGTGGTCGGTGCTGGCCACGCGGGTTGCGAGGCCGCGAATGCGGCGGGAAAAATGGGTTCAAAAGTGTTGTTGGTCACCATGAACATGAACACCATTGCGCAAATGAGTTGCAATCCGGCTATGGGAGGGGTTGCAAAAGGTCAGATTGTCCGTGAAATTGATGCGCTTGGTGGTGGCTCTGGTATTGTGAGCGACAAAAGTGCGATTCAGTTTCGGATGCTGAATAGATCAAAAGGACCGGCAATGTGGTCTCCCCGCACCCAGAATGATAGAATGAAGTTCGCCGAGGAGTGGCGCTATCTTTTAGAGGAAAATCCAAATGTTGACTTTTGGCAGGACATGTGCAATGGATTGATCGTTGAAAATGGTTCTGTTCGTGGTGTTAAAACATCTTTGGGAATTTCGATTTATGGGAAAAGTGTTGTTTTGACAAACGGTACTTTTTTGAATGGTTTGATTCATCTCGGCGAAAAACAATTTGGTGGAGGCCGCGTTGGTGAAAAAGCGTCTACAGGAATTACGGAGGATTTGGTGGAAATGGGTTTTGAAGCCGGTAGAATGAAAACGGGAACACCGCCACGAGTGGATGGTCGTTCTTTGGATTATTCCAAAATGGAGATTCAAGATGGGGATGAAAATCCTTCTAAGTTTAGTTTTGGAAACACCTCCCCCCTCCTCCATCAACGACCTTGTCACATCACTTATACAAATGAACAAACTCATGATTTATTAAGAACTGGTTTTGATCGTTCACCCATGTTTAATGGAGCCATTAAATCAAGTGGCCCAAGATATTGTCCAAGCATAGAGGATAAAATCAATCGTTTTGCGGATCGTGATCGGCATCAAATATTTGTTGAGCCTGAAGGATGGCGCACCGTAGAAATTTATGTGAATGGGTTTAGTACGTCTCTACCAGAGGAAGTGCAGTATGAAGCCATGAAAAGCATTCCTGGTTTTGAACATGTTAAAATGTTTCGTCCGGGTTATGCCATAGAATATGACTATTTTCCACCAACACAGTTGAAGCACACGTTAGAAACGAAACTTGTCGAGAACCTTTATTTTGCTGGTCAGATCAATGGAACCACAGGATACGAGGAAGCGGCATGTCAGGGATTGATGGCTGGAATTAATGCGCATAGAAAAGTACATGGTGACCAACCGTTTATTTTGAATCGTGATGAAGCGTACATTGGTGTGTTGATTGATGATTTGATTACAAAAGGGACAAAGGAGCCTTACAGAATGTTTACAAGCCGCGCTGAGTACCGTATTCTTTTACGTCAGGACAATGCGGATGTTCGCTTGACGTCCATAGGTTTTGGTATCGGTTTAGCAGCTGAGGAAGATTTAAAACGTGTCGAAATTAAGAATCAGGGTACCGAGAAACTTATTCGTGCATTCAAAGAAACAAGTGTTTCACCTGAGGTGTTGAACCCAATT
>Ga0222712_10006024_pt1 | contig 12081 bp, 28 predicted proteins | sample C33_657DmetaG_FD_165043 | JGI IMG/M metagenome (GOLD analysis project Ga0222712, IMG submission 165043) | Estuarine water microbial communities from San Francisco Bay, California, United States - C33_657D | ecosystem: Environmental > Aquatic > Marine > Unclassified | place: USA: California...
GCGCAGACCTTAAAAACACACTTGTGCACTGCTTGGTCTTGTGTTATAATTGAAAGTTCATTCACACATCAAACAAGCATGAGCTACGACATATTAATTAATAGCCTGGTCAACGGAGAATCTGTTACAGTAAGCAAACCTGACGGTACTACTTATCAAGAACCCAGACCACCAAATCGCACAGCATTAGCAGCGGCTAAGGCTCTTCAAAATTTACAAAATCAACTTAATTTTGGTACAAGTGCAATTAATCAACTTACTAAAGAACGAAACGAGTTAATGGATTCCATAACTCGTCTTCAGGAACAGAATAAGAGGTTACAAGATGAAATTAACACTAAAACAAGCGCTGTTGCCAGTGCTGCTGGGGACTCTGATAGCTCTACCACTTGATAAAGCAGAGAAAACACTTAATACTGCATATCAAACAGTAAAAGCCACTAACGCTGAACTATTATGTTTAGCCAAGAATATTTACTATGAGGCTCGTGGAGAGCCTACACGTGGTAAAATAGCCGTTGCACAAGTTACGCTTAATCGTGTAACTCATCGCACCGAATTTCAATCAAGTATTTGTGGAGTTGTATATGCAAAACATCAATTTTCGTGGACTATGGCAGCACATCGTGAACCTCGCGGACCAGCTTGGCACGAAGCTCAAGAACTTGCTAAAGCCGTCATCATAGGCACAGCATATTTACCAAACTTTAAGGCTTTATACTTTCATAATTTAACAGTGCAGCCTCAGTGGAATAAAACTAAAGAATTAGTTGCCAGAATAGGTAATCATATTTTTTATGCTTAACCAAAAGGGCAGACAGGCTAATTATTTTTGGCTTGCTGCCCTTTTTCTTTTCTGTTATAATATAGGCTTAACAGAGAAATTTTATGAAAATCAGACTGCTCAGCGACCTACACACAGAATTCCGACTACCTTATAAAACTCACACCTTGAGTGAATATCGTGGCGAAGACGTGCTTGTGTTAGCTGGCGACATTGCTAGCGGTGCTACAAACACAATGGATGTTATTAAGCACTTCTTAGATCAAGGTTTTCCTAAAGTTATTTACGTGCCTGGTAATCATGAATATTATGGTAGCACAATCAAGCACTTTGACGATAAACTGCTAGACTTATGTGAACAAACTCGTGGAGCACACTTTTTACGTCCAGGTACAGTTACTATTAATGGAGTAATGTTTACAGGTGCTACATTGTGGACTAACTTTGCTGATAATTTCTTTAGTCAAAGCCACGCTAAACGTACAATTAACGACTTTCGTCAAATCAGAAACTTTACTACAAGTCATGCTTATGATTTGTACTATAAGCACTTAGATTACATTAAGTCCAGTTACGAAACCCGTAGCGATAAACCAGTTGTTATTGTCACACACTTTTTACCCGCCCGTGAGTGTATTGCGCCTAGGTGGCGTGGCAGTGACTTGCTTAATGACTACTTTGCTAACGATTTAGGGTCATGGATTGCTGATATGAAAAATACAACTTGGCTATTCGGGCATACTCACGACGCTATGGATTTTATGATTGGAGATACTCGTATGGTATGTAACCCACACGGTTATTACAACGCTATGAACGACGGCGTTGGTTTTGAGCCTTTTAAGACAATTACAGTATGAGAAAATTAGAATATCACGAAATACGTAAAAGCTGTAAACTAATTGACTACGATCTAAAACTTGCTGGAAAAGGCAAGCTCTGGGTCGAAGTTTACCGAGACGAAAAATATGAATATCGAGCACTGTTTCCAGACGTAGCAGACTGGTCAGCAGTGCCAATGACAATTTTAACACACCCAATACATGAAACACAAACTGATCTCAGCTAAAGTTATTGCCGATAGCGTATGCCCTAAAGGTGTACGTATGACTACTATGGAGATTGAGTACCCTCGCTTTATCTTAGCGGAACTCAATACGCATCGTATGTTATCAAAAAATAGTGCCTCAAGTCGTGCTATTCCTGTTAAAGCTATGCATGAGTTTATTCGCGCTAATCCTGCTACTCCTGTTAGTTGGGGCAAAAACCAACCAGGTATGAAAGCCGACGAGCAGGTAGGTAGTACTGTAGCTGAAGAAGCAGAACAGTTATGGAATAAAGCTAAGGAAGATGCACTACATTGGGCGGATGCTTTAGCACATAAACTTGCAATACATAAACAAATTGCTAACAGGATTACAGAACCTTGGATGACTATGAAAACAGTTATTTCTGGAACTGAGTGGACTAATTTCTTTCACTTACGCAATCATCCAGACGCACAACCTGAGATTAAAGCTCTAGCTGAAGCAATGACTGTAGCTTACACAACACACTTACCAGTACCTCTTAAACCAGGTGACTGGCATTTACCTTACATTACTATTGCTGAATATGTACCTACTAGTGAACTTCAATATTTTGACGAAAACTTTAACAGACTCAGCCTTGAAGACGCTAAGATTATTAGTGCTAGCTGTTGTGCTCAGGTTAGTTATCGTAAAAATGATCCTGGCTTTCAAAAAGCATTTAAAATCTGGGAACAACTAATTGAAAACGATCCTGTACACGCCAGTCCAATTGAGCATCAAGCCACTCCTATGGATATTGATAGTATGTGTAGGTTTGAACCTGAAACCTGGCAACTGGGAGTTACTCATGTCAGTGCTAATAGTGATCTATGGTCGGGCAACTTGCGTGGCTGGATTCAGCATCGCAAACTTATTCGAAATGAGGCAGTATGGTAGTCTACGAAACTTTTGATGATTGGTTTGACGAGACAGAAAACTACAGTTTTAGGTCAGAAAGATTTTTTCAACACCTAGAACTACTCACAAACGAACTAGAACGTTCTGAGTTTATTACAAACTGGATGCGTGCAGCGTTTGAAGCAGGACGTAACCCTGAGGATAAATACATATGAGTGGATTTTCTAGCAAAAAACAAATGGCTAACAATCGTTGGGTTATTCAGCTTGAAGAAGATGGCGAAGATGTAATACTTCCACTCAACGAAGAAATATTAGAATCTACTGGTTGGAAAACTGGTGACGAACTGCTGTGGGAACAAAAAGCAGGTAATGCTTGGACATTAAGGAAAAAACCATGATTGTTGTACTCTACACAGAAGACCTTGAGCCTATAATTCCAATAGATTTACCATTATGGTTATTAGACCGACTAGAACAAGAAGGGGCTGTCCGTGTAGCAGTAAGTAAACCTATGGGATTCAAAGGAGAAAGAATTCCAGTTGGTATGGTAGGTAATGAAGATATGCCTACAGTTCGTATCCGTTACGAAAAGCTACGATGGCATGACGGCTCGCTTAAAACACTTTTAGTTACTCCTGACGAGGAACTTGCGCTTACATTAACTCCTGAGTGGCTACCTGGTCAGCGTGCCCCTATTCAGCTTTACTTGAATACAGTACGCAAGATGCACGAAGAACTAATCAAACAAATCAGAAAAAATCAGAGTTGACTCGGAATCATTTCTCTAGTATAATATATTATTGATTTAAGGAGAAAGCCGTGTTTTATTGTTTGATCTGCACCAATGACGTTAATCCTCAACGCTGGAGTTTAGGCAGGCATACTTGCTTGCCGTGTGGTGAGCGTGTAGCTAAACAATACAAACACACTATTGTGCCTATGCCTAAATCAAACTACATTGTAGTCACAGACAGATCACTCTTACTCAATTTAAACTCATCACACAAAGGCGGCAGATAATATGAACATTGATCGCGAATTTATTAAATGGTTTTACGAAGATGCTTACCCTGAACAAGGCAGCAATCGCCGTCAGTGCTATGGCATGACAGCAGGTACAACCAACATTGATACCATTGACTACTGGATGCGTGAAGCTTTTAAAGCAGGTGCTTACGCAGCTACTCATGACTATGAAGTCAACGCACTAGAACAATTTGAAGCATTTAACATAAACAGGAATTATCCACTATGAAAGTCGTAATTGGTAAATATACCACATGGATTGGTCCATACCAAATTGCCGAACTACTCTGCTTTTGGGCTAAAAAAGTACCTGATGAAATTGGCATGATGCGTAAGCCTGATTGGGTTCATGAGTTTGGTCGTTGGCTCGGTGAGAACAAAGATGGTTCAGATAGTCGTTTAAGCAAGTTTTGCCAATGGGTTGAATCAAAGAAAAAACGTCAAGTATATGTACGCATTGACAAGTACGATACTTGGGGCATGGATCATACCTTAGCACAAATTGTTGCACCAATGTTGGTTCAACTGCAAGCAACCAAGCACGGTGCTCCATATACAGATGATTTGGACGTGCCCGAACACCTCAAGTCTACTAGTGCAGAACCCAAAGCCAATGAGTGGGATTGTGATAGCAATCACTTCCTTCGTTGGGATTGGATTCTTGGTGAAATGATTTTTGCTTTTGAAGCCAAGCGTTTGGGCGTATGGCAAGACAAATACTCTAGTGGAGTTCACGACTGGACTTCAGAGCCTTGCGAGTGGGATGCTAATGGAAAGGCTACTATGTTTAAAATGGGCGACGGACCAAACAACACTTACAAATGCGATTATGACGGCATGGCAGTTGAGCAAGCTCGTATTAGTAATGGTTTCCGTTTATTTGGCAAATATTATGAAAACTTATGGGATTAAATTATGACTATTGAAATAGCGCTTATTATTTTGGGGCTTGCTCTTGCAGCGTGTTACGTTGTGTTTGAGTATCAAAAGTTGGCTACTCCTCCATATCAAGAGCCTGTTAAGTATCCCGAAGATGACGGAGCACTAACTCCAGCTCAGTTAGACCAAATCAAAGACACTTTAGAGCCAACACCGTTGAATCCAAAAGCAGCGTGGCCCTTTCCTAGTGGGAATAAACCATAATGGCTAAACCTGATCCAAACAAGCCTATTACACACATCAATCCACCTACTGTAGTGCCTACTCGTGTAATGCCATACAAACCTGGGTACAATGATCAAGTTGTAGTACCAGAAACTGAAGCAACTCCTGACAAACCCAAGAAGCCTAAAAAGCCTCGCAAATAACCCCAAGGGGACTTAAGCTAAAAATTATTGGCTTGAGTCCCCTTTTGTTTTGTGTTATAATTGTTTATTAAAAAGGATAATACCATGACTAAACATTGCAAAGGTTGTGTACATCATCATTCAGCTGGGCGTCGTAGTCCTATACCACCATTAAAAAAGTATAATGACTGGTGTTGCAAGCGTGGTGATGCAGTTAACGTAGGTTGGTGTAAAACACATAACGCAAAGGAAACAAAATGAAAATAACTATTGAAGACAGATTGCTTGCTGCTTATACTGCTCAAAAGCTACGGCTTAGGGACAGAGAAGACGAAGATTATCGTGCCAGAGTAGAAGCAAAAGTATTTGAAAAGATTATTGTTGACCGAGTTCGTCGTAACTTACGACTAGACTTGGACAAAGGCACTAACGTAGATTTGGATGTGTAACATGAATAATAAATTTAGTTATTTAGCTGAAAAAGCTGGATTAAACATGCACAACGATCCTATTGATGGACATGATTTTAGTCATGAGCTAGAGAAATTTGCAGAATTAATTGTACAAGAATGTGCTCACTTAGTCGACACTCTTAACGAAGCATATGGAGCTCCTAGTACTGCGGGAAAATTTATTAAAGAACATTTTGGAGTTAAACATGATTGAATTAGCAGAAGACAACAGAGTAGAGATTCTATTAGACTTAAGTGATCAAGAATTGCTTGTGCTTTTTAAAATGGCACATGAGAAAGACATGACGTTCAACGATTTTGTTGAACACGTACTAAGAGAATTTTTAAAGAACATAGAAAATGATAACTTACTCAACGAACTGGATGGGTCCAGTGAGCCTAGGATGGTACAGAACACGTGGCCTTACCCAGACACAAACAAAGATTGGGACTGAGAACACAATGTTTACCACTGAAGGCGAGCCTTATACATCAGAATCAATTACCACACACTATAGCTGTGGCAGGATTGATGTACACAACGTTCCTGGTGAGCCTTATGGTGACGAGATCAACGTACCTCCCATGCTGAGCACGGACTGGGCTATGTTTTCAAACTGGCTAGATACTGTTAAAACTTTAAGCATCTGGACTTTAGAAGATTTAGTAACAGCTTATCAACAACACAATCCCAAAATAACATGGGATACCTATGACGGATAATTGGGCTGAAGAGGCTAGACTCAAAGTACTAGCCTTAGCTCTTAAAGACATAAAAGCGGGCAAAGACGTAAACATGGTTTTAGAATCAATGTCAAAAGCATTGACTAAAAAGCTAATGCACCCGCTTCTAGTTAAACTAAAGAGCCCTCCGCCAGAACTTGATCTGGAATCACACAGAACGAAATATAATCAGGAATTAACTAAATGCGCAATAAACAAACCCAGTGGGTCTTAGTTGAATGTGTTTCAACTTTTCACCACAGATACATGGTAGAAACGCCCAAGGATAAAGACTTGTGGGCATTAGATACTGTTACAATGAACCAAGCCAAAGAGTTCTCTCAACAACATATAGGCGAGCAGATTATAACGCACCGCGTGGTCAGTGAAAAAACTGCACTAGAATTATGCAACCAAGACAATAGCTACACACAAGGGTGGTCGAACCAAAAAAAGATTGATACCTTTTTTACTACCATCAAGGATCAAGATGAACATTGAAGAACTACTAAAACAATCTCAGAAAACTGCAGGTGAGATTGATATTTTACACTATACAAACCTAGTCTTACAAGAAGCTTGCAGGCTTATCAAAGATACTCCCACAACTTCAGCTTATACCTCATTTGATGCAGTAGTAGCAGAAACACAGCGTGCTGATTGCTTTCGATCAGTATACAACCAAATCGTAAAGAATATTGAAGATGCCGCCACCGCCAAATAAATTTCACTTACCATCATACGCACAACTAAAGTCTCCTACTCAAGAAGTGCAAGAAGCAGAAGTACCCAAGCCTAACCTGCCTCCTACTAGCCTTCGGCAAGCACAAACTAACTGGTTGTTAGACAAACTGCAGGAGGAAGCGGCTGAGATAATTCAAGCGGTAAGCAAAATCCGTAGGTTTGGTGAAAGTTCCCATCACCCTGACAGGACAACTACCAACAAACAAGACCTCACTAACGAACTTGAAGACTTTCTTGCAATTCTCGCGGCTCTTGAGTATACTAAGTACTTGGATTTGGTTCCACATCAGCCAAACATACTCTCAAAAACGCATAAACTAATGCTCTGACCCTAAGCCGTACAAACCATAAACATCACAAATTATGTCCTCACTTAAAATTGTACTTGTTATTATGTTATCAAATGTGCTATAATTTAGTATAACTTAAAGAGTTAGAGACTAGGTTGATTTTAAGAATTGATCTAAATTATCGAAACCACGTAATGACGAGCCCAGCCGAGGAAATCTAGTGAGGTTTGATACAATTTAGGGTCAAGTCCATAAAATCTAAAACTAGTCTCCTTGCTTATCGACTCGAACTATATTTGAAACCAAATTATAAAATGCTTTTTAAAAAACAAGAAATACACCACATTGATTTTACGGGAACTGAACACCTTAATTTGGAAGGTTGGGAAACTTGGTGTGAACAAATGCAGTTGTCCCACCTTCACCAGTGGTTGCTGCCCCAATTGGTTGCGTGGTATGGATCGTGGACTTTAGTATATGACGAACACTCAAATTACGATTGCTTAGCTACAGTTAAATTAAACTGCTCTGACCCTAAGTCTAGGGCATTTTATATGCTTAGTCGAGTTAAGAGATCATTATTAGTACCACAACAAACTAAAACTCCTGATTATGCAACACTAACTCCACTTATCTTAATGGGGTTAAAACGTATGCAAGGTATCAATTATGAAACTTTTCGCACTAGTAGTGGACTACAATACTTGCTAGAACCCAGACTACTAGATGCCGTAGTATTAACCACAGAGGATTTGGAAGTTTGTGGCGGTTTAGGGTCAAGTAGACTACTAGAAATACAAAAGCAGGGCTTGACTACTAAGTCGGGTAAAACAGCAGGTAGCATAAAGCCTGCTAGATCTACTTGGAGCTTGTCAGGAATACAAGATACTGAGATTGGTCACCTGCCCAAACTAACACAAACTATATTAACACAATGTTGGTTAGCACACCCTGAGCTACGCACACCTTATATGATCTTAGACTTACAAGACTGGGATAGGATGCCACAACCACTAGTTACAAACGACATTTTTAAAGCAGTACAAACACAACAACCTAAACAAGAACTGGCAGGAGTACTGCCTTGGGACCTATGAAATATACCAAAGAAATTACAGACAAATTGATTGCAGACTACAAAGCAGGAATTCCTGTAGCAGACATATCAGCAGAGTTAAACGTACCAGAACGTTCAGTGATAGCTAAATTAAGCTCTCTGGGCGTGTACGTCAAAAAGAGCTATGTCAACAAGCGTGGTGAGACGCCAGTAAAAAAATCGGAGCACATCGAGCGTATTGCTGAGCTGCTCCAGGTGGATGAAGAGCTGCTGGAATCGCTGGAGAAGGTAAATAAAACTGTACTCAAGCTAATTGAACACAAATTAGCCCAATCTGACCCTAAATTGCATCAACAACGGCAATCTGACGACATATTTGCACTTAATTGACCCTAAACTGAGCAAATCAGCCCTATAAACACAAAAGCCTACTTAATGTGAGTTAAGTAGGCTTTTTTGCGTCTATTTCGCTGGGCGTATAAACTGTGTGCAATTGCTGCGGTTTAGGGTCAGACACTGAAGAAAACACACTTGACAGAAAAGGTTTACCACTTGTATAATGGCGCAAGACCTCAAAGTTTTGCACTTGATTTTTGGCGCCGTATAGTACGGGCAAAACAAAAGCCCTCACATCTTGCGGATGGAGGGCTTTTGAAAGCATTTGCTGTTGCAACAGCGTTGTCTTTTTTGCTCTAGCAGGACTATTAAGGGAATCACCACCGCCTGACCCTAAACCGTAGCCTGTCGCTACATACGACCTTTGGTGATGAATCCATCGCGAAGTCGTTTAGGTGAGTGTTGCACGTTTCAGTCCTGTCAACCTCTACAATAGCTGCAAGCAGAATTGTTGGGTATGCAAGGATATCCGTGACTAACTAGTTTAGATTTATGTGGTTCCGCACAACTGTTTTTTCAATTATTTTAACGACCCGCCACAGTTTAGGGTCGATGTGCGTCTTTAAGTATAAGCTGAAGCGCCCTTCGAATATACTCGCCAGAGAGATTCCATACTCTCATTACAGTCAATAAAGTCTGCTCTTGGTTAGAAGATAGCTGTATTTATTTAAGGAGTTCTTTCTCCTAGAGGTTCCTACCTTGTTGTTACCTCAAAACCAGTTTCTAGTTTTTAACTAACTCATAGAGGAGTCGGCATGGGATATAGGCGGGACATGCTGCCTAGTACTACTACTTTCCTAACACCAGCAAGTGGTACACGCTAGGGGTTTCGTCCTGACCCTAAGATACAGCAGGTAGTGAGTATTGAAGTCTCAGTGACCGTGCTGTGAAGTCTTGGGTTTCGCCTAAATTACATAGGCTCATCAGAGGATTAAAATGGGCTGCAACTTAACACCTTCAGTCGCAATTAATAACTTATCCAGTTCTAGGAGAGCTGGTGTTGGTTAACCCAATTCGTAGGGGGCTGTGGCTCGGACAATTATTCCCCACAATTAAGACGCATAGCAGATAAGTCCCGCTTCCGCTGTCACCCTTATTCATTAATTTATATAATAATTATACAGTATTTAACACACTATATCAAGTAAGAAATTAGACACTCGTTGCAATCAGACTACTCACAAAACAGACTATTAAAGAATTTGAGGTTGAGGTGAGATTCATTTGCAGACGGACACCAACTTTCATTGGTATTCATTAAGCCCTTCCCGACTGTCTAAGATATTATTATACAGTATTTGGGGCTGAGGATCAAGTCTAAATTTCCTGACCCTCAACCACCGCAATCAACGCAAGTTTGTGAGGATTGCTTCCAATACTTCGTGATTGGCTTTTTCGAGTGAATCAAAAGATTCTGCATCAGCACCGCACAATGAGGCGATACGATCAACCAGCTCGGATTTTTTGATACGAGCCACGCCAGAGGCTTTGCTCTTGGCTTGGTAAACTCCCTCACGAGAGAGTTTTGCAACCACTGAACGAGTGGTTTTGCCAAACATTGTTGCCAATGCTTCGACAGTTGCGCCAGCTTTGTAGTTGGCAACGAGCTGAGCTGTTTGCTCAGGGGTATAATTCACGGGTTTGTCAGTCATCATATGTCCTTTCAAATGGTTTCTGCGCTGTTAAAGATATAATTATACTATCAAAAGGGAACATCGTCAAATTCAAAAAATTCGTCGTGAGTGTTGATACAGACGAAAACTTCCGATAGTTCTGTGCCAGCAAATTCGCGGAAGTAATCTTCCTGAATTTGTGCATAAAATTCCTGTTCTGTCATCTCAGTCCCTTTCCGATTAATATAAATAATTATACAAAGTTTTGGAAATTTGATCAACTGCAAAGTTTTTGATGTTTGCGCGCCTGAGCTGAAAATACACTTGACAATAGTAGACTTCGCACTGTATAATGGGCGCACATGGCACCCACAAGAATTTGCACTAGATTTAGCACTGGCGCACGAAAATTCGTGCGCCCAAATGGGGGGTCTGGTCGCTCGCAACCAGTCGCTTGAAGCGACTGTTGTTTTTACGCAACATAATTTTTGGCGCCGCGAAGTGAGTGCTCACTTCGCTTTGAGATAATAAAAAGCCGATTATCTGATTATCTCAGATAATCGGCATATAATCACATAATGATTATATCGGTTTTGAATTAGCTAATGCCTCGAAAATAACTTTTAAAGCATTTTTATTAGCTTTAGTTAATGATTCAATATCATTTTCGGGTAATCGCAAAATCGCACCAATAGCGTCTGCGTGAACATCCTTTTTAATTGGAGTTTCTCCAGTTTTAGATTTATATTCTTTTGCAATATAAACTTTTTCACGAGATAATTTAGCGACAATACTCCGAACAGTTTTACCGACATTTTCAGCGATAATCTCTACAGATAATCCCGCCTGATAATCAGCGATAATCTGAGCAGTTTGCTCAGGGGTATAATTAATCGTTTTCATTTATTTTCTCCTTTAAAATGAATTATACAAACCAAGAATATTAGCTAAAAAGAAAGTACCATTAAGGGTAATTAATGATTTATCTTTTCGATAATATCCAACTATTAACCAAGATAATGAACCTATAATAAAGAAACAATATCCCAGAAAAAACAATTTACTGGCGACAATAAATGCGCCAATAATACTGGATATAGTCCCAATCCATGAAACTATATTAAGTAATTTAATTATATTAAATATCATCTATTATATCCTCTGCAATAACAATACCAAAAACCAAATATGTTAATAATAACATAAACATTAAAAATTCTAATACAAGTAAAATCATCTTTTAATCTCCATTGAATGATATTTATCGGGAGATAATCCATAGTTAATCATTATCTCACACCATTTTTTACCATGTCCGCATTTTGCTTCTGATAATCCAAACAAATTATAATCGGCTTGGTGGATTAACTCATGCGGTAATATAACTTTGGTCATATTATTTGCATAATCGGGAGAATATGCGAAAAATTTATAACCTAATTCGACAATATTAGATTCTTGGTGACATAATCCAGCATTACGCCACAAATAACCATTTAATTCTATAATCGGTGGATTATAGCGAGTTAATCGGGGATATAATTCGCAAAGATTATCCCAAATAATCAAGGTCTGATTATTTAAAATATTAATTAGCTTTTTTCTGTCCATGTCCTACATTATACACAAGTCACAAGCCATTGCAAATTATTTTTGAATACACAAGTACACATTCGCATAAATACAACATAGGGGTTTACCCCTATTGACACGGGCTCCAAAATTATGATATAATTTTGGCGCAAAATTGAATACCTGAGTATTCAATTTTTATGGGAAA
>Ga0222712_10006026_pt1 | contig 12077 bp, 11 predicted proteins | sample C33_657DmetaG_FD_165043 | JGI IMG/M metagenome (GOLD analysis project Ga0222712, IMG submission 165043) | Estuarine water microbial communities from San Francisco Bay, California, United States - C33_657D | ecosystem: Environmental > Aquatic > Marine > Unclassified | place: USA: California...
TAGTGGGAATTCGATTGACTCGCCTCGACTCCAAGAAGAATCAAATTCTTCTCCGGTTTCGTAGTCGACTCCCAAGTAGTGAACAGCAACAACTGAATTGGCTGGAGCTTCTGCCCCGGTGCCGATAATCACATCTTTGGTAGTTAGCACCTTAGGTGCTGGCTCTAACATTGGTTCTATTTCTGGACGTTCTTGATTGCTCATGGTTAGTAAGCATACCCGAGAATATGAAAGGCGTTTGGCTGTCGAGACGGCCCTAGACTTCTATTCATGAAGGAAAGACAACTTATTGATCGCTGGCTTTCGCTTAGAAACCAGCTGATCGTGGCCCAACTCGCACCAACATTCCTGTTGATTACCACCTGCGGGCTAGCAGCTGAAATCCGCTCGGGAGGAAGCTTTCTAGTTTGGGCGACACTCGGCATACTTCTAGCTTCGGGAATCCTAGGCGCGCTAGTTGAATTCTCGGCAGCTAACGAGGCTCAGGCTGTAGCTCGTGATTTAGCCAAACTTGAAAAACAAAGCCGACTTGCAAAAAACATTGTGAAGAATGCCCCTTGGCTATACGTTGCTAAGTATCTAGCGCCAGCAATTTTCATAGCAATCTTCGTATTACTAGCGCTCGCTTTAATCTAGCCAAGAGATCTAAAAGTTAGGTTCAGCGGTGGCTAAAAAGACAAGTAATCGGTCCAATGTGATTTCGATGTCGCTTGGCGTTGGCTTAGCAACTGGCCTTTATGGAATTTCTTTTGGAGCACTTTCCTCAGCTGCCGGCCTAACATTGTGGCAAACGCAGGTGCTATCGCTGGTTATGTTCAGCGGTGGATCTCAATTCGCATTGGTTGGAGTTCTTGCTGGAAGCGGAGTAGCGGGTGTTTTTCCAGCAATTATTTCATCGTGGCTTCTCGGAGTTCGTAATGGTTTCTACGCTCTTCGTCTAAATGGTGTTCTTCAAGTTCCGGCAGCCATGAAAGTAATTGCGGCTCAACTAACCATCGATGAGAGCAATGCGGTTTCTCTGGCGCAAGCCGAACCGAAACACTCAAGACTCGGCTTCTGGCTAACTGGCATCTCGGTTTTCATCTTTTGGAACCTATTTACTTTCCTCGGCGCAATCTTAGGTGAAAACATTGGCGACCCGTCCAACTGGGGCCTTGATGCTGCGGCTGCAGCTGCATTTTTAGGATTACTCTGGCCGAGTCTGAAAAATCTAAGGTCTAACCTAATTGCGCTATTGGCTGTGGTCTTTACGCTAACACTTGTTCCATTTGCTCCAAATGGCATTCCAGTAATTGTTGCCGGTCCACTTGCCGTTCTAGCCGTTTATGCACTTGCTAAAACCACTTACGGTCAAAAACTGAAACTAGGTAGCGATGAGTGAATTTTGGTTGGCAGTAATAATCGGTTCAGTTGCGGTTTATTCCTGGAAGTTAATCGGCTACCTGATTCCTAAAAAGTTTTCGGAAAACCGTGAGGTTGCCAGATTCGCGACCGCGCTAACCATCGCACTGCTGGCCGCCCTAACTGCCCTGCAGACACTCTCTTCGGATCGTGAAATTGCACTAGATTCTAGGCTTTTAGCTCTTGGAGTTGCCGCAGTTATGTTTTGGCGAAAATTACCATTCATTCTGGTGGTTGCCTCAGCTGCCGCAGCGGCTGCGGCCGCAAGATATTTCCTGGGTTGGCAGTGATGTCGGAAGTGCCGCCATTGGATTTAGTTAGCCCAAAGTAAAGCGGCAACTAGACTTGAGCGAGCAAATGGAATTTACAAAGTTAAATAGTGTTTTAACTTCTGTTTAAAAAGCACAACTATCACCAGATATAAAGTTCTTGTAGTTTGAATCCGGGGCAAAAATAGAGACGAGCTAGGAAAGGCAAAAAGCAGATGACTAGCAACTTGGTTCCAATTGGCTCAAGATCAAATAGCTTTCGAGCCGACATCCAAGGGCTTAGAGCAATTGCCATTATTTTGGTTATTGCGCTACATCTGAACCTGGCTGGCTTTAGCGCCGGTTTTATCGGCGTAGACATCTTCTTTGTAGTCAGCGGTTACGTGATAACCCTTTCAATCCAAAAGAAACCAGCTAAGCAAATCATTCGGAATTTAGTGGATTTTTGGCGAGCCAGATTTGTTCGAATATTCCCAGTAGCGGCGTTGGTTATTTGTGTGACAGTTATCGCTGCGTTTCTTTTTTCTGGCAAGGCATTTAACCCTGACATCTTTGATGATGCCAGGTGGGCCACACTCTACGGAACAAATTTTAGGCTCATCAACACCGGTTCCAACTACTTCATCACCGGCTTGGATCAATCGCTACTAACTCATTACTGGGCACTTGCAGTTGAACAGCAGTTTTATTTGGTCTATCCAATATTGGTATTCGGGCTTAGTTGGCTAAGTTCTGAAAAGTTCAGAAGCATATTGCTTCGCACTTTCCTGGTTCTAGTTATCGCGGCTTCAAGTTACTGGAGCATCACGCAGACCCTATTAGATCCGGTTGCCTCCTATTTCTCCCCCTTCACTAGGTTTTGGGAACTAGCTTTCGGCGGCTTACTGGCAACCTTTGCCACCACGAACAAATTCAGATTCGCCGGCCTTGCTGGCCTAGCCATCTTGCTCGGGTCAATGTTTCTGTTGAATTCGCAAAGCAGTTACCCGGGCTATTTAGCATGGCTTCCTGTACTTGGAACGGGCTTACTACTCTGGGCACCGGTAAGGCTTTTGGGGGTAGGGCCGCTTAGATACATCGGGGATATCTCTTATTCCCTTTATTTATGGCACTTCCTCTGGTTGGTCCTACCCACCCAGATAGAAAGCCCTATAACCGATCCAAACTACTCGTGGTTGTTCTTAATTGGCGCTATTGGCTGCGCCGTAATGACCTACCACTTCTTTGAAAGACCAATTCACAGATCGGCAACTTTGAAAACAGATTCGTATTCAGCGCTAACAATCGCACTTAGTTCTTTGGCTGGAGCGTGGCTTTGCATAGCCCTTATCGAGAATCTCTGGCTGCGATCTATTTTGTGATGTAGCGCGGGTTTACCGGGCTTAGCTTTACATGAAAAATCCGAGTGATGCTGTTAATCACGTAGGTTGCCATAACCTGCTGCCCAATGGCAGTGAAGTGGATTCCATCCTCGCCGCGAATCTGCGCATACCTGCCATTTACCATCGCGCCTTCTCGGTAAGCGCCTGAGGCATCTGCAGTATAGGCGCGGGTGGCTAGGTAGGTAGCTCCTGGCACTGTAGGCACAGCGAGCGCAAACTGGGCATCAATTAGAGTAATTCCCTTGGCATAGTTATAGGGTTTCATGATCGGCATGCCAACCCAGAGAACATATGCTCCAGATTTTGTAGCAGCGGTTGCAATCTTTGTGATGTTAGCTCGGTAGGTTTTCTTCCAAGCCTCAGTACCAAACACTTGCCTAACCCCGTTAATCACATAATCTTGCCTATCGTTTGCGCCAAGAAAAACAATCACCATGTTTGGTTTATAAGTTTTTAGGAAGGTTGCCAGATTGGTGTGCCAATTGTAGAACCACGGATTAGATAAACCAGTCGATGCTTTGGCTTTTCTGGTGAAAGTCAAAGTTGTTTGATTTGTTAGCTGACTAATCATGCCGTAGGCAAGGTTATTTCCCAGCGAGTCACCAATCAAAAGAATTTTGCAGTTACCGAGAACTTTTCTAACTGCCGCCGGATCGGCGTTAAAGTTACAGCCATCGCTTGCCAACTTGTCTTGGATTGCTTGGATCTGACTTGGTGTGATATCTGGATCAGGCACAATCGGGTCGGTATGAGGTTTTTCCGTAGGTTTTTGATTCTTAGCGGCAATCGCAGAAGCCAAATTACGGTTATCGATTTCAAGAAAGGATATACCAGCGATTAGCCCGGCTACCAGAAGGCTAAGTAAGACTCTCCGAATCAATGGAGCTTTCATAATTTCACCTTCCTCTTCAAAGGCTATTCCCTTTTTGGAATTCCGATAGAGGTAATTACTTAGTTCTAGCGAACTTCACAGAATAGTAAATGAGAGGGATTTGTAACGGGAGCCTGAGCCAAGCTGCAGTAATCAACCCCAAATCCTCGGATGGAATGACGCTAAAGGCGTACCAGATATTCGCGGGCCAAATAGCAATCAGGGTTAGGGCTGTAAGCCAACCAGCCCACTTTTGTTTGAAGAGTAAACCAATAGCGCAAACTAACTCAAAGACTCCGCTCAAGTAGATAAGCAGAATTGGCTCAGGTAGCCAAGGTGGCATCAACCAGAGGAATGAATCCGGGTTTGCTAAGTGCAAAACTCCGCTCAATAGGAAGATCGCTATGAGTATCCAAATGGTGATTTTCATCCGAATTCCTTACCTGTCTGGTCCTAGATTTTGGTAACAAGGCTCAGCCCTTATGCTACTGGGGATAAAGCGCTTTCACGATGCTAGGAAAAACCTGAGAAGAATGCCCCACCATCGCTCCCAGCGACTTTTAGTTTACCTAGCGTTGCTATTATGGCCGCATCCCCAAAATTCAAAGGACCGCAATGAAGCTTAGAATTCTACCTGCTGCTTTTTCTGTACTGTTACTCACTGGACTCGGCTTGGTATCTATTCAGCCAGCTGGGGCGAATGAACCAAAATGCACGATTAGTGGAACTGCCCGCTCTGAAAAAATAAATGGAACCTCCGGCAACGATGTGATATGTGCTGGTGCGGGCAATGATGTGGTTTACGGGCTTGGCGGCAATGACATAGTTATTGGCGGAAGCGGAAACGACACTATTTTCGGTGGCGAAGGATCCGATGACATTTCGGGTGGAACTGGAAATGACATCGTTGATGGCGGTCAACTTGCCGATTCGATTAATGGCGGACAGGGCAACGACAAACTTCTTGGCGGAGATGGCAACGATGAGCTTTCAGGTTCAGAAGGAAATGACAACCTTGATGGTGGGCTTGGCAGAGATGAACTGCTAGGGGGCACAGGCACTGACAATCTTGTTGGTGGAGAAGATTCGGATTTGATAAAAGGTTCCAGCGGCACCGACTCCATCCAGGGTGGAAATGGTAACGACAATATTGATGGTGGCTCAGGTAGAGATACTATATCTACCGGTTCAGGTGAAGATAACTGCACCAAAGACAAAACTGACATCCACCTTGACTCCTGCATTTTGGACAACTCAGCTCCACAGATTGGTGTGACCACAACTTACATCAGAGAATTTCAGGCTGGTCAGGTTTTTACAATGAGCTGGAATGTCAGCGACTCATCTGGCGTTGAAGGTTCTTGGGCTTCGATTGGTGGCAGATCCGGTTGGGTGACTTCTTGGTGTGGCTTTGCTATCGAGGCTGAGCGCGTTTCCGGAGATGAGAAAAACGGAACCTATCAGATTAGTTGCCAAGCTCCAGAGCTAGCCGTGAACGAAACCTACACACTTTTTGTAAGTGCTAGAGATGTTCTAGGTAACTCAACGACATACGGATCACAGTTCTCCTTCATGATTGTTGGTGGTTCAAGTGATTCAAGCGCTCCTGATTTTTCTGAAGTTGAATTAACTAAAGAAGCAAGCGCTGGCGAGAGCGTCAAGCTAAGCCTGCGAGTCACAGATGAAACTTCTGTTAAGTATGTTTATGGCTGGCTGGCATATACCGGCTACAACTTCTCAAGTTTCAGCACTAGAGAGCTTTACGCTCCTGCGCTTGGCCCTGCCGAACTAGTTGATGGCGATTCCCAGAACGGCATCTACCGGCAAGAATTCAGGTTTGGCTCAGACGTTCCAGCTGGCGCCTATACCTTGTGGCTTAGCATAGGTGACACGCTTGGCAACAAGGATTTCGTGAAGACGGACAAGCTGATTGTAGTTAGATAGCCCCAAACTCAACTGCTCGTAGCAGGGTTGAGGGTTTGAACTTTACTCTAGAAAGCACTCGACTAGCACTTAGTCTAGATAAGTGAAGAGATTTATCACCCTAATTGCCCTCTCTGTAGTGGGGCTGAGCGGGTCGCTATCGGCCCATGCGGCAACACTGCCGAGTGCGGTAATCAACTTCACCACACCATCTAAGGCTGTCTACGGGGATCCTGACAAGCAACTGACTATCACCCAGAATGCGGGGGTAACCACAGTCATCTCAACCACTCCGGCTGTTTGTTCCGTGTCAATCGATCTAAAGGTAAAGGTTCTAGCGGTAGGTGTTTGCCGTTTGAGTGCAAGCAATCCCGGGACAGCGAATTACAAGGCGGCCAGACCGATAAGCAAAAGCTTTGTAATTTCCAAAGCGCCGAACTACATTTCAATAGCCGATTTCAATTGGTTATCAATGGCTCATCGTGAAGCAGAAATTAGCACCTCAGAAACAGCTGGAACTACTGTCCTAAAATCACTCACCAAAACTGTCTGTACTGTTTCAGCACAAAAGGTATACGCCATAAAAATTGGCAAATGCACTTTATATGCATCAAACTCAGGTTCGGCGAACTACTTAGCGGCCAAATCGGTCACCAAAACAATAGCCATCGGTGCCACGTCTACAGTTTTGCCACCTGCCCCTTTTGTTGGTCCTTGGACCGTAAGACAACAGACCTTTACCGATGCCAACTCTGTCTCAGATACAGCATCAGCTAGCGACTGGGTTAGTAATGGCTGGTATAAAGCTGGATTAAAATTTAGAGTGGCTCAACTTCCAGTGCTAAGCACAGTAACCATGCGCTACCTAGTTACCGACAGCACAGGTAGGCCAACTCCTAACAAGAATGTGAATTTGAGTGTTGGTAAAAGATATGCAGGCTCTAATGCAAAGGTAAAAGTAGGAACGCAAAGCACCGCTGGTGTTGATAAATCTCCAGCCGATCAGCTTCTGGTTAGTGCTACTACCAACAGTTTTGGCATTGCAACTTTTGAAATAACAGGACTCGATACTACCGCCCGAAATGGACTCTACACACAGATAGCTGCATGGGTCACTGATCTGTCCCAGGACGTTATAGATATCACCAACCTTGAATACAGCCTTCCGGCTGGAACAGGTGGAGTAACCACCGATCCAACTTTGGTAAACCCAAATAAGGCAATCGACAGCCTTTTCTACCAACCCTGCACCGGAGTGACCCTGTTCGGTCAAATCGCCAACATTGATGTTGACCCGGTAGGCAAGGCGGATACCGTGCTTGCCGTATCTAGAGGCCGAAGCGACGCCCCTTCAGGTATTTGGGATTACTCGGTCCTAGCCACGCTCAACAAAGGTACCTTCGTCTCTGCTGGCAATAAGCAGGTCAGCGTTCAGGTTTACTCGCCAATAGCTGGGCTAAAGATTCTGCTGCGAGCACAAAACGCACGCGGTAGTTACACCAAGTATGTTCAAACCCAGGCCTTTACTACCAAGGTGAATCAGTGGGAAACGCTGGTCTTTGATTTTGCCAGCTTGGCAGCCGGTTCGCAGGGTCTAGATCTAACCGTGAATTACTCCACTCTGGCTTTACTAGTCGATGCAGGTAACTCTTCGAGGGGGATAAAACTTTACTTCAAGAACTTTATGATGCCAGGTGCACTAATTCCAAGTGATGCACTCAGTACGAAATCCACTGAGCCTCACCTTTCTGCTAAGGCTGGCCCTATGGGTGAGTATCTTTGGGCTGAAGAATTTAACGGACCAGCAAAATCTAGACCACACTCTGATTCATGGAAATACGCACTGGACTGGAATAACTTCATCCAGGGCACTCAACCCGACCTGGTTGAACTAGACGGTAGCGGAAACCTAGCAATCGGCATGCAAAAGTGTGCTGACGGCTCGTGGAACGGTGGAATCATTCATACTTTAGGGAAGACCGCATTCCTCTACGGCAAGATTGAAGCTCGGATTAAGTTAGCTAATGATCCAGGTTGGTTTAGCGCTTTTTACATGTTTGGTGAAGATGTCGCCCACTGGCCAACGTGTGGCGAGATTGATATTCAAGAAGCTGGCCCGTGGAATGATTTTTCCTCGAGCGGAACAATCCACGGTAACAATCCGGGCAGCACAACCTCTTCGTGGAATAACGGCAGTGGGCTGTCTACTAAAGTTCCATACAGCAGAACCCAACTAGCATCCCAATTTCACACCTATGGGGTGCTTTGGACTCCAAACAGTATTACCTTTACTCTCGATGGCGTTACCTATCGGCACTTCACCAAGGAACAAGTTCTAAAAGATGTCGGGACTTGGCCATTTGATGTTCCAGAGTTTATTGTTTACAGCATCTATCCATACACGGCCAGTCTTCCGGCAAGCACTCCTGCCGGAACAGTACTGCGTGGTCAGGTGCTTGTTGACTGGATCCGCTACTCGAGTTACCAAGGCTACGGCCAGGTTCTTGATCGCTAATTAGTGAGGCAAAAACGGAATGATTAGGTAAATTCCGTAGGCAAGAGCTGAGAAACAGATAGCAAAAGCGAGGTAAGCCCCAACTAAGCTAAGCGACTCCTTTTGCTGTGCCTTACTGCTGCCTTTTCTAGCTTTACCAGCAACGTTTTGAGCATCGGTGAGAAGCCTTACCCCTAAAGAAAAGCAGGCCACAATCAGGGTAGTAAAGCCTAGAGAGGCCACTAGAACCATTAAAAATGAGTCCCAATTGATGTTGATCAACATTATTTCTTCTTGCCCTTCTTTGCGTGCTTTCTTGCTTTTGCATCGGCCTTGCGCTTGAGTTTTGCTTGTGCGCGCAGTTGCCTAGCTGAAAGCACAATCTCGCTGGCATTCTCAACTTCGCTCAACACATTGGTTGAGTTGATTTTGTTTCTTCTAGAAATGGTGAAGATTGCAGCTGCAACCGCAGCGGTGAGCAGGCCATCAATGATTAGACCCCAGTCTCCCTGCATTGTTAAGTAGGCCGAAAGTGCTCCAACCAAAGCAGCCGCTGGGAGAGTAAGCAGCCAACCGACAAAGATTTGCCCTGCTTTATTCCAGCGAACGACTCCACCCTTACGCCCTAAGCCGACACCAATTACGGATCCAGAGGCCACCTGAGTGGTTGAAAGAGCAAAACCAAATTTGCTCGAAGCCAGAATTGTCACTCCGGTAGAAACCTCTGCCGCAAAACCTTGTGGTGGCCTTATCTCCGAAAGCCCAGTTCCTAAAGTTTTGATGATGCGCCACCCACCTGCGTAAGTGCCGAGTGCTATCGCAACCGCAGCGGAAACCACAACCCACAATTGAACATGATCGCCTGACTCTTGAAGCTGAGCTGAAACCAAAACTAGCGTGATAACACCCATGGTCTTCTGAGCATCATTTGTGCCATGCGAAAGCGCGACTAGAGAGGAAGAAAAAACCTGCCCGACCTTGAATCGATTTCTACCTGTTGAAATATCCTTCGCTTTACGCTCTGCCTGCGATCTTGCAGTAATGATGTAGGCGACTTTGGTTGCAATAAATGCCACTAGCCCAGCAACTAGTGGAGCGAAAAGAGCTGGAATGAAAACTTTTTCAACCATCTTGGCAAAGTTAACACCAGCTGCACCGAAATACGCCATGGTCGAACCAATGAGTCCACCAAATAGTGCGTGTGACGAAGATGACGGTAGCCCTAAAAACCAGGTTGTCAAATTCCATAAAATAGCACCGGTTAGTCCGGCGAAAACAAGTTGTGCGGTTATGTTGATACCGGGGTTGATCATATCCACAGAGATGGTTTTAGCCACAGTTGTAGACAGGAATGCACCAATCAAATTCATCAAAGCCGCCACCGCGACCGCAACCTTCGGTTTCATCGCTCCTGTGGCTATTGGGGTTGCCATCGCATTCGCGGTGTCGTGGAAACCATTTGTGAAATCAAAAAACAGAGCAATTGCCACTACCAGGGCAACGATCAAAAGCGGGTCCATGAGGAACTTTCTATTTGTTTACCGGCTTAATCAGCCGTTAATTAGGTTACAGGAAGCTTAACTACAAGAAACACTGATTAGCGTGATTGGTACTGTCTGGCAAGGCTGAGCCCTAAAACTAGACTTTATAGGGTCCAAGAAAGTTAGGTTATGCTCCAGCAAATAAAGGTCTATAGTCGCCTCTGGCAGCGGATCGGGCTACTGGAAATCTGGGACCGAACGACGCTATTTCTGGCCATAGGTATCGTAGCGATCCTCAGCTTTGCCTTTGACGTGGTTCGTTTGGACAACTACAGTTTGGGTTGGATTCCGGTAAACGCAATTTCTCTAGGTATTGCGATTGTGATTGTCGTTTTTGGGCTTCGAATTGCCAAGAGTCAAAATCTAGCTTTGAACGAACGAGTCTTCTTTAACCTGACTATTGCTTCAATAGCAATGGGCACTAAAAACGTTGTGACCCTAATACTCTGCGAGTTTTTTGGTATTCAGGATTCTGGATCTTTACCCTATAGATTCTTTGGTGGCGCACTTATCGGCGTTAGTTTCCTAATTCTTTTCAGCAACCTGCGTGGTGCAAAAATTGAGCGCATCGCTATTCAGAATAGGCTGTTGGCAAAAGAAAGAGCATTGATTGACTTTCGAGAAAACATCACAGATATTTTTGCTAACGAGCAAAAAGCGCTGACCGACCGAACTGCAGTTGAGCTACTGCCACGATTGCTACTTCTTCAGGAGAAAGTTAGTCTTGGAAAAAGTGGCGCTAGCATCACTAAAGAACTTGAACAATTCCTAAGAAACGATGTTAGGCCGCTGAGTAACAGCCTGGCTAAAGAAGCGGCATCGCTGCAATTGGCAATTCCAAGCAATGTCGAGCTCAAACCCGTCGATTTGAAAGTCAGGATCAATCTAGCTCGGACCATCAGACCTTTTTCAACCGGGCTGCTGGTGGGGATCTCCTGGACGATGCTTGCTCAGTTTGCTATCCCACAGGCAACAATTTTGGATATTTCAGTTGCAACGGTAATTTATCAACTCCTGCTTCTTTTGATTAAATTCTCTGTTCGTAGATTTACCAATGCATCAGTAAATCAAGCCCTGATCTTTGCCGCCATACCAGGCACTATTGCAGCAACACCGAGCTATTACCTCCTTTATCAGATACCTAACAATCTTGGCCGGCAAACTCTTTTACCAACGTTTCTAGTAGTTGGTGCACTAGCTAGCTTGCTGTTTATTCTTGCTGACGTGGTCGACCGCGGTAGGGCCGTTGCCGAGGAACGGCTGGCCCAAGTGGTGAATCAATTTTCCAGAGAAAACAAATTGTTTGAACAAAAACTTTGGGTAGCCCAGCACGTTTGGTATACCCTGCTTCACGGCACAGTCCAATCAGCGCTTACCACTGCGACAATAAGAGCTGGCGGCAAAAACCAGCTCACTGCCAGTGACCAGGAAGCAATTGTTCAAGACCTGAACCGCGCCATCGTTGCCTTGCGCAATCCACAAGCTAAAGACGTAATCTTTGAAAACAGTCTGTTGGAGTTGCAGCAGACCTGGTCTGGCATTTGTTCGGTGGAGACCAAAGTTGACCCAGAGGTTTTGACTGCACTAGCTGGCCTTGCCGATGCAAGATTAATCACTAACGAAGTGGTGAAAGAGGCAGTAAGTAACGCGGTGAAACATGGTGGGGCTACGCAAGCCACAATCAACCTCAGCCTGAGCGCTGATCGAGAAATACTTGTGAATGTCAGCAATAACGGTGCAGCTCCAAGACCCGGCGCTGGGGCAGGTATCGGCACAAGCATATTTGATGCCGTTTGTTTGAACTACGAGCTAACGCGCGATACTTCGTCAGAGCTTACACAATTTCAAGCGAGAATCCCTCTGGCTTAAAGCATTCGGCCCACCCTCAAAGGGTGGGCCGAACACTTAGTTAGGAACTAGTTACCAACAACCAGGTTGTTAGTTGATGTAGCTGTTCCACCACCAGTAGTTACCGTGATCTTTCCAGTTACTGCACCGGAAGGAACGATGAACTTGAATGAGGTGGAGTTAGCGCCAGCAGCTAGCGTTACCTGAACTGAACCTAGGGTAACTGTTGCTCCCGTTAGGTTAGTACCACGGACGCTAACAAGGGTGACACCCTTCTTAGCTGTGGTTGGGGTAAACGAGGTCACTGTCGGTGCTGGTGGGGTCACTGTGAATGACTGGGTCGAAATC
>Ga0222712_10006027_pt1 | contig 12074 bp, 9 predicted proteins | sample C33_657DmetaG_FD_165043 | JGI IMG/M metagenome (GOLD analysis project Ga0222712, IMG submission 165043) | Estuarine water microbial communities from San Francisco Bay, California, United States - C33_657D | ecosystem: Environmental > Aquatic > Marine > Unclassified | place: USA: California...
AACTCTACTTGCAGGACCGATAGGGTCCATTTTAGGACTAGGGGGAGCCATCTTTCAGAAGTGGCTCTCCATGAAGGAGGCTAGGGAGAAGCATCAGATGAGGCTGGAGGAGCTTAAGCTGGCTTCCCAGATTGACCTCCAGAAGGCAGACATAGCGTTACGCCAGTCCATTGAGGAGGGGAACGCTTCCACCTTCGGAAAGGCCATAGACGCTCAGGCTGGGTTGAGGGCTAATTCAGGCTGGGCTACGGATGTCATAGCCCTGTTCAGACCCGGCCTCACCTTGGCCCTTTGGGTGAGTTCGATGATTCTCGCGGTGTGGTATCGTGATAGCAATCCAGAGCTTATGAGTTTCATCATCACCTCCACCTTTGGGATGTTCTCCATCTCAGTTGGCTATTGGTTCGGAGTTCGTACTGAGCAGAAGATGGCCATTAGGAGCGTCAAATGAACCTCCCACGCCAAGTAGGTAGTGATGTCCTAGCGATGGTGAGTGCCACCAGTAGCATTGCCGCTTGGCAGGAGCAGATTGATTGGGGCCTCCGCATCCTCGCCTCCCTCTTAGCCATTGCGGCTGGTGTCTACTCCATTGTGGTACGCTATCGGAGAGCTAAACGATGAAGAAGTCCAAGGCAGATATGCCCTGCAACAAGCCGATGAAGAGTTGGCGACCGGGCAAGAAGAAGGTGGTGAAGGCTTGCGAAGGTGGCAAGGAACGCATCATCCACTTTGGGGATAGCTCAATGCAGGACTACACCCAGCACGGCAGTGAGAAACGTCGGAAGTCCTATTGCGCCCGATCTGCTGGAATTAAGGGAGGGGAAGGAAAGCTCTCCGCAAACTACTGGGCGAGGAAAGTTCTCTGGTCGTGTTAAAATAGTTTATGAGCAAATCAGGCGAACGCTACAAGTCGAAGAAGCAGATGATGAAGCATGAACGCTCCGAAGGCAAGAAGGAGCGCATGATGGAGTATGGGAAGATGAAGAACAACGGCTGCTGCCAGCGCAAAGGCTGCAAGTAATATGCCCCTCACTAAAAAGGGTAAGAAGATTATGGCCGCGATGAAGGCCGAGTATGGCCCTAAGAAGGGCAAGTCTGTCTTTTACGCCTCTGAAAACAAGGGCGTCATCAAGGGAGTTCACTTCTCTCGTCGCTCGGTAAAGTAGACTCTGGTAGGGTAGAATAGGCAGACGATGAATCTGACCTATACCCGACCCGGAGAGCTTAGGAAGCCGGATGTAGATGTACTGCCAGACGGGCGTATCCGCATCACCCGCTACATTGCTGCGGGACACGGCGACAGGGACTATTCCGAGGTAACGGAAAGCGTAGGTACAGCCGACAATGGGCTAGCCACCGCCCTTCTGGTCAAGAAGGGGATGGCGCAGGTTAATGGCAAGGACGCCATTGTTAAGACGTATGAGGTGAGAAACGCCTCATCCGAGACTCTGGTTGGACTGCCTGATGTCCAGTACACGGAGTCTGGGCAGAAGACGATGGTGTATGACTACATCCAGATGAGTTCTGGGACGTATACGCCCGGAACCATTGGAAGCACCCAAGCTCCCGGAGATGCCACCTGCATCCTTCGCACTGAGCAAACTGAGGACGATGGGACTACCCGTCAGATTCGCAGGGTATTTATCAACAAGGGACTTCTCCAGCAAAGCGATGAAACCAAAAACAACGGTGCGCTCCTGCTCAAGACGTTCGTCTACCTTAACGATGCTCCAAATCCCGCTCTTACGACCGGCTACACGCTTATTAGTCAGAGGACGGAAAACCCCAACGGACTTGAAACCACTACTTACACATACGCCAAAGGTGATGGAAAGATAAGTCAGGATGATACGACCTCAAACAATGGGGCGTTGTTGCGGCGAACAATCAGGCATATCACCGCACCTTCTGCGGCTAATCCGATTGCTACTCCCGCTGGCTACACGTTAATTGAAGAGTCCTATCAGGACAGCGATGGACATAGGATTTGGACGGCATCTTTTGCTCAAGGAACAGGTGAGATTAGCAGCGATGAAAACATAAGTAATAACGGTGCTCTATCCAAGATTACGATTAGGCATCTTTCGACTCCGCTTATTGTTGTTAATCCAATCGCAGCACCTGCCGCTGGATACATTCTAATTGATAGTTCCTATCAGGATAATGATGGGCATAAGGTTTGGACAGCCGTCTACGCCAAGGGTGATGGAGAAATTAGCCGAGACGACAACACCAGCAATAACGGGGCGTTGCTGAGGGCTACAATTAGGTATCTTTCTGATCCATCAACAACCAGCAATCCAATTACAATAACTGGTGGATATACGTTAATCGACGTTTCGTATCAGGATGCTGACGGTCATAAGATTTGGACTGGCACATACGCTAAAGGGGCTGGTGAGATTAGCCGCGATATAGCCTATAGCAACACCTCCTCTCCGGGAACAACTGGAATCACCAGAACAACTATTCGTTATCTGGTTGCACCTGCTGCTACCGTCCAACCAACCACTGAAGCTGGGTCTGTTGAAATTGCGCGTAGTCTGCAAGAAGCTGATGGACACCGCATTTGGACCACTGTTTGGGCAAAGGGCTCTGGTGAGATAAGCCGCGACATTCGTTACGTTCAGTCGCTAGACAAGGGCGTAACCAATGGAGCTACGGTTGTTACCATCAGGCACCTGACGGCAATCAGCGTAAACACCAACCCCACTAGCGAGCCGACGTATGTGATGATTAGTGAGGACAAGTCCGATCAGGATGGCTATCGGGTATGGACGGTTGTTTATGCCAAGGGTACTGGAACTGTCGTAACTGATGTTGATATTAGAAATTCAGGTAAGCTAAGGATTCACCATAAAGTTGCATTAGGGGCTGCTCCATCAACTCCTTCTCCAGACATTGTTGGAGCCACAATGAATGTGGTTTCTCAAAACGAACGAAACGATAATGGATACAAAATTTATGATTACACTTGGGCAGAAGGACTTGGGATTGTTTCGGAACGTATCCAATATCGCGATGGTGGTCTTCGCCTTCTAAACAGGGATATTTTTTTGGCTCAGGGAACTACGGACTACTCTGCCTACACCCCCACTTACGGAATTGAGGTAGACAAGTCCTTTACGGAGGGAGAGGGAATCCGTAGGTATTCCGTAACTTGGATTCAAAGCAACAGCGGTGGAGACCCGCTTACCAATCCTGTTCTTCAATTTACAAGCAAGGTTCCGTTTACTTATCCGGGCAGAGCTAAGGCTTATTACATTCCGTTCACTGTTGGAGCATATACATCGCATAGGGCTTACGATGTTTTCCTGTCGCCGCCTGTTCAGTGCTTGATTGATGCTACGACAATTGTTTATTACAGATCAACCAATACTGCTCCTACGCCAAGTGTTGGATATACCCTGTGGAATCCGACAGACTGGGCTGTTATGCAATCAAAGTGGATTGGATGGTCTGATTCTCCACGTTCTAAGGTTGAAGGACTTCGTGGGTACATTGCAATGAATCCAACCGTTAATGCAACAGCTTTGGTTGTTGGAGCTACCTACACTATTTTAAGTGTTGGTACTACAACTTGGACATCTGTAGGAGCTAGTTCAAATACGGCTGGAACTATATTTGTTGCTACTGGTGTTGGAACTGGAGATGGAACAGCTATTCGTAATAGCGTTAATGGAACTAGCACATCAGCAACCGATAGGTCTGTTTTCGGAGATAGGGTTTTTGCTAGCACAAGTTTTGAAATAATTCTTAGTGGTGGCCCAACTGATCCTAGCGGGACAAACAAAACATTGAGTATTGAACAGGTTCCTGCATTCACTAAAACAGATGGAACCCAGTACTATCGTGTAACTGAAGTGTATGCCACTATTCCGACGCAACCAGCTTTGCCTACTTTAGCCACCTGATGAACACTCAGATTCCAGATGATCCCTTTTCTGGGATACAGATTCCTCAGCTTAAACAAGTCACGCAACTTGGAGATTCTTTGGGTGAACAGGCGGTTAGCGTTCAAATAGATGTAAACCAAACACAGCTTCCTGTTTTTAACGGATCAGATAGAACAACCAAGCGGCCCATGAAGCCGCCTCCTGACACCATTGGAACACAGGGACAAGATGAACCTCAGACATCTGAAGGAGCGGCAATCGACGTCGTAGGAAGTGATGGTAAGCTAAATAAAGTTCCTAAGCACAGCACTTGGGTTACACCAACAAACTACCCTACTTTTCTTAGAACTTTAACTTCAGGCAAGAAAGTTACACTTGATAGTAATGGACTTGAAATTGATAACGGATCGCAAACTGCTAGAATTTTCTTTACAGCATTCACAAAAGATTTAACAATAAGAGAAATAAGTATTTGCGATGCTGGAGTAACCAAGAAGATGTTGGTTCTTGGCAGCGCACCGTATGTCTAATTATGCCTCTTTTACTTTCATGCACGCCCGGAAGGTTTGAAAACTATTACGGCACGTTAAATGGACCACTTTACTATCCAGATGAGCCATTTAAAAGTCAGCTAGGATGTGCCTGTGGAATGTTTCAGGTTACTCAAGATGGAGGCGATGAGGGATATTCTTATAACTTTCCAATATCAGATAGCTGCGCTCCATTAAGATTTTTAGCACAGGGAACTCGCGGTGGTCAGGTTAATGATAGGATAGAGGTTAGATCAAATGGAGCTAGTACGATCCTTTGGTCATCAGACTGCAACAGTACTGATTTTAATTCTGGCTGGATTTCTGTTCCTACAGGAACCACTGATATCTCATTGATAGTTTACGCGCTTTGTTCAGGAGGTTCAGGAACCTATTGGTATGTGAATTTGGCAATTTTCTGTCTAACATGAAAACCAATGAGATGGCCTTTCGTAGGATGATGGAAAGGGCTGGAATTACAGAAGAAGAAATTGTTAAGCGTGGAGGAAAGATTGGAAATGGCGTTTATGAGATGCCAGATGAAGAGCATCGAAAGATGATGATGGAGCATCATGCTCAGATTAGGGCATCATTTGCCATGATTCCAATGCAGCCTGACCCGCCAACAGCGGTTGAGTTGGCTACTAACTTTGCTGGTGCTATGGCCCGTTGGGCAGCAGCTGGGTTTAAAACCGTAGATAAAGAGACATTAGATAAAAGAACGGAAGTATGTGAGAGTTGTGAGTTTTGGGATGGTGCTGCACGTTTGGGGGCTGGATTGTGCCGATCTCCGGGATGTGGATGCACTTCATTCAAACGGTGGTTGGTGTCCGAAAACTGCCCACTTAATAAGTGGCCTAAATAACCAATTAACCTGTAGTCTCTGGTAGAATTACGCCTATGGCCTACGACGATTATCTAAATAAGGACAAAGGGTTGCGTGGAGGAGTCATGGACGCACCTGATCGTCAGGTCCGCATTGCTCAAGCCAAGATTGCCGCTGGTGCAGCCCATCTTCTTACGGCCAAAGAGTGGAATAGGATTGCTGAACGCCAACGTCTTGAGCAGGAAAGCCTTCCTATGGCCATGACGGCCTCAGAACAGGCTAATAGGGCTAGGGCTGCAATGAACGTAGGTCGTCCCCGTTTTACGGCTGAAGAGCTTCTTGCCGCAAGCCAGCCGGGAACTGTACCTGCTCCCGATGAGTTTGTTGTCCGCAACATTCCGGGTCGTGGAGAAAGCACGATGGTTAGGGGAGTTCCGATTGTTGGCGGTCCTATGCGGAGTGGCGAACTACCCACGCCTGATGAGGGATATGGGTATGTTATGGGTCCGAGCGGCTACATCAGTACCACTCCTTATGGAATGGTGCGCGGAGCAAAGCCGCAGCTTGGCGACATCACTGCTCAAGAAGCTCCTGTTGAAGCCCCTCAGCCTGTTGTTCAACCCACCGTCCAGCAAGCTGCCGACCAGTTGGTACGACCGGCCTATCCCGAAGCCGCTGGCTATCCGTTTGGTTTAAGTACTTTTGAAAAAGAAGCCTATCGTCCTTCTCAGTTGCCGGTAACTGGTTATCAGACAGCCAACCAGTTTATTGCACAGGGTAATGTTCCGATGATAAACATCCCTCCGTCCACTGCGGATGCGGCGCGTTATGCGGCTGCTGCTGGTGGAGGTGGATTTGTTCGTCCGATGGGTGAGATTCCTGCACAGGAACTTCCTGTTGCTCAGGCGGCTGTTCCGACAATTAGTCTTCCTCCCTCTTCTGCGGAGGCTGCTAGGTATGCGGCTGCGGCGGGTGGCGGCGGGTTTGTTACGCCTATGGGCGGTCCGCAGGTTCCTGTCATTAACGTCAATCAGGAGGCTGAACAGATTGCTGAAGCTCGGCGCAGGGGCGGGCTACGCGCTCCTTTGGGGGTTCCTTCCTCTTCCAACATTGCTAGGTATGCGGCGGCTGCTGGCGGTGGTGGGTTTGTGTCTCCGATGGGAATGTCTAATGTTCCCACGATTCAGATTCCCGGAGAATCCCAGTCGTTTATTGGAAACTTGGTTAATCAGGTTTCCAACAAGCTTTCTCAGCCTACTGCCATCTATCCCAGACAAATGGCTGCAAACGCTACTATTGCGGCTCGTAATGCCATTTACGGTAAGCCTGAGGCTAAGATGATAAATCTTTCTCAGGAGCAGGTTCCAGTAATCAACATTGATGAAGCTCAGGGAGTTCCCGTTCCGCAGCCTGTTCCTGCAAAGATGATAAACATCCCGCAGCAAGCTCCTGTGAGGACGATAAACATTAATGAGGCTTATGGAGTTCCCGTCAGCCAGAATGCGGCTCCGTTGACTACGGACGTTCTTGGCATCGCTTCTTATGGTAAGCAGCGGATGTCGCCTGACATTGTAGCCAATCAGCTTCTTGGGAGGCCGATGCCTGCTCAGGGTGGGGCTACGAATGTGATGCCCGCTAGCCGGTTTAACATGATGCCGCAGGGCGGTGTCACTCCTGCCATTACGTCTGGAACCAATGAGATGGGCCAGACTATGGCGTCGGGTCGATTTAACATGATGCCGCAGCAGTCTCCTGCGATGTCTGTTTTGCCGCCCATTCCTCAGGCGGTTCAGCAGCCTACTGACAATCTTACGCCTCCGTCCGACATGACGGTTAGTGCGATGATTCCTGAAGGGATTACTGGACAGACAGAGCTTGCTTCGCAATACGTTGAACAGCCTATGCCTATGGCTATTCCTCAGGCTAGTCAGTTCCAAACCTATCGCCCGCCTGAGCTACGGATTCCACAGTTTAATCCGCGCAACATCATGCAGCAGCCTAGTGTGTCTGAAACACTTCGTCTGCCCGGAGAGCTTAAGGCTTATGAGGCTCAGACTAAGGCTCAGATTGCGGCCTATCGGGCTAATGTTTCCGCTCAACGCAATGCCATGAAGGATGCGATTGACGCTGAACTTAAGTCAGCCGATATCGCAGGAAAGCAAGCAAGCACTATTAGCACACAAATTGCAAATCAGTTTGCAATGGGCGGTCCAAAGTATGGCACGTTTGTTGTGGACGGTAAGACGTTTGGCTATATCCAAAGCAGTCCAACCTCCATCCAGAAGTTTGAGATTAAACCCAGCGAGTCAACTGCTGAACGCAATTACAACTTCAAACTTGGAGTTAATGAAGTACTTGTTAATAACATCTTAACAGGAAAGCCTGAAGATCGTCGTAAGGCTGCGGCAATGTGGAACTCTCTCCAGCTTCCACCTGCTGAGTTTGCTACATTTGCAGGTCAAATTGCAGCGCAGCCTGAAAACGTGGAAATGACACAAGAACAGCAAGCTCGCGCACTACTAGCTGAAGCTGGTGGAGATAAGGACAAGGCGCGCAAACTGGCAAAAGATCGTGGAATTAAATTCTAATGGCCGACATCTTTGATAAAATTGCGCCAGACAAGCAGGACATTTTTGATAAGATTGCTTCTGAGGGTTCTGTTTCTGGTGCAACTACTGAAGGTCCATCCGTAGGCCAACTTGCTGCTGGTGCTGCAACTGAAGCTGGATTTGGAGCTACTGGAGAGGTTGTTGGGGCAGCATTGGCAGTTCCAACGGCAGGTATTAGCTATCCCGTAGCTAAGTTTACCTCGGGATTTGCGGGTAGTATTGCCGCGCAGAAGATTGAGGGCCAGCCAGAAATTTCTTACGGACGAGCTTTGTCCGCTGGGTTTATTAATCTGCTTCCTTTTGCTTCCGTTAAGAAGGGAGCTAGGGTTGGCGAGATTCTAGCCAAAGAAGCCTATAGGGGTGCTGGCATTGGAGCGGGTGAGGCTGTTGTCACCTCAATGATTGATGAGCAACGCCTTCCTACGGGTGAGGAGTTTCTTACCCGTGTTGGTGGTGGTGCGGTTGGCGGTGCTTTGGTTGGCGGTGCTTTGAAGGGAGGCAGCGAGCTTATTGCCGCAGCCAAACCATCAGAACTATTCCAAACAATTAAAGATGTTGCGTCCAAGGTTGCTCCAACTTTGGTGCCGTCTAGGGTTCTTGGGACGGAGATTCAGGACGTAACGATTGGTGGCAAGAACGCCCTGTTGTCAGCCGTTGAACTGGGAGGACGGGTGGCTAGAAAGGTAGATGATGTTATTGCCAAACAAGCCGATCCCAATGCTGCTAGGGAATATCTGAATGACTATCTGAACGGTAAGGCGAGTGTCTTGCCTAGCTATCTTGCTCCCCTTCAGGGAGACATTGATGTTTGGTCAACCAAGATGAAGGAGCTTCAGGGAAGACTCCTAGCCAACATTGACGCTGGATATATCAACGCAAGTCCCGAGCTTCGTAAGCAGATTGAGGATTCAATTGCTTTTGGAAACTATCTAACCAGAGAGTATCAGTGGTTTACCAATAGCAACTATCGTCCCACTGCTCAACAGAAGGCCGAGGCGATTGATGAGTTGGCCGCAGACTACCTATCACAGGCGGCTGCTGCTAATAAGACCCTGTCCATGCAGGACGCTAGGGATAGGGCTTTGAACTATCTCAATGATCTGGAGGGAAAGAAGGCATCAGTTATTAAGAATGGGGATTATTACCCAAGTGCCATTGATGGATTCCTGAAGGAGCGTAAGGAGATTGGAGAGAAGCTTCGTTCCTATCTTGGAGAGATTACCGATCCCGCTGAACGTATGCGGGGTACAATGGATAGGGTGGCGCGTGGAGTCTATCGCGATGAAATGGATGGCCGCATCGTTGACATCCTTTCTAGGCAGGGACTAGTTAGCAGTGTTGCAAGTGATATGCACAGTGCTGAATTAAAGCTGCGTCGCTTTCAGCCGGTCAATAAGCTTTACGTTGTTCCTGAGATTCAGACGGCCCTTAATAACATCTACCTAAGTAGGGGTGCGGATGATACGTCTAATGCCCTGTTTAAGGGAATCACTGACTTTTGGAATACGGCGGTTGGTGGAGCCAAGGCAACCAAGGTGTTGCTCAATCCTCCGTCTTATCTAGTTCAGCTTTATTCCAACGCCGCCAATCTAGTTGGAATGGGAATAAATCCATTTGCCAACTCTGGTCGAGCACTTCGTATTGCTCTATCGGAGTTTGGTCCTATTGAACAACTTAGCAAGAATCCTTTGGCCCGTAAGGCTTTGCTTGAGGACATAGCAGAAGCGACCAAGTATGGGATTAAAGGAGCTAACATTCTTGATAGCGACATTCGCGACAACATTGAACGAGGGTTATTCTCTGAAGTGTTGCAAAAGAAACTTGGGTTCTTTTCCAAGGCTTACACCGTAGCAGACAATGCCGGTCGTTATGTAGCTTGGAAGGCCAATCAGAAAGCCATTCAGAAGATGTTTCCTCAAGCCACTCCTGAGGCTGTCAAGGAGTTGGCCGCTAGATGGACTAACAACACCTATCAGAATTACGACAGGCTTTCACAGATTCCTAAGCTTGCAAGCAGGGTTGGCATCATGCCACAGTTTGCGGCGTTTACCTTGGAGTTTGCCCGCAATCAATACCATCAGGGCAGAATCATAAAAGACCTACTTCATCCTAAAATCCAAATGGTCAATGGACAGGCCATGCTGGTGCCTGAAGGAATCTTTGCAGGAGTTAAGAACCTTGGTCCGGTTAATGTAAACACAGTGAATGCGATGCGGTCTGAAGGTATGCGTCGCTTGGCTGGTCTTACAGCCGTTTACGGCTCTACCTATGCCGCGCTTTCTGCCATCAACTCCAACTATGGGGTTGATAGCGAAAAGGAACGTGCCTTGAAGGAGACGGTCTTGGGTGATTGGGAGTCCAACAACAAACTGGCCATCATTCCCAACGAGGATGGAACTGGTGGGAAGTATTTCAATCCCAGCTACATTGTTCCGCATAGCCTTGGCCTTTCAGCTTTTGAGGCGGGAATGAGCGGACAGCCCATTCAGTCTATTGCTTCGTTTGCTGCGGATGAGTTGGTTGGCGAGGGATCGTTCTTGGGCCGGTCTGTTTACGCTGGATTGTTCAACATCAATCCCAAGACTGGTAAGCCAATCAGCTATCAGACTGACAAGGCTCGTCAGATTTCTGATCGAATTGCCTTTGCCTTGTCGGATGCTTTCTTGCCCGGTGCTGCTAGAGAGACGGAGAAGCTTGGGAAGGCTTTACGTGGAGAAGGAAAGCTTTCAGTTCCTGATGTGTTACGCCGACAGGTTGGTGTGCGATTTAACGAATTCACCAACGAGGACGGAGCCAAGATGAATGTCCGCAAGTCTGTGGACAATCTAAAGCTGGCGGCTGGGGACTACAACGCAGCTAGGGATTACAAGGCTTTGACTCCCGTTCAGTTGGAGACGGTCTATCAGAACGCCAACACGGCAAGGATGGATGCCTTGAATAAGATTGTTCGCCATGCCTCCAACATGAAGACGTTGGGCATGGATGATGACAAGGTAGTGTCTGTTCTTAAGGATGTTGGATTGTCGTCCAAAGACATCCTTGGGGTGATGACCAGAAGCCTTGAGCCTTTGTCTCGCGAGAAGAAGATTACGGCTTCTGATGTCTATTCCGAGATTGCGGCGTTGCCTGAGAAGGAACAGATGCGGGCGATTACCAAGTATGCTAGCACTGATCCAACGATGTACAAGTCGTTGATGGAAAAGCGCAAGGAAGAACTCAATCTAAAGGTGCGCGGCGTATCCACGATGGATAGACTGGTTATGAGCCTTGGGATAGATGATGGGGAGCGGGCTAGGTTTATCAATAGGACTAGCGAGAACATGAGTCCTGCTGAGAAAACCATCTATCTGAATAGCTTGAGGCAGAAGCGGATTCTTACCCCCAAGGTGGAGACGCAGCTAATTGTCTATCGCTAGACAATTTCCGTCCACTCGTTAATCCGTTCGTACCAGCCGGGTTCTAGCCAGAACTTCTGGCCGTCGTTGACGCCTGACCAAATCTCACCTAGATAGGTAGGTTGCCCGCCATCTGGATGGGGTGAAACCCCTACGAGTGTGAACTTCTGTTGTTTGGCCTCTAATACCGTAAGTTCTCCAGCCCGTTCTGTCAGGACGCATTCTACCTCTGGCTTAAACCTGTAGATGGGAGGCTCGTTGCTAGAGGTCATTCCTTTTGATTTAAGCCAATTTGATGCGTTATGGCTGAGCCGTACCGACAACTGATCAAATCGCCTATAAATTGATTCTAACCACCTTTAAGGCGTACTTACGAAGTACCCCTTATCCGTAGTTCTATCATATCCCGCCCATCCTTACGCACTCTTACAGGCGTAATCTCAAACTCTATCCACCCTAGGGCGCAAGCCGACCTGCCCGCATCCACGTTGTAGGAGGCCCTCCCAGACTCATAAGCCTTCAAATAGGAGCCTGTGCGGCCTAACCAAGGGGTGCGTTCGCGGACCTCCACCCCATTCTTGGTGCTAACCAGTTTAATTCTAGGACTGGATGGCAAGCATCCCTTGCCATGCGTGTGTCCCATTAAATAGATGTCGGCGTCTGCCGTGCTAGCCATCTTCTCAATGGACCCAAACTGACCCGCTGGAGTGGCTCCTCCTCCCTTCCCGTGATGGGCGAAGATGTCTAGAGCTACCCTTTTGCCTGTTCCTTTGAGGCCGATGGAGAGACGGATGAATCCGCACACCCCCAGATATTTC
>Ga0222712_10006028_pt1 | contig 12073 bp, 18 predicted proteins | sample C33_657DmetaG_FD_165043 | JGI IMG/M metagenome (GOLD analysis project Ga0222712, IMG submission 165043) | Estuarine water microbial communities from San Francisco Bay, California, United States - C33_657D | ecosystem: Environmental > Aquatic > Marine > Unclassified | place: USA: California...
ATCACGCATCATCTCGCAATGCAGACCTGACAAAGTTCACGTCATCTACACAGACACAGAGGTAAAACGACATGACGAATTCGATTGTGGTGAAGAGGTTAACCTTGAGTTCTATAGCGGGGGCGGTACTCACATGCCTGCTGGCTTTGACTACTGTGCTGAACACGGTATTGATCCTGAGGTATTTGTCTGCCTCACCGACGGTTATACCGATTTTGGTAACGATCCCGGATACCCAGTCGTGTGGTGCATATCCTCCGAGATTGAAGCCCCTCACGGTGAAAACATTCACTTCGAGTTAACTTAACTCACAAACTAACTAACTAACTAACTGAAAGGAAATAGTATGGGATGGAATTGGCAAATGTACGAGACGCATTACAAACGTAAGCGTAAGAACTCAGACAACAAGCGTATATTCAGAGACTGTGACTTGGTTAAGAACGACGATGCATCATTCAGCATTTATTGGGCTTACAACCTATGGAACCACAGAGACCCAGTCACACAGAAGCGAGTGATGAAGCGAGCAGAACGCCAACCACTGGCACACATCACACAAGACAATGTGTTGACTATTCTGTTTGGGCGAACGCTATGCCTGAGTTCAATGAAACGACTCAGCAACATCATCGGCCTCGAGGTATATGGTGACTCGGCACATCACAAAACTAGCATACACAAAGTACGTGTATCTGCCACAGCATGGTGTGGGAGACAACAAACTCCGATGCCTTGGTCTCCATCGACAAACTCATGGCGAGCGAACATCCCATTCTCTACTGGCATGCAGTTTCGCATGGACAACAATGGGCACCCAACAGAACTACTTAAAGTGGAAGAAGATATCAAAGTGTTAGTCAAACCTGAAGCAATACAGCAAGCCAAAGCAGACACCAAAGTCATACGATTACTGTTGCGCGGCATGGTGCGCCTTGGTGCATTCGATCACCATATCGACGAACGCATTGAACGTAGATGGAGTGTGAACCAAATAGAGAGAACGCCGTTAGAAAATATCAACTACAAAGTACCAATGGGTAGTGACGCTGAAGCAGTCTTTCTTCATGGACTAGACAAAGCAAATGTACCTGATCGTAGTACTTATGTTGGCAACCAATGGGTGCAACGTAAGCCTGAAGAAGTACGTGCTCTGTTCATTGATAATGCGCTTGAGCATGGTATGAAACTATTACGGCGACATATCTATGAAACCAATGACGGCCTTGAATGGAGAGTCAAATGAAAATGCGAGCACTATTAGCCAACTTCATCAAAGAAGCAATACGACCACGCACTACTCAAGAGATCGTGGGTATAGAACTACGTGAGGCATACCTTGCCAAACTAGAAGCCGAAACAACGCTGGAGTATGCAAAGAGCATGGTGGACTACAACCAGTCACGAATAGACAGATTAACTAACAGACTACTTGACCTAGGAGTACACGATGGAACGTAAACCAGTGGGCGTCACTGCTCCTTATAGACCGCTAACCCCTGAGGATGAAGAGTTCAACCGCATCGAGCGTGAGAGCCAGATTCGTAAGGAAGGCATCCGTAACATCAAACTACCAACAAGAGAGCAACTTATGGCTGAAGTAGCGATCCTCACTGAGCTAGTGAAGGTGTTGTCTGCTCGAGTAGATATGTTGGAGGGTAAGAAATGAATCTTAAAGCCTGCATACCTAAGGAACTTATTGATAAACACAAGGACATCAATGTCCAACATGAATGGTGGGATTACATAGAGGAGAACTTTAAGGAGCAAATGGAAACAAAAGGTATCCAAGTGCATAGAGTTCTATTCAGTGGATTCTGGTCACAAGGCGATGGAGCGTGCTTTGAAGGCAGAGTTAAGGATTGGGGAAAGTACTTACGATATTTAAAGTATGACGACCCTATACTCCACGACCTTGCTGAAGAATACTGGGACTTAAAGTGGACACATAGGGGGATGTACTTCCACGAAAACAGTGTTTGGTTCTCCGAAGATGTTTGGCTTGATGAGGACGTTATGAATCCATACGAGCCTGACGACTTAAGACATGATGTCTGGAACGCAAACATGAGGCAGTATCACTTCGGTGGTATGTGTGAGGAAATGGTAAAAGGTATAAAAGCGTCAATGAAGGCGCTGTATAGACAACTAGAAGAGGAGTACAACTCCCTGACAAGCGACGAAGCAGTGTGCGAAAGCATCATTGCAAACAATTTATTAACTGAAGAACTGGAGTATTAACATGGCATACGTAGCAATCTCACAAGCCCTCGTCAACGAGATTGAGCAAAACATCAACCGCATGAAGGAACGCGAGAGAAATCAACTTCCATCACCTGCAACCGAGATGAAGGTCAACCACGACAATCCGATAGCAACAAACATTGTGTGGGGTGAATTTGCACACCTCAAGAATACATTGCCTGAGGACTGGACACAGTGCGTTGATAGCATCCACGTAAACATCACATACAAATTTAACGACGCGCCACGAGATACATCTTTTATCATACGAGCAAACGATAAACAGTTTCTTGTTCCACACTTGCGTAGCAATGGTTACAACAGTGCCACTATCAAAGTGTATGAAGACCATCCTTTTGTGCAACAGTTTGCATCTGCGTTGGTAGAACACAAACGCACCATTGACGAACTCAATGTCAAGTGGGCTGACATCAAAGAGCAAGTGATTAAGTTCTTACGATCTGCTAAGTCATTGAACGAGGCACTCAAACTGTGGCCTGCATTGGCTCTGTATATCAGCGACTCGTATATCAGTCGTGTCAACGACAAAGTATCACGTGGTGCAACAGTATCTAAGGCCGCTGAGATTCTTGCTCAGATGAAAACAGACAACATCACTGCCGCCGCAGTAAGCGCTAAGTTGTCATGACAGACTACAAACTCGCTAGACGAGCAGTCAAACTATTTACCAACTACGAGATACCACATCATGTCAAACGACGATATCAAAGAGAGTGGCTGCGGAGTGTTACCACCCTCGGCAACCGATGGCTCCTTGCGCAACCCGCGCAAAGACTTACACCAGAACAGCAACTTAGAGACGAGGCTTGCACGTATCGAATCTCGCCTTGTTCAGTTAATGCTTCACTTCGGCCTTGATCCACAGAGGAAATACTATGACTGACATCAGAATCAAATCACCTATCACGCAACCTAGCCTACGACAAGTGGGCGGTGATCACTACAAGAATCTCAAAGTCCAACCTTGGGATGTAGTCGACACATGGCCTATTGATCAACAGATTGGGTACTACCGTGGCGGTGCTCTCAAGTACATCATGAGAATGGGGAGTAAAGATGAAAACATTCAAGAGATTGGAAAAGGCCTTCACTACTTAGAAAAACTTACTGAGTGTCTCAAACGAAGGAACGATGAACATGGCAGTAATTAATCCACATGCACAAGGCATCACTAGCACCATGCTTGGAAGTGGTGTAACAACAGCAGTAGGTACTTTTCCATATGCACCCAACAACGGACTAAATCCAACTGTGACTTTCTCTGTAGAGCGTGTAGACAACGGCTTCATCTTGAGGTCTGGGCGTTTCCAAGGAGACATAGCAAAAACCAAAGTGTGCAGTTCAATAGAAGAAGTCAAAGACTTGTTTGTGGCTGTACTTGTGGAGTATCAACTGGAGAAATAAATGGCTGACTTACAAACTGAAATCTTTAGAAAGGTTTTACCCAAGATGCAACAACTAAACAACCTTACGTTCGATGACGACGTAGGCACAACCACGGAGGTCAAAGTGACCACAGAAGATACAAAAATTAGTCAAACAGAATTATTGTGGCAGTACATCAAAGACAACCCCGGTAGTACAGCACCCGGGATGTTCAAAGCCAGAGTTATTGATGACTACAAGAACATAGCAACGCGAGTTAATCAACTTGCCAAGCGCGGGCTTCTACGCCAAGACATAAATTCACATCCGATGAAGAACTATGTAGTAGACGAGACATACCCACGTGTCACATTGGAAGACCGACTACAACGCATGCAGAACGCACGAGGAACTAAACCTAAAAAGATCAAGAAGGTTAAACGGGTTGTGCAACCAGTCGTGGAAACACCCAAGACGCCAGTCAACATCCTTGACACTATGTCTGTGATGCAAGCACGTGAACTATACGATCAACTCAAGAAAATATTTGGTGGTTGATGTGAGAAAGCGTAGCAAGTACAGACCCAAGGGCATACTACCTGACCCGATGACTTGGTTGTTAGCGGGCATGAAGCCATTCAAGGAAGTGCCCTTCAGTGTAGACCTACGCATCAAGAACCATGCTGCGATGGATGCACTACGCAGGGGGCTGGCTACCAAAGACGACATTGATGTGCTGATTAGTGCATTCAACATGACCGAAGCGTGTATGCGTTTACGACCTGACTTGGGTGCAGACTGGGCAGATGAAATCAAAACAGGACTAGATGCACTTCACGCAGTCGCAGTGCGCGGAGCTAAGTCCTTGAGGTTCATACTTAAAGCCCAAGAACTAGTGGCAATGAATCTAGTCATGGAGATACATGACGTGCAGTTGGATCAGACCACAATAAAAGATTTGGAGAAGGCTATGGATATAGTCAAGGAAGAATACAGACTGCGCAAGATGCGTGCTATCAAGGAGAGTGTGTAATGCAATCAGTACACGCAAAAGCGTACATGATACGTAGTATTTATCAAGGACACTATGAAAAAACAGGAAGAGAAGAAGGCACTGGATACGTCATGTATAGAACCAGAGCCCTTGCACAAGAGTACATCGACAAGTACTGCGAAGGTAAAGCATTCATCGTCAAAGTCAGGGTTGCGATTACCCCGTCTGAGTCAAGCAGAAATGAACGCGCATTGGCCATTCGAAAGATTAGACCCAAGACGGATGCCCAAACCCATGAAACCAACTAAAAACCACGAGTATGAGGACGCACTGTTTTGAAACTAATCACACTTGACTTTGAGACCTACTACAGTAAAGACTATGGACTTAAAACCTACACCACTGAACACTACATCCGCGACGAGCAATTCCAAGTCATTGGGTTTGGCTACAAGATCAACGACGGAGAAACCCACTGGGTCAGTGGAACAGACAAAGAGATATCCCAAGCGATTCACAGCCTTGACATCGAGAACTCCTACCTCATTTGCCATAACATGGCGTTCGACGGAGCCATCCTTGCGTGGCGCTTTGGGGTCATACCCAAGTATTATCTCGACACCCTCTCAATGGCGAGACCCGTCACGGGGCAAACGGTCGGTGGCTCACTAGCCGCACTAGCCAAACAGTTCTTGTCGGGTGAGAAAGGCACTGAAGTTGTCAATGCCCTAGGTAAGCGTCGTGAAGACTTTACCGCAGAAGACTTGGCTCGCTATGGTGAGTACTGTTGCAATGACGTGCAGTTAACCTTTGACTTGTACCATGTTCTCAAGCAGTGGAACCCTGCCAAAGAGTTGTACATACAGGACTTGATGGTTCGTATGTTTACTGACCCCATACTGCAGTTGGATAAGAAGGTTCTGACTGACCATCTATTCAAGGTACAAGACAACAAAGCCAAGTTGATGGAGCGTATTGACACATCCATTGGACGTGATGCGCTGATGTCTAACCCCAAGTTTGCAGAGGTACTAAAGAAGTTGGGCGTTGAGCCCCCCATGAAAGTCAGCCTACGCACTAACAAGGACACGTATGCCTTTGGCAAAACAGATCAAGCGTTCAAGGCTCTCGCCGACCATCCAAATCCAGCGGTGCAGGCCATCGTCGCTGCGCGGCTCGGCATCAAGTCTACGTTGGAAGAAACCCGCACGGAATCTTTTATTGGTATTGCCGACCGTGGTTCGCTACCGATCCTCCTTAACTATTGGGGAGCGCATACTGGTAGAGCATCTGGCGGTGACAAGATGAACTTACAAAACTTACCAAGGGGAGGTGCTTTGCGTAGATCAATAACCACACCTGAAGGACATGTCCTCATCGCTGTTGACTCAGCACAGATCGAAGCCCGTGTCGTTGCATGGTTGGCTGGTGAGACTGACTTGCTTGATAACTTCCGCAACAACGAGGACATCTATTCCAAGTTTGCATCTGAGGTGTACAGCAAGCCCGTGACTAAAGCCGACAAGGTTGAACGCTTTGTTGGTAAGACTTGTATTCTTGGCCTAGGCTACGGCATGGGTGCTGACAAGTTCAAAGCCACACTCAAAGTTGGTATGGGCGGTATCTCTGTAGACATGCCGATCGACGAAGCCAAGAGCACCGTTGACCTCTACCGTACTAAGTATTCAAGCATTGCCCAGTTGTGGAAGGACGCTAACAATGCACTGGTACAAATGTCTCGTGGCCTAGAGACTGAGTTCGGTGTTGGGATTGCACTCAAGTGCACCCCTGAAGGCATATGGCTACCTAACAAGACAATGATCCGCTACCCTAACCTACGCAAATCTACCGAAGGCTATGAGTACGATGGACGCTACGGCCCCGTCAAGATATACGGCGGTAAGGTAGTAGAGAACGTGGTGCAAGGGTTAGCACGGATTGTGGTGTTCGATCAGATGGCTAAAATAGACCAAGAGATGAGGTTGAATGACAACCCACAGGCTGATGCTCGGTACAAAGTAGCCCTAACAGTGCACGACGAAGTGGTTGCAGTTGTACCTAAAGCGGCTAGCCAATGGGCGCTTGACTTTATGCTCAAAACGATGTCTACTCCACCTAAATGGTGTAGTGACTTGCCCGTATCTTGCGAAGGTGAGATTGGTTTAAACTATGCAGACGCAAAATAAATTTATCCAGTGGTTTTACACCTTTGGACGGAAACTCTATGGCTATACCCGCTTGGACATACTCACAACTCGACAAGTTCGAGACGTGCCCCCGACAGTTCTACCACGTGAGGGTGAAGAAGGACTTCCCCGAACCTCCGACAGAGGCAACGATATGGGGGGAAAGAGTCCACAAGGCGATGGAGTTACGCGTAAAAGAGGGTACACCCCTGCCAGAAGGCATGGATCAGTGGGAAGGAATCGCAAGTAAGTTTGCTCGATTGGTTGGTGACAAGTACTGCGAACTGCAAATGGCAGTAGACAGAAACTTCCAGCCTGCCGATTGGAACAACGCATGGTCTAGAGGTATTGCTGACTTACTCATAGTCAACGGAGACAAGGCTGCTATCTTTGACCACAAGACTGGTAGACGCAAGCCGACAGAACAACTGATGCTCTATGCAGGTTATACGTTTGCGATGTTCCCTGATGTGGACTATGTAACGACAGGGTTTGTATGGTTGAAGGACAAAAAGATTGACAAGCAAGAGTTCACAAGAGATCAAGTTTCAGAGATATGGCTTGAGTTCTTGCCAAGAGTACGCAAGTTAGAGATGGCCTACGAGAAAGACAACTGGCCTTGCCGTCCAAGTGGTTTGTGTCATGGATGGTGTCCTGCAAAGAGTTGTGAGTTTTATAGGAGTAAGAAGTAATGGCTCAGACTCCTGAGGGTAGAGTTAAAGAAGCGGTTAAAAAAGAGTTAAAGGCTAGAGGAATCTGGTACTTTATGCCTATGCAAAACGGCTTTGGAGTGGTTGGTATCCCTGACTTCATTTGTTGTTGGGAGGGATTGTTCTTGGCTATTGAAACCAAGGCACCCGGAAAACGCTCGCAGACTACGCCAAATCAAGATAGAGTTATTGCTGAGATTAAGAACCACGATGGACGGGCTATTGTGGTGGACGATGTGTCACAAGTTATAGATTTTTTTGAAGGGAGATTCAGATGAATAAAGGTGGACCAAAGAAAGCAGCGTATGACAAAGCGTACAACGCACGACCAGAACAAGTCAACAACCGCGAGAAACGCAACGCAGCTCGTGCAGAGTTAATGCGTGATGGCAAAGTTAAAAAAGGAGATGGTAAAGATGTTGACCATAAGAAGATGCTTGATGGCAATGGCACAAACTCAAAGAGTAATCTACGAGTTGTTGATAAAGAAACTAACCGTGGTTGGCGCGGTAAAAATGGAAGTGCATACGGCAAGTAAGCCATGCTAATAAGAAAAGATAAACGAGCCCTCATCTTAAAATTGCGCAACCCTTCAAGGGTAACAACAGTAGTACCAACTGCTAAGTTAGTTAACCACGAAGGCGAAACACTGGTAGCAGTACCACATAGACCAGACGAAGTTAAGGTTCTTCGCAACCTTGGCATCAATGCACCTGATCCTATGGAGTACTACTACAAGTGGCCGGGACGGTTCAAGCCGTTCGCTGCGCAAATAGAAACCGCTAACTTCCTATCCATGCATGACAGAGCATTCTGTCTAAACAGTATGGGTCTTGGCAAAACAGTTACGTCCCTCTGGGCGTACGACTTCATGCGTGATTGCAAGATGGTTAAGAAGGCACTGATTGTGTGTCCACTATCGACGATGGAACGCACATGGGCAGACGAAATATTTAAAACATTTCCACACCTAGATGCAACCGTTGTATATGGCACACGAGAGCGCCGCAAGAAACTGCTAGCGCAAAAGTCTGACCTCTACATCATCAACACAGATGGCATCAAGACCATCGAAGAAGACTTAGCAGCACGTGACGATATTGATCTTGTCATAGTAGATGAGATTGCTATGTTTCGTAACGCTGGTACTGAACGATGGAAGATACTTAACAACATCTGTAACAAGCAGACACATCGTCGTGTATGGGGATTGACTGGTGCACCAACACCACACGAACCAACAGATGCATGGGCGCAGTGTCGTATCGTTGTACCTGCTAGTGCTGATGTACCAAAGTATTTCGGCAAGTTCCGCGACATAGTTATGAAGCAGTTGACTCAGTTCAAGTGGGTGCCTCGTGCCGATGCAGTGGACACAGTTAAACACATCATGCAGCCAGCAGTTAGGTTTGCACTAGACGACTGTATTGACTTGCCTGAACAGACATTCACTACACGTGATGTCGAGATGACTAAGGAACAGAAAGAAGCTTACAAGAACATGCTGGACAAACTCATCATGGAATACCAAGGTGGTGAAGTACTGGCAGTAAACGAAGCGGTCAAGGCCAACAAACTGGTTCAGATCGCTTGTGGTGTGGCATATGGTAAAGATGGCGAGTACATCCACATCCCTAACAAACCTCGCATCGACGTGCTCAAAGAACTGATCGAAGAATCAGAAGGCAAGGTATTGGTGTTTGTCCCATTGACTGGTGTACTTGAGAACTTAATTGACGAACTCAAGAATGACTGGGACGTAGCGGCGGTGCATGGTGCAACCTCTAAGCATGAGCGTGATCAAATCTTTGGAGACTTTCAAAAGACAGACCGCATTCGTGTGATCGTGGCTAACCCCTCCACTATGTCACATGGCCTGACGTTAACTGCTGCAACCACAATCATATGGTACGCGCCAATACATAGCAACGACGTATATGAGCAAGCATGTGCTCGTGTGCGCCGACCCGGACAGACACGGACTACAGTCATCGCCCACATCGCTGGGTCAGATATTGAACGCCGTATTTATAAACGACTGCAGGCCAAGCAGAAACTGCAAGGTGCCTTGCTTGAGATCATGAAAGGAATTGAAACTGATCAGTAGAAACCACTATACACACTCACTTATTTAATGTTAACCTTCGTCCCCCCTCGGAGAAAAAATGAAACTATCTGAATTAGTAGCCAAATACATAGAGCTGCGAGATAAAAAAGCTCAGATCAAAGCTGAGTATGACGGCAAAATAGGTAAGTTGGATGACATCTTGGACAAGATTGAAACCACATTACTTAAAACGTTTGACCAAGCTGGTATGGATTCGGTTAAGACCGAGTTTGGAACAGCCTATACTTCTACTCGTACCACTGCATCAGTGGCTGATCCGGACGCATTTATGACGTTCTGTAAGGCTAACGACGCTTGGCACTTGTTAGAAAAACGCGCCTCTAAAATTGCCGTAGAGCAATACAAAGCGGAACACGACGACGTACCCCCCGGTGTTAATTACCGTGCTGAACGTACAGTGAATATCCGCAGATCGTAATCCCCCTCAACTACTGGAGAACTTCAAGATGAGTAATATCATCCCTTTCGATTCTGGCAATCTGCCAGCGTATTTAAAAGCCCCTAACCGTGTCGTTGCAAATGACGACTTAACAGCCCACGCTAGCACTGGCTTCCCAGTCATGTCTATCAAGGGTAAGAACTTCACTGTTGTCCGTGATGGTGAGCGTACTGTGTTAACCAAAGAAGTGGACGGCGAGAAAATTTCTGTGCCATCTATCGACGTGGTCTTGGTCAAGGCTAACAAGGGCACATCTAAAGTGTTCTATGCCAAAGGCTACCAAGAAGGTAGCGAGGCTCAAAAGCCTGACTGCTTTAGCAATACTGGTGATCGTCCTGATCCATCGGTATCTACCCCTCAAGCCAAGTCCTGTGCTGTCTGCCCTAACAACCAATGGGGTAGCAAGATTGGCGACAACGGCGGTAAAGGTAAGGCATGCCAAGACTCAGTCCGTATGGCTATCGCCACGCCTGATCTAATCAATGACCCGTACTTGTTACGTGTTCCTCCAGCATCTATCAAGTCCTTGGGCGAGTATGGCAAGATGTTGGCTAAGCGCGGTGTTGGCTACAGCATGGTGGTCACTAAGATTGGCTTTGACATGGAGTCTCCAACTCCTAAGTTAACCTTCAAGCCTACTGGTTTGTTGAGCGACGCGGCTTACGCCCAAGTGCAAGAAGTGGTTGCCTCTGAGACAGTCCAAGCGATCCTTGGTTCTGAGGGTATTGCAGCCGCTCAGTCTGACGACGTGCCTGATTTACCTGTGGTTGAATTGCCAAAGGTCGAGCCAGTTGTTGAGAAGCCAGCAGTTAAAGCCAAGTCTGCCCACAAAGTACCAACACCTGCACCAGTAGTTGCAGAACCTGAGGTAGCACTAGCTGACTTGAACCTCGATGACTTGAACTTCGACGACTAAGTTTGCGGGGAAAGCGGATGCTGACACAACAGGTTTGGATTTTCCAAATGTCAGTGCAGCGAGTACCCACCCATTTCGGCCCTTCGGGGCCATTCTTAACTGGAGAAAAAATTGTCTTACCAAATAGATCAGAGGAAAGTAGCAGGGGTTGTCATTGAAGCCAACCTTGCACTTAGTGGCAAAGACTTTAACCACGGAGAGATCATCCTTGGCTTAGCTGAACTGGCTGCTCGTGTCATCGTGGAAGCCGCAGATACCAACATACAAGCAAAAGAACTTGTAAAGGTTGCAATGGCTCACATGGATCGCACAATTACCATCGGCGCACATGCCTCTGGGAAATCAATTATCGAAAAGGTCTGACATGGACACGCTCACCTTCTTACGGACAATCCTGCCAGAAGATGGGTATAAGTACGTTGGTCTGAGTCGCGCCGGAAGTTCCGGTATTGCCCACAAAGCATACGACTCATTGGAGACGATGGCGCAAGCCATCGCTTCATACGATAATCAAACTAACTTAACTGTCTACCACGCATGCGCGGCATATAAAGAACCATACTTTGAAGTCGAAGTCGATGGAGAAACCAAACGCAAATATCGAGGCCAGCAAAACTGGTACAAGGCCAAATCTTTTTGGGCTGATATTGACTGCGGCGAATCGAAAGCGGCAGAAGGAAAGGGTTACGCGACTAAAAAGGATGCGGCTACAGCGATCATCTCGTTTTGCCGGACTAACAACATACCTGATCCTATGCTTGTGGATAGCGGCGGAGGTATTCATTGTTACTGGCCTCTCACCCAACCTATTGGGCCCAATAGTTGGCGAACTATTGCTTCATCTTTTAAAGCTGCTCTGGCTGGCGCTGGCTTGTTGGTTGACCCTACTCGCACGGCTGACTTATCTTCAGTCCTTAGACCAGTTGGATCACATAACCGAAAACCCGGTCGGGACGTACGACAAGTAAAGGTAGTGCGCGATGGTTCACCTATCACGCCACAAGAATTCCACACTGCAATCAAAGCAGCAGTTGCCAAGTACAACGTAATACCAGCACGTATTTCGCAGG
>Ga0222712_10006029_pt1 | contig 12072 bp, 13 predicted proteins | sample C33_657DmetaG_FD_165043 | JGI IMG/M metagenome (GOLD analysis project Ga0222712, IMG submission 165043) | Estuarine water microbial communities from San Francisco Bay, California, United States - C33_657D | ecosystem: Environmental > Aquatic > Marine > Unclassified | place: USA: California...
ACAACGCCTTCACAGGTGGTGCTACAGCAGGTGGCGACGGCGTTGCTTTGATCAGCACAGCTCACCCTATCGTCAGCGGTACATTCAGCAACCAATTGGCTACAGCCGCCAATCTGTCACAGACATCGCTTGAGCAGATGTTGATCCAGATTCGTCAAGCTGTGGACAACAACGGTAAGAAGATTCGTTTGGTGCCCCGCCAATTGGTGGTCGCCCCCGGCAACGTCTTCCAAGCTGAAGTTCTCCTGAAATCCGTCTTGCGCGCAGGTAATGCAAACAACGACATCAACCCTGTCAAGTCCATCGGTTTGTTGGACGAAGGCGCGGCTGTGTTGTCACGTTTGACAAATGCGTCAGCATTCTGGGTACAGACCGACGCTCCTGAAGGCATGAAGCTCATGATGCGTCGTAAGCTCGAGAAGACCATGGAAGGCGACTTCGAAACTGACTCTATGCGCTACAAAGCGACAGAGCGTTACGACGTGGGCTTCACTGATCCTCGTGCTATGTACGGCACTGCTGGCGTCTAAAACCAAGTGGGGGGTTCGCCCCCCGCGCTTTAAGGAGAAAAGACAATGGCACAAACCTATTTTGGTTCTACCCTGCGCGCTGGTTCTGGCACATTGACTGACACTGTTGATGGCGGCTTTGTCGTCATGACACAGACAGCCACTGTGACTACCGCCGCGGCAGGTACAGCTACTAGCGTTACTGAAGTCCTTCCCGCAGGTTCGCAAATCATTGACATCTTTATTGATACCATGGTTGACGAAGCTGTTGGTGGTGGCACAGCTACAGCTATTGCGGCAACAGTGGGAACAGCGGCGGCAGGTACACAATATGTATCTTCTACTGACGTCTTTGCTGGTGGTCGTTTTATTCCTACATTTACCACAGCTCAACTTGCGGCTATGGCAGATATTGGCTCAAACATCAACGTCGTCCTGACTGTTGATCCTAACGGCACGATCAGCACAACTCAAGGCGTTTATCGTCTGACGGTTGTGTATGCTCAGAAAGTCTAAGGAGCACGATCATGGGTCAATTTAAACCAATGGTCAAAATGATGACCACTGAGCCTACAGTTGAGTTAAAGCTCAAAAAAGGCGGATCCGTGAAGAAGGCTATGGGCGGAATGATGGGTGCTCCCATGGGTTCTGCTATGCCTGCTCGCGGTGGCATGATGCCTGTCGCTCGTCCTAAGCGTCCTTCAATGGCGGCACGTCGTGCGGCTATGGCTGGTGCAACGATGAAGGAAGGTGGCGAGTCTAAGGCTACGCACAAGGCTGAGATGTCGAAGATGAAGGGTCTTGAAAAAGAGCTGAAGTCTCACGAGTCCAAGCCTGCAAGCAAAGGTCATAAAGGTCTTGCTACTGGTGGTATCGCCAAGTCGACGAAGCCCGGCGGTTACGCCACGGGCGGCGTTGTCAATGGTCAAGGTGGTTACAAAAAGGGTGGCGCTATCGCTAAAGATGGCATCATCAACACCGAAGGTCAAGGCGGCAAATATCGCGACACCAAGATGGTCACAGCTACTCCTGACAACAACAGCGCCCCCACAGGCGATGTCAAGTTAGGTAATGGCGGTGGTTACAAAAAAGGCGGTGCAACAAAAAAGCACTACGCTACGGGGGGAGCTGTTAATAACAGCGGTCACGCCGTAGCATACCCTGCTAAAAAGCCATCTGCTCCTGTCAGCAATGATCGTCAATCTGGCACCTTTAAAAAGGGTGGCAGTGTGACACCAGCCCAGAAGAAAGAGCAATCTGCCTTCAAGGCTGAGAACGCAACAGCGATGAAGCAAGCGAAAGCCCAGAGCAACCTGAAGTATCAAGATGGCGGGAAAGTAACTGACCTATCCAAAGGCGCCTACGACAAATCGATTGGCCCAAGCGAGAGTGACATGGACATGGCAAAAGCCATCCGTAGCATTCCCACCAAGCTGTACGAGGGTGCGAAGAGCCTGTTTACTAGCAAGGAAAAGCCTTCTGGCTCTGTCACCAAGACTGAAAAGTCCGTGACAGTAACCCCTGCAAAGAAACGTGGTGGATCAGTTAAGTGCTGAACCTAAGTGGGGGCTTCGGCTCCCACTTTTAATTGGAGATTTAAATGTCAACATTGACAAATGTATTTGCCGAGCATAGAGATTCTACGGGCGTTATTTACGCTGGCGCGACAAACCTTGCTGGGTATCAGTTATTGACTGGTGGTACTGCTGGTGAGATCGTTTTCCGCGATGGCGGAGCGTCAGGCACTGTTCGGTTGAGAGTGAACATCTCTGCCACGCCAACCAATCCGTTCTCAACGCTGTTGCCGGGCAACGGCATCCGCTTCACAACAAACATTCACGTTACGTTGCCAACCGCGGCGGCAGTAACTATTTTCTGCGGCTAATCATGCCAAGCAAAACCGCCGCCCAACACAAATTGATGCAAATTGCAGCTCACACAAAGGGTGGCTATGGTGGTGTCCCTCAGAAGGTCGGCAAAGAGTTTGCAAAGGCTGACAAGGGTAAAGAATTTAAAGGAGGCGGATTGTATGAAAACATTCATAAAAAACGCGAAAGAATCGCTGAAGGCTCTGGGGAGAAAATGCGCAGAGTGGGTAGCGAAGGTGCGCCAACGGCTAAAGCCTTCAAGCAATCCGCCAGAACAGCCAAAATGAAGGATGGAGGGGTCAGCCTCTCCATTGGTCGCGGTGAGAAGCTACCTGCCAAACAGGGTGCTGGTTTGACCGCCAAAGGTCGTGCCAAGTACAACCGTGAGACAGGGTCAAATTTAAAGGCTCCACAACCCCAAGGAGGCTCCCGCAGAGACTCGTTTTGCGCGAGAATGGAGCCTATAGCAGAAAAGAGCGAAAAGGGTAGTCGAGCTCGTGCATCAATGCAACGGTGGAACTGCCCAAGCTGGTAAGGAACAACAATGGCGTACTCGGATACATACGGTCAAACAGTCAATGTCCAAACCCTGATTGATCATGGTGCGAGACGTGCTGGCAAACTCGCAGAAGAGCTGACCTCTGAGCAACTTGTATCCGCTCGTCAGTCCCTGAGCTTTTTGCTTCAGAACCTGATCAACATCGGAATACAGTATTTCGCCATTGATAAGATCGTTTTGGGCGCTTCTGCGAACAATTACATATACAACCTACCCGCAGGTGCAAACGACGCTCTAAACGTGCTCTATCGCAAGATGAGCCGCCCTGATTGCAGTTACTCAAGCTCCGCGGGTGGTACTGTTGCCAACGTGGGTGATAACAACGTAGATACCTACTGTCAACAAACTAGCGTAAACGGCAGTATTTCAGCCAATTTTGGGGCAAACAACCCAATTTATGCAGGCTCCATCGGTATCTTGCCCTATGTGGCAGGTGGTGGTAGCGCAACTTGGACACTGTTGTTGGAGTACTCAACTGATAATTCAACTTGGATTCCGTTGGAAAACCTTGGCACGGTGTCTGTGACTGATAACGTGTGGATTTGGACGGATATTAACCCCGGTCAATCTGTCCAGTACTACCGTGTCCGTGCCAATGGCGGAACCACCTTGGCTTTGCGTGAGTTTTACGTTGGAAATAATTCCACAGAGATCACCATGTCTCGTTTGAACCGCGACGACTACACCAACCTGCCAAACAAGAACTTCACAGCAAACCAGCCCTTCCAATTCTGGTTTGATCGCACGATTCCTCTGCCCTCGCTGTACCTGTGGCCTGTCCCTAGTGACCCATTCGTGCAGATCACGGTGTGGTACAGCAAGCAGATCATGGACGTTGGTGCTTTGACTGACGAGCTGTACATCCCAACGCGGTGGTACGAAGCAACGCTGATGATGTTGGCGCACAGGATGAGCTTGGAGTTGCCCGGGGTCGACATGCAACGCATCCAATACCTCGAAGGTCAGGCTGAGAAGTACCTGAACATGGTCGAGCAGGAAGAGCGCGACAAGTCTCCGATCTACTTTGCGCCTAATATCAGCGTGTACACAAGATAATGCCAGTCTTTCTTGATACTCGTGGCTTGTCAACTTTGTCTATTGCTATTTGCGATAGATGCAAGATGAAGCGCGCCCATGCGGAGATGCGACCAGATCCGAACTTCCCCGGTCTCCAAGTCTGTGGGCAAAACTGCGCCGATGAGAAAGATCCCTATAGACTTCCAGCCCGTAAAACTGAGAGAATAACGATCAGATTCCCACGTCCTGACGTGAGCGTTGCCGCCAATGACAACAACATTGTCACTACTCAAAACGGTATCACTGGTGGTAGCTTCATCATCTCGACCGAAGGTAATACTCAGGATCCTGAGAACAACGGTAACCTAGACCAACTGAGCCCATAATATGTCCGCACAAGTAACGATCACACAATTACCTGCCGCTGGTGCGATTACTGGTACAGAGGCAGTCCCTATTGTTCAAAACGGTCAGACCGTACAGACAACGACTGCCGCGCTTGCAGGCTCTCCGATCCAAACACAGACGTTTATCACAAAGAATCAAGAGCCAACGCTGGCAAATAGCCGAGCTTTATCTGGTGGTACTGGTATTGGTTTAGTTGATGGTGGCGCCCAATCTACCCTTCAGATCACTTTAAATGGGGTCTCAGGAAGCCTTGAGACGGCGTCTAACGGGATTATTGCCAAGTCTGGTGGAGCGGTCATAGCTCGTACGTTATCGACGTCTGGAAGCGGTATAACTGTTGCTAACGGTAGTGGTGTATCAGGTAACCCAACATTTTCACTGACTGGTGTTGTTGCCTCCGTGGCTGGTTTGTCTGGCACAGGTATGCTTGCCTTAACTGGTGGTGGAACAACAGTAGCAGGTCGAGACCTGACTGGTACGGCAAATCAGATTAACGTGGTGGATGGAAATGGGGCTTCTGGAGCTCCTACGTTCAGTATTGCGGACAACGTGGTGTTGCCCGGTACCTCTGCCATGACCATTCCCAAGGGAACCAATGGACAACAACCAGTTGGCGCTGATGGTCAGTTCCGATTTAACACGACCACCTCAACCTTTGATGGTTATGCTTCTGGATCTTGGAGACAGTTCTCACTTGCTGGTGGTGTTATTTCATTCAGTGGTGGCGCTACGGGCTTGTCCCCTGCCACAGCGACTTCAGGCGCTATTACTTTAAGCGGCATCTTGAATGTATCTAGTGGCGGTTCAGGCACATCTGAACTTACTGGGTACTTGGTTGGTAATGGTTCAAGTGCTTTTACGGCAGTTGCCACAATCCCTAATGCTGGCTTAACCAACAGCGCAATCACAATCAATGGCTCTTCTGTCAGCTTGGGTGGATCTGTCACCGTTACAGCCACGGCATCAAACGCTTTGACCATTGGCACAGGTTTGACAGGTACGTCTTACAACGGATCCTCTCCAGTCACGATTGCGATTGATTCAACTGTTGCTACATTGACTGGCACACAGACGCTCACAAACAAGACAATGAGCGGTGCAAGTAATACGTTTACAAACATTCCAAACGGTGCTTTGTCAAACAGCACCATATCAGGCGTTGCTTTAGGTTCAAACTTATTTGCACTCACTATTGGCACTGGTTTGACTGGAACTACATATAACGGTTCTGGTGCTGTGACGATTGGAATTGATGCAACAGTTGCGACGTTGACTGGTACTCAAACTCTGACAAACAAGACGATCAGTGGCGCAAGCAATACCCTGTCAAACATTGGCAACGCAAGCTTGACAAACAGTCAAATTACGCTTGGTACAACCAACATTGCTCTTGGTGGTACATCACTTACCCCTGCTGGATTGACCAGCGTAACGGTGACTCAGAACCCAGTTGCGGCGCTTGACTTGGCGACCAAACAATATGTGGACACTTTGGTTTCTTCTGGAATTACCTTCCACGCTCCAGTCAAGTATGAAGTGCCATCAGGCAACTTGACTGCTACTTACAACAACGGTGCGGCTGGTGTTGGTGCTACGCTGACCAATGCAGGTTCTTTGGTTGCGTTCACTCCAGATGGTACGGTTGCTTCAGTTGCTGACCGCATTTTGATTTACAACCAAACCAACCAAGCGGAGAACGGCGTCTACGTTGTGACGACGGTTGGTAGTGGTGCTGTTGCATGGGTGCTGACTCGTGCGTCTGATGCCGATACCTACGCACTGAAGAGTCCAAATGGTTTGGGTGAGGGAGATGCGTTCTTTATTACGTCAGGAGCAACAGGCGCTGGCGAGACTTACGTCTGCAACACTGTTGGCGTAATTACCTTTGGCACGACTGCAATTACTTTTGCGCAGATTTCAGCCGCTCAGATCTATTCTGCTGGAACTGGTCTAACGCTAACAGGAACGCAGTTCAGCATCTCCAACACTGCTGTAACTGCTGGCGCCTATGGATCTGCAACTCAGGTTGGTACGTTCACAGTCAACGCGCAGGGTCAACTGACTCTTGCTGGAAACACGACGGTGACTCCAGCGGTAGGTTCTATTACTGGTCTGGGTGCTGGTGTTGCAACTTTCTTGGCGACACCGTCCTCAGCTAATTTAGCGGCGGCAGTAACAGATGAAACTGGTACAGGCGCCTTGGTCTTTGCGACCAGCCCAACATTGGTGACTCCTGCACTTGGCACACCATCTTCGGCTACTCTGACAAACGCTACAGGCTTACCACTGACAACTGGTGTGACTGGTACGCTCCCAATTGCAAACGGTGGTACAAACTCTACGGATACACCGACTGCTGGTGGCGCGGTTTACGGTACAGGTACTGCATTTGCGTTCACAGCGGCAGGAACGGCTGGACAGGTATTAACATCAGCGGGTACAGGCACACCAACTTGGTCTGGTATCTCTGGCGGAACTTTCTAAGGAAAAGAAAATGGCGGCTACAGGCTTCACCCCAATATCGCTGTACTACAGCACGACGGCTTCTGCTGTTCCTCTTAATACTAACCTTGCAAATGGTGAGTTAGGTCTTAACATCGCTGACATGAAGCTGTATGCAAAGAACAGCGCAGGTACTGTTACGTTGTTAGCATCTTCATCTGGCGCAACTGGTACTGTTTCTAGCGTTGCCGTATCAGGTGGCTCAACAGGTTTAACCACTTCGGGTGGCCCAATCACCACGTCTGGAACAATCACGCTTGCAGGAACATTGGCTACTGCCAATGGCGGTACAAACTTAACATCATTCACATCAGGCGGTGTGGTTTACGCATCTAGTTCTAGTGCATTGGCTACTGGCTCTGCGCTTACTTTTGATGGGACTAATTTAGGTGTTGGTGGTAGCGCAACACAAACATCGTCAGGTAGAACAGTTATATCTGCAAATGGTTCTTCAGCCGCATTGATAAATTTGAATGTTGCTGGAACTTCAAAAGCATATTGGTTTTTCGATGGTTCAAATACAACTTTTGCGACTACATCAGGATATTTAACAATTGACCCCGCTTCAACAACTACTATTTTTAGTATTGCAGGAACGGAACAAATGCGAATCAATACAACAGGGTTGGGTATTGGTACAAGTTCGCCTACATACAAAGTTGATGTTTCTGTAACAGGCAACAATGGTATTCGCACCACATCAAGCGCAGGGCAACAACTTTATTTAGGCAATACAGGCGGTGATGCTGTTGTTGGGACGTTGAATAGTTATGCGTCAAACTTAATAACCAATGGTTTAATACGATTCCAAGTTGGTACAGCAGGACAATTCGGCATTGGTGGCGCAACTTACGGCTCAAGTGGTCAAGTACTAACATCAGGCGGCGCAAGTGCGGCACCAACATGGTCTACACCGTCAGGCATTTCAACAGGCAAATCCATCGCAATGGCGATGATCTTCGGTTTCTAAGGAGCTATACATGGCAAATCCAAATATCGTAGCTGTAACGAAAATTTACGGCACGACCACTTATTTTGCACCAACAGGTACGACTGCTGTTGTGCTTTTGGCTAATGCGGCATCTTCTGGCAAGGTCTTCAAGATCAACCAGATTGTGTGCGCAAACGTCAACGGAACTTCGGCTGTTGATGCTACCGTCTCGATCTACAACAATGCAACGGTAACCACGCAAGGATCTGCTCCTAGCGGCGGTACAGCGTTTCCTGTTGTTTCTACAGTGTCAGTTCCTGCTGATGCTTCTTTGATTGCCGTAGATAAGACGACAGCCATTTACTTGATGGAAGGCACATCAATTACTGTGACTTCTGGAACGGCAAACGGCATCGCTTTTAGCATCAGCTACGAAGACATTACTGATCAACCATAAGGAGTAACGCCATGTCCATGCGTTACCAAGCTGGTTTTCTTACAGCCCTCAATGGTCAGTTACTAGCGCCAAACGCGCCTACGATTGGTACAGCCACTGCTGGCGATGCTTCTGCATCTGTGACGTTTACTGCGCCAGCTAACGTAGGTGGCGGTGCTATTACTGGCTACATAGTGACCTCGTCCCCCGCAGGAATTACTGGCTCAGGCGCATCTTCGCCTATCACCGTAAGTGGTCTGACAAACGGAACGGCGTACACGTTCACCGTGACAGCCACAAATGCATTCGGAACAAGTCCTTCTAGCGCGTCAAGCAATTCAGTAACTCCAACCGTTACGATTACTTTGCAAGTTGCTTACACCACAGCAGGAACTTACACATGGGTTGCACCTTCTGGTCTCAGTCCAGCATCAGTGTCTGTCGTCTGCGTAGGCGGTGGTGGTGGTACTAACTATAGCGGTGGTGGTGGCGGCGGACTTGGATATAAGAATGGCTACGGCGTTACCGCTGGGAATTCCTACACGGTGGTTGTTGGCGTTGGTGGGCAAGGCCCATCTTCCAATCCAAGCGATACAGCGACTTCTGGCGGAGACTCTTATTTCATAAGTACCGCCGTGGTCAAAGGCGGTGGTGGTCAGCGCGGTAGATTCTTCAACAATGGAGGTGATTCTTCCAGTGGGGCAGGCGGAACCTACACAGGCGACGGTGGAGCCTCTGGTGGAGCTGGTGGCCCTGCTTACCAATATTATGGCGGCGCGGCAGGTGGTGGCGCGGCTGGATATACCGCAGGCGGTGGTGATGGCGCACAAGTTCAAGCTGGTGCAAACTACGCTGGTGCTAATGGCAACGGTGGTGGTGGTGGTGGCGGAGGTAGTGACGGAAACTACGGTGGCGGTGGTGGAGGGGGTGTAGGTATCCTTGGCGCTGGATCTAGTGGTGTAGGTGGCGCGGCAGGTACTGCTGGGGGGCTCCCGGGGTACTGCGGCACGGCAGGCTCTGGCGGAACCCCTTCTACTTCTACCAGAACAATGGTAGGCGGTAACTACGGAGGTGGTGGATCTACATACGACCCAGTCACTCGACCTTATGCGCCATCAGGCGCTGTCAGGATCATTTGGTCTTTAACAGGTGTAACTCGTTCATTCCCATCAACAAACACAGGTAATTTGTAATGGAACTGTACATTCGTATTATTGACGGACAGCCTTATGAACATCCAATTCATGGGGAAAATTTTCGTTTAGCTTTTCCTGACATTGACACCAACAACTTGCCACCAGAGTTTGCAAGGTTTGTTCGTGTTGAACCTCCGCGTCTAGGCGTGTACGAGAAGAACCAAACCGTAACCTATCAGTTGGTTGATGGTGTCTACACTGACGTGTTCTCTTGTGAGCAAATGACTGCTGAGGAAATAAAAGCCAAACAAGATGAGGTTAAATCTTCTTGGGAAGGATCTCCACTTGTGTCTTGGACGTTTAACGAAGAGATTTGCCATTTTTCCGCCCCAGTACCTTACCCTCAAAACGGTAAGCGCCATGTTTGGGATGAACCAACACTGTCATGGATTGAGGTGAGCAATGCCTAATTACACAGGTATATGGACGAGAACACAGCAGATGCAGTTGGCTGGCGTCGGGAACTGGCCCGGCGCGGGGGGCAGTACCGTTACCCCATCTGTTGAGTACCTTGTTGTTGCTGGTGGCGGCTCAGGTGGTAGTAGAAACGGCGGCGGAGGCGGAGGCGCAGGCGGTTATCGCACGGCAACTGGTCTTGCTGTTACTAGCGGCACTTCTTACACTGTCACGGTAGGCGCTGGCGGAGCTGGTGTTTCTGGTAATTCAACTCTTGGAAACAATGGTACTGATTCAGTATTTGCTTCAATCACTTCCACTGGCGGAGGTGGAGGCGGTAATGGCGTCCCATCAGAAGCCGCTGGAAGATCTGGCGGTTCAGGCGGTGGTGGCGGTGGTGGTGATGGTAGTGGTGGTTCTTACGGCGCTGGCACAGCAGGTCAAGGAAACAACGGAGGAACCGCTTTTGCTTATAGTTCACACGCCAACGGTGCGGGTGGAGGCGGTGCAGGAGCTGTTGGCTCCAATGGTAGTTCTGGTGGTAACTATTATGGTGGCTCTGGTGGTGTTGGATTAGCAAGCTCAATTAGTGGCTCGTCAACTTATTACGCTGGCGGTGGTGGTGGTGGCTGTGGAGGCTCTACCATCAATTCTGGTGGCAACGGTGGTGGCGGTAACGGTGGTACTGACCCAAGCCCCTATGGTAGCAACGTAGCGCCAACGAGTGGCACGGCTAATACTGGTGGTGGCGGTGGAGGAAACCCCGGCTACAACACGGGATACACATCAGGCAACGGTGGCTCAGGTATCGTTATCATTCGTTATGCCGATACATATCCAGCCGCGGCATCTACTACAGGTTCGCCGACGGTCACAGTGGCTGGTGGTTATCGCGTGTACCAATGGACTGGTAACGGCTCAATAACATTCTGAAGAATTTAACATGGCTCACTTTGCTAAATTAGATGAAAACAACATTGTGTTAGAAGTCAATGTTGTGCATAACAGCTATTTGATTGCTGACGATGGAAAAGAGTATGAGTCAAGAGGTATTGCGTATTTGACCAATTGGTCACGCGGTTACCCTAACTGGAAGCAAACCAGTTACAACGGAACAATTAGAAAAAATTATGCAGGGCTTGGGTTCAAGTATGACGCGGAACGTGATGCTTTTATCCCACCACAGCCGTACGCATCTTGGACTTTGGATGAACATACTTGTTTATGGATTGCTCCCACGCCACAACCAACTGATGACAAACGCTACACTTGGGATGAGCCAACACTTTCTTGGATTGAGGTAACAAATGTCTGAACAGTACTCAGGTGGTATTATCACCAAGACCCCAGTTACGCCCAGTGGCCCGTACGAGACCAGCACGGCATCAGGTATCTGGACGCTTACTCAGCAGGCTTATTGGCAGAAGCAGGGGCTTTGGCCTACCGCTGGTAACGTAGCCCCTAGCGCTGATGCGCAATTTAACTACGTCACTATGCTCTTGCATGGAGATGGTACTAACGGAGCACAGAACAACACGTTCTTGGATAGCGGCCCTAACACGCTGACAATGACTCGCGTCAATACTCCGACGCAGGGGGCTTTTGGGCCTTTCGGTTCTAACTGGTCAAATTACTTTGGCGGGTCTGCTGGAGACAAATTGAGTGCGGCAAATAATGCCGCATTTGCATTAGGTTCTGGTGACTTCACTGTTGAGTCTTGGTTCTTTTTGAACAACACATCAAGCGCTATGTGTATGTTTGAGAACCGCCCAAGTAATACGGCTCTTGGCATCAATATGTTTGTTAACTATTCTGCGGCTGGACAAGTGCAGTATAGAGATTCATCTGGTGCGCCTATTTCATCATCCATTACAGTGACTGCTGGAACATGGAACCATTACGCTTTGGTCAGAAGCGGTTCTACAGTTACGCTTTGGATCAATGGTCAAAGCGGCGGAACAGTTACAAAAACAACCAATTTTACAAACACAACTTGCGTTCTTGCACAAGACCAAGGTGGTGGGTTTAACTTTGGTGGGTATCTTAGTAATTTTAGGATTGTCAAAGGCACAGCGGTTTATACCAGCGCCTTTACGCCTTCAACGACGCCATTAACGGCAATCTCAGGCACATCAATTTTGACTTGCCAAAGCAATTGCTACAAAGACAGTAGTTCTAACAACTTTCCGATAACCCAGACGGGTACTGTGAGTGTGCAACGATTCAACCCATTTGGCACTTCTACAGCTT
>Ga0222712_10006031_pt1 | contig 12070 bp, 8 predicted proteins | sample C33_657DmetaG_FD_165043 | JGI IMG/M metagenome (GOLD analysis project Ga0222712, IMG submission 165043) | Estuarine water microbial communities from San Francisco Bay, California, United States - C33_657D | ecosystem: Environmental > Aquatic > Marine > Unclassified | place: USA: California...
GTCCACTTGTTGTGTTATAATAAGATTTACCAATAATTCCTAAATCAAGTCCTGATTTATTGTAAAAGTATTCAACTTTTCTAGTTGATAATGTATTCACATAGTCAACATTTTCTTGTATAGGAAATCCTGGATTGTTTGTCCATCCATCATTATCAGATATTAAAGGATAATTAAAAAGAGTAATTGGGTTATAATCTAAGTATGTTCCTGATAATGTTCCACCTTGTGTATATATTTGAGCTGGTTCATAATTAACTAAATCAAACTCAATAATTGAATACCTTCTATTTTCTATATTTAGATTAGTATTATCCAGAACAAATGCTGATATTGCTTTATCAGCGAATAAAACATCCAGTGTTCCATCTACTGTTCTACTAAATGTAAATGCTGTTGGTGTTGAAATTAATGAGAATGTTCCACTAAAACTATATGTCCAACCATCGGCAAAAAAGTTACCTAATCCACCAGAAGCTGTAGCATGACCAAAAGGTTTATTAAATTGTGATTTATCTCCTAAAAAGTCATTATATATCTCATATTTGGTTCCTAACTTGTATTTTCTTCTAACAGTTGAATCTATATCTCTAAATGTTGAATTACTAGAAAGAATATCTTCTGTTATATAACCATAAAGATTCATTTGTGAGTATTCACCTAAACCATATTTTTGATTAATAAAATCATCTATAGATGTAGGAGATGGATTAAACATTGTTCTATCTTTTCCAATATTTGTTGATGACTGTGTTGAATAATTAACATCTATCCAAGAGTTAAATCTCCATATATCTTTTAAAACTGTTGAATTTCTACTTGTTTTGGAACCAACATTATTATCTTTAAAGTTGAAGTTTTGTATTAGACCCGTTTTTGTTCTCCTTTTAACTAAACCACCTTCTAATGTTGAATTTGCCCCCCATGTTTTATCTATAACTACTAGATAATCATCAACAACCGAAGTTATTGTAGCATCTCCATTATATTGAGGATTTATTGAAGCGTCATCCTTATCTATGAATATTAAATCACCTGATAAAAAACTATGAGGTGTACTAAATGATAAACCAACATACCCATCTTGATACCAAGTGTCTACAAAATTATATTCTATTGTTCTTGATGTGAAGTGACCTCCGTCAAATATTCCATCAATCCAATTGGTTTTATCCATTTCAGTTATTAGTGGGTAACCCTTAAATAATCCATTATTCCAAATACCTTCAAAATATCCATTTAAGAATCCACCATTTAACCAAACATTTTTGGTTATTCTAATTTTGTGATTTTCCGAATCTTTTACAATTCTTCTAATAGGAAAAGTATTATCAAATTCAACTACTATATCTGTTTCGTTTTTATTTATTATAGTAAAGTAGTTTTTTAATAACTTTCTTTCTTCGTTTATATTAATTGAAACAATATTACCTATTGAAACTCTATCTCCTATTTCAAATTGAGCTGCGGATGATGTTGGTCCAGTTATTAAAACTCTCCATTTTGTATTTCTTGTCTGAGTACTAAATGCACCAAGTATATCATTAAAGTCAAATATTTCTTCATCGATTCTTAATCCACTATTCCAAACCCCATTTTCCCAAACTCCAGATCTAAATGTACCATTTCCAACTTTAGAATAAAGTTGATATAAATTTGTAACCTCTCCATAGATATTAGAAAAGAATCCAGGATATCCAGTTGCTCCAAAAGTTATTGAGTTTGTAGCATGTAAAGTTTGAGGCGTTGTTGTTATTGTACTATATGTTGCATCAGATGATCCACCTATTACTGATAATGCTGTCGGATTACTATAAACATCTGAATTTGTAAATAAAAACTGGGAGTTATTATCTGATTCTTGATATCCACCTTGTATGATTATGTCTGATATATCCATTGAATACTCTTCGTTACTGTTGCTGAAATTAGCAACAATAGTTAAGTATTTATTACCTGATAAGTTATAAAATGAGTAATATCCGTCATTTAGAATTCTACCTAAATACTGATTTGTGGTGTTGGAAGTTCTATTTCCTCTTATTCCTATTCCACCAAAAATACTAGTGACAGATGGCCACAAACTAGCTGTAAATGTAGATACTACTTTGGAGGTAGATGGTAGGTTTTCAGTTAAATATAAATCAATATATGAGGCGGTACTGTTTGATGGAACAGAAGATTTATTATAATTAAAAGATAAGTTATATGAGTTAAATGGAATATATTTACTAATATAATTAGATTGAGTATATCCATTTGCGGGTAACCTTTTACTTGAGCTCGGTGAATTATAATGTTTATAAGTAAATGAATTATTTGTATTATTATAAGACCATCCCATATATTGATTAGATGAAGTGGCCCAAGACCACCCTTGTACATACCAATCAAACTCAACAACATCTAGTGATGTGATAACAGATGCCACTGAGTTATTACTTTGTGTTCCAAACCCATTATATGTTGAATTACAAAATAAGATATCTGAATATGATGTTGATGTGCTTGGTCTAGAGTAAAAATTTAATGTGTTATTACCAGAGCTTATAGGTAGTGTACCTAAAGAGGCTGTTGCATTATATGAAAATGTAAATGAATCTCCCCAAGGTGAATTTAATCTCAAAAATTTGTAGTTATTAGTATTACTAAAGTTGTTAACTTTTAAGTTAAATAAATAAGTTTTTTCAGATGAGAAATATTTAGCGGAAGTGCTATACCATAAACTATAAGTACCGGTTGGTTCAACCTTAGTTCTAGTCATTCCAGAATATATTGTTGAATAAGTCCAATACTTATTATTGGAATCAGATCCTAATGTTTTCCATGCCATAAACTATATATTAATTAGTTAATTCTTTTATTGAAAGATTTTATCTAAGGCCAGTGCGAATAGGAAAACTTATTGGATTTAGAGTATATGATGGAGTAGCAGCAATAGCTGATACTATCGTACTGTCATTTGTAGACGTTCCTCTAAATACATTCCATATATGACAAGAAGATGTTCCTGACCAAGACATTCCTCTAAATAATATTTGTTTAGCAAAATCATTTGTAACTGTTCCATCAAACTGATAGTATGAACCATACCAGTTACCATTTCTCCAAATACCATTCTCCCAGAATATATTATAAGCATTCATGTAATTTGATATACCGTTTCTCCAAACCATACCAAAAGCTGTCCCTGAAAGTAAATTTCCATTATTCCATTGAGACATATAAAAGTCACTATTTTCAAATATTCCATTATTCCATACACAAGTTCCATCACCAGTTTGTAAATCGTCATTTAAATTAAATGAAAGATTTCCAAATCTGTTAACATAAGGATTAAAAGAACTGGTTTTAAATTTACCTTTGTTAAATGTTCCATCTAACCAAATACTATTATTAAATTCACCATTTGGATGACTAAATGTCCCAGAAGACCATAACATGTTCTTAAAAGTTGTTGTTCTTTGTACAGGTCTTAAAAGATTAGCTCTTTTTATTTCAGTAAATATCTTTTTATTTTTAATAAAATCATCTTTAACATTTGTTACATATCCATCATTCCATAGTCCATAAAAAGACTGAGAATAAGAGTCTACAAAACTTATTGCATTTGATGTCGTCATAGATGTTAAGTCGTATCCACCTACCGCTGAATATGTTGAACTTCCTAAGAACTCACCTGATGTAAATACTCCATCATTCCAAACTCTTCCTTTGAATTTACCACCATTAAATTCACCAGTATACCACATAGAATTTGTTCCAGTATCTGCTACTCCAAATTCACCGCCATTAAATTCGCCATCTTCCCAACCATATTGAGATTGACTAGTTGATATATTAGATAATAAAGGACTATATGTCCATCCAAATCCTGATGTAAATTTACCACCATTGAATATTCCGTTTTTCCATTTTCCATTGGTCATAAATTCACCACCATTAAATACACCATCTTCCCAAGTTGCTGTATTTGACGCAGTATATTGATTTAAATCTGATCCAAATATACCAGAATTAAATATACCATTATTCCAAGTTATTGTAGAAGTTGATAATCCTAAGAAAGATGTATCAATTGCATATATTGTTGAGTTATTTACAATAGCATAATCTATTGTTCCACTGTAGAATTTAGTTTCTGTGTAAGGAACTGTTACATCACCAATTACACCATTATTGAAAGTTCCATTATACCATTTTGAGTTATAGAACTTACCATTTTTGAAAGTACCATTTTCCCAATCACTTTTATAAAAATCTCCTTTTATAAAAATACCATTTTCCCAAGAATATCTATCATTTGATGTAGTTGGACTTGTTACTCCACCTCTATAATGATTTTTAATCCTATTAATATCATAATACTGATATATTGAATCCGGAGTAGCATTAAAACTTTTTGACTGATAGAATGTTCCACTTTCAAATCTACCATTCATCCAAGTTGATTCTTTTACTAATCCTCTAGAGAATGTTCCACTATTCCACATTGAGTTATAGAATATACCATTATCCCACAAGTCACTACCACTTCTAAAGTGTGAATTAACATAAGTAGCATTTGATAATATGTTTTTATTATCTGTAAATAATATATCGGATAGTAAAAGAGATTTTATATTATCAAGTGAGTTGAAATCTTTATCAAGAATATTTATCGTATCATTTTGTATAAGACATTCATTTATATAACTTCTTTTAAATAATCCTGATTTTAACTTTGATTTAGTAAATTTACTTCTATGTAAATATCCATATCTGTTTTCTATACCATCTGTTAGAAATAAACCACCATCTAAAAGAGTTGATAAAACACTCACTGAACCTGTTATTATTTCTTCTAAATGTAAATGACCGTTAATATTATTAACTACTTTATAAGAATCTGGTAATCTTGTTAAGGAACCAGTTGTAGATAATATTGATACTTCGCCATTAAAGTTTCCTGAATTTACACTTAACACATCACCGATTTCATATTGTATTCCACTTGAATTTATAGATGCTGATATAAGTTCTCCATTGTGAATACTATCAACATCCATTGTAGGACCACCATCTATATTAATAGTTTCTCCTTGTACATATCCAGAACCACCATTGTTAATAGTTATTCCTGATAAAACACCACTTGTTACGGTAGCATTTATAGTTAGTCCTGTTCCTGATCCACCAGTTGTTGGTATCCCAGTATATGGTGCATCACCATAAGTTGAATTCCCTGATAGATTTATTAAACTAGTTACTTCTCCAATAACTGTTGCTGTTATATCAATTGTTAATCCACTTCCAATTCCGATTGCATTTGATGTTGTAACACCAGTTGATGTTATATAACCAGAACCACCAGTATAAACATTTATTGTATATGCTTTTCCTCTAGTATCATAATCTACTGAGTTTAAGAATAAAACATCACCGGTTGATGTTAAAAATTCATTATTTGTTTCTGGATAAGCAATACTATTTGAGGTAGTTGCTAACAATAAAGAACTAGCAGTAACTACAGTTAAGTTGTAATATTTACCAACAGAATTATCTTTAGTTATATTTGTGTCATTATTTTGATTTATATTTATACCGTTATTCCAGTTAGAATACTCAAATAATCCACTTTCAAAATCAGAGTCTATAATATAAGCGTTTGTTACATCTACTATATTTCCTAAATAGTTAGACATTGTAGGTGATGTATTTAATGATTCTGTTTGGTCATAATTAAAATTTAGGTCATTAACTTTATTACCATCTGTGTCTAATATAGATACAACTAAATCTATAGAATATCCTTTTTTTGGATTAGTATCAACTACTGTCGTGTAATAATTGAAACTTCCAATTGTTGTATCATATACCGAATTATATTTGTAACTATTTTCTTCTGGAGTACTAAGAAAAGCAGTGAAATCAATACCTCTCTTATAAAAACTATTAGGAGCTGCCATTGCTGGTACGTTTGCTAGTGTATCATAATAAAAATCAACATATTCATTCCAATACGATATAGTAAATTTTTTATCAAAAAAGTTAATTAGTTTTTTCTGATTATCATTTATTTTTAATCCTTTTATGTAGAAATTGTCATTCTTTCTTAATCTTTCAAAACTTCTTCTATCAATATAAAATTTATATACTTTATGACTTGGTTGAAAAATTGAACTATAAGTACTACCAACATTTTTTGTTTCAGACATTATCCACTCATCATATCCTATAATTTTAATTATACTATCACTAATAAACTCTGAGTTACTAATAACAGATGACTTGTAATGTGAGTTAATAGATTTTACATTATTAAATTGTGTATTTTTACTATCAGAGTTTCTTATTTCAGAGTTATTAACAACAGAGTTTCTAAAAGTACAGTCTTCAAAATATCCTTTTGTTATATTAACATCAGATGATGCTGTTACTGATAATATCTTATACTCAACTGTTGAGTAAGTTGCTGAAAAGGATCCAAATAACGTATTTACTATTGTAGCATTTGATAAAGTTGTACTATCTATTTCAGAATCAATAATGAAGTTATATCCTCTACCATTGTTATTAGGTGCATTAATTTTTTGATATGGTAATCCATAACTATCTATTTCAGTTAAATAACTTTCCGGTAAAGTAAATTTAGAATCTAACTTTCCTTTAACCCAATTTGTATTAAGTAAAGTACCAGTATACCAAGTTGATTTATTTCCTTTCCATTTTATTTTCTTATCTTGTCTACCGAATAATCCAACATTCCAAATACCATCAAAATCACCATCTCTAAAGTTACCTTTAGTTATAAATGGTTTGTTATAAGTAACATCAACAACCCATAATGACTGAGTAGGACCAACTTCCCATTTATAAACAAATCCTTCTTTGAATTCTTGTCCATTATATGTAAATGTTCCATTTAGTATTTTTACTCTATCATTTGTTTGATATGTTGGTGAGGTAGCAAATGAATAAGTTCCTAAGTTTATAAAATCAGATGTTATATTTGTCCAACTATTTGTATTATTTTTAACAAAAAATCCAGGAGAACCTACTAATCCAGAATTAGCTCCATATCCTTGTGTTAGTGTAGTATAATCACTATCTGAAAAAATTATATTATTTTGATAATAGTTAAATTTATAACTAAATGTTCCACCTCTTGTTGTTACCTGTCTATTTACATGAGAAAAATCTCTATCGTCTTCAACATAATATATTTTAATAAAATTGTCTAATTCTTCATCTTTATAAGGAAGAACACCAGTATAATCAATATCTAAAACTACTTGACATCTATCAACATAAAGAACTTTGTAACCATCTCTTCCTCTTCTATACTTATTAGCTTTTATTAATAAGTCACTATCATAGTTACCATTTATAATGAAAACTCTATCACCTACTTTAAGACCTGAATTAACTTCTGTGTAAAATAAAGATTTTCTAACACCAGAAATTAAATAAGGTTCTACCCAGTTTAACATTCTAGGACTAAATGGTTTATTTTCATTGTATATTAAATCTTGAAAAGGGTCTACCGCAACTAGGTTTATTTCACTACCTACACTTTGAGATTGAGAAGCTGTTATCAATAAAGGTTTTGTTGATATGTTAAATTTGTGCTTAGATATTATGCTTTTAGCAGGAGATACTTTACCTACTGGCATTTTTTTACCGAACACTTTAACAATATTATTTGATGAGGAGTACTTAGCCATTTATCCTTTATAAACTTTTAGGTATATATTAATTTAATAAAGGTTTCTATTAAATATGATTTGTTAATTAAACTAATTATTGATATATTTGTAAAATATTATGGAAAAGAAGAAAATATTGATATTTACCGGTGCCGGAGTATCAGCTGAAAGCGGCGTTGCTACATTCAGAACTGGTGATGATGGTCTATGGTGTAACCACAAAGTAGAAGATGTTGCTACTCCTAGTGGGTGGCGTAGAGATAGAGAAAAAGTTCTTAATTTCTACAATATGCGTCGTGCTCAAATGAAAGATGTTGAGCCTAACTTAGCACATAAAATCATTGCTGATTTAGAGAAAGACTTTAATGTTACCGTTGTGACACAGAATGTTGATGATTTACACGAAAGAGCAGGATCAACCAATATTATTCACTTACATGGTGAGTTAACAAAAGCAAGAGGTTGTATGTATGAACATAAATCATCATCATTAGATACTATTATTGATATAGGATATAATCCAATTAACATCGGTGATAAATGTCCAACAAGTGGTTCTCAATTAAGACCACATATTGTTTGGTTTGGTGAGAATCTAGATCCTGATTTTGTTGATATGGCTACTGAAGCGGCTAAAGAGTGTGATATTTGTATTGTTGTTGGAACTTCAATGAAAGTTTCACCTGCTAATACAATTCCATTTTTGACTAAAGAAGGTGTTAAGATTTATTATGTGGATTTATCAAATCTTGATTTCTATGTTCCGGAATACAGAACACACTTATTTACTCATATTCAAGAATTGGCATCAACCGGTATGGAAAAAGTCAAAAATGATTTGAAAAATATACTATTAAATGATGTGACAAATATTAACAATTAAAAATTAAAGACGCAGAAAATAAAACTACTTTTCCACCAAAAGGTTGGGGTGGATACAAAAATTACTGGGAAAGACTGAATAGTTTAGGAATTCCAAATTATTTAGAACATAAAGAAACTAACGAACTACTTCTTATCACCAACCAAGAACTAAGAAAAAGAAAACAAGTTTTTTATCAAACAGATGATGGTCGATGGTTTCACGCTTCTAAAACTAAGAAGATAGATGAAAAGATTTATTTAAGAGATTTAAAAATTAGTAAAATATTAGGATATGAAGAATAAGTATGGATATGGAAATTATATAGACTTAAATGATTATAAAACAGTTACCTATGGTAAATATGTTGATATGTTAGAAAGATACTACTTTGATATAGAAACTATAGTAACCGAAGAATCTGAAGAACAAAAGGATATTCGTTTGTCTAAAGAAAAAGCTGAAAAAAGAAATAATAAGATTGACCAACTTTTAGGAGAATAATGCTACTTATTATATCACAAATTGGATTAGGAGATTGGATGTTCGCATTTATGATTGGAATATCCTTTTTAGTTGGTATTTTTGGAATACCAACCATGATTGTTATTTTCAGGACTGGTAGAAAAAATTATTTTAATCAATTAAGATTATTAATTAAAATTAATAAAGGTCTAAATCTGTGTTACTCAGTTGATTCTTATCAAAGATATAATTATACTTATCCAAATGGTCAAACAAAGATACATGGGTTCAATGAGACAAATTATTACTATCCAATATTTGAGAGTGATAAAAAACTAACAATGGTTCAAAAAAAGAAAGGACCATTCAATAAAATTACTATTGTAGAGAATACTAAAGTAGGTGGCGATGATACACCTTGGAGTTGGAATAGTGAAACTAATGAGCTAAAAACAATTAATTGTATTTTTCTTCAACTATTAAATGATAGAGTACAAAAAAAGATGGATAAAATTTCAGATAATCCTATTCAATATGAAAATGTAGAAAAACTATCAGATTTTATTAATAGTGAATTAACTTCAATTAAAAGAGAAACTGTATTAAAATCCTTACTAAATGAATAAAGATATTGTAATAGTTGACCATATAACTCGATTAAGTTATATGGAAGTTAATCCTAGATTATTGGAAGATTTTACTATACAAGTAAAAAACCTTCGTAAGTATAGAGGTAAGATTGAAAGACGAAAATTGAAAATTAAAAGAATTTATGAATGATTACGCAATGATTATAGGAAAGTCTCGACAAGTTGGTAAAAGTTGGTCTAATGCTTCTTTAATGGCTTGGAAAAATCTACATTCTAAATATGAAAGATCAAGATTAAGGAAGGAAAGTATAAAACGTATTTTTAATATATAATTCAATAAAAAGAAATAAATTTTATGAATTTACAAGAATTACTTAACAAATGGAATATCAAATGTGATGTTAATACATTACTTGCTATGTGGAATGAATCACATAGAGCTTACCATACATTAAATCACTTAAATGATGTGATTGATCAAATCAATGAGAACAAATCTAAATACTCTGGTAAAGAATATGAGAAGTTAATGTTAACCGCTCTTTTTCACGATTGTGTTTATGATCCAATGAAAAGTGATAACGAAGAAAAATCTGCTGATTTTTTCATTGAGTGTTGTTCTGATAAATCTAATTCAGACGTTTTAGAAGTAAAACAAATGATTTTAGATACAAAGACTCACCAAGCTACAACAAACCTTTCAGAGTCATTTAATCACTATGATATGAGTATTGTAGAAAGAGATTTTGACCAATTGTTAGACTGGGAAAATGGTATCGCTGAAGAGTACAAAGCTTACGGTGAACAATACAAAGAAGGTAGATTAAAATTCTTAGAATCTTTATTAGATAAATATCCACACAACACAGAGAACTTACTTAAATTAGTTGAGTGGGTTAAAACTAACTACTAATGGAATACGGTGTAATTTATATTAACTGATGAACCAGGAATTTATAAGATATAAAAAAACCTCTCAAAATTTGAGAGGTTTTTTTATTAATAACAATATATTATTTAAATCTTTTAAAACTTTTTATGTTCTTACTTTCAGTGACTGCATCTTTGAATCTATCTTCTACAATTTCCTTAGCATCATCTCTTTTATTCAATTCATCAACAAAATTTTGATAAGTTGTGACTAAATCTTGGTTAAATATAGCACCTCCAAAATATTCACTAAATAATTCATCAGTAACTTCACCATCTAATTCCTCAACACCATTCATATTTTTTACCTTATCATTAATCTCAAATTTACCAGTTTCAATATTGAACAAAGTAGCATCTTTTAATTCAAATGTTGGAACATCTTTTGATAAATCAAATTTATAGTTAAACTTGATAACAGCTGATGATTGTATTCTACCATGTTTCTGAATTCCTTCTTTTTCTTCTTTATCTAACATAGGTAAAATGTTAACAACCTTCATATTTTTAAAATCATCAGGTATAACTAAGCTTCCGTTCTCGAATTTAGCTTTACCTTTATTTGGTTCGTAGTTCCATAAAAATGAAAGTGGGTGACTTTTTACTTCTTGTGTTAAATCCCCTCCAAAATACTGGAAAGCATAACCAAATCCTTCAGCTGGTATATTATTCTTTTTTAATAGTTCTCCTATTAACTTACCTTTTTCGGATTTACCTTTGATAGCATTTTCTATGGTATCTAAAAATCCTTCATTAAATTTTCTAATATGTTTCATAATTATGATTTTTTTATTAATGTATATATTAATTTAAAAATTCAAAATTATCAATTCTGTACCCATTGGAGTAACTTTTTCTTCAATTTTACAATTTTTATAAAGTTCTTTTAATCCATTAAAGTTATAATAACTCAAAACGAATCTTCCTTTAATATTATTCAGAATATTAGCCAATTCTATATGTGTATTTGAGTTAAAGTCGTGATTGATATAATAACTTTCTTTACCCATATATGGAGGATCTACATAAAAGAATGTTGACTCAGAATCATATTTACTAATTATTTCTTTATAGTCTAACTTATCTATCTCTGTTATCTTATTAATATGAAATTTATAAGCATTATATTTAATCTTAAAAATATCAAATTCAGAACTACCTCTCCAAGATTCTTTACCTATCTCATAAGGTGAAGAACAAGTAAGTATTATCAACCAGTTTATTGCCAGTTTAACATCGTTCTTCTCAGTTAATATTTCTTTGAGTGCTAATTTATACCTATTAATATCAACTTTTATAGGTTTAACAAAATCAATAAATTGTGGATTATCTCTTAATTGATTAAATAGATTATAGTTAAGATAATTTACATCATTGTAAATAAACTTCACATCCTTAAATTTCACAAAATCTAGTGCAAAGAAAATGCCAAACATACCACCGAATGGCTCTACATAAGTAGAAATATCATTTGGTACATTTGGCACTATGAAACTAGCAAATTTTGATTTTTCTCCAAGATATGGAATCAGCAT
>Ga0222712_10006034_pt1 | contig 12067 bp, 17 predicted proteins | sample C33_657DmetaG_FD_165043 | JGI IMG/M metagenome (GOLD analysis project Ga0222712, IMG submission 165043) | Estuarine water microbial communities from San Francisco Bay, California, United States - C33_657D | ecosystem: Environmental > Aquatic > Marine > Unclassified | place: USA: California...
AGCTCTTCTACTTCCTTCCCAAACTCTCGCTTTAGGGCTTGAATTAGCTCTGGCGGATATTCTTCCATTTTTATAATACCAAAATGATAAGATAATTTCAATTTTTTTTTAGAGTTCGGACTGTTTGGAGCTGACGAAGTCAGCGACGGAAAGCTTCGCTTTCCTTTGGAAGTCTGCGTACAAGTCCTGATGGATGCACTTCAAAGATAATACCATTTAGCTCCATTTGAGTCCATTTCTTAGAGTCTTTACGTTTATACATAGGTGAATTCTTTTGGTAAGTAGGTTTTTTGGAAGGAGGAGGCATAGGCGGGTCATTTTCCATTTCAGCTTCCATTTTCTCCATTTGAAGTAACAGTTCTTGCAGTTTCATTTGAGCTACAAGTTCGGGATCTTCTTTTTTACGACGAGGCATTTTTATGAAATGATACAACGAACAGCGAGTTGTTTCAATTTTTATTTCAGACGGTTTTTAAATAGGAAGGTCTTTAAATAGGGAAATTTAGGGTATTTAGGGGTATAGGGTTATCTTACCCCCTTTTTGAGTCGCTATATAAATATTTATAATTCCCTACCAACTTCTAAAATTTAACCCTTAACCCTAAATTTAACCCTAAATTCAATATTACAGTAAGGAAAGTATATAAATATGTTAATATACCTTACCATACAGTAAGAAATAAATTTAGGGTTAGTAGTTTTGTCTAACCCTAAATTTTAAAAACTAACCCTAAATATTTATTCCTCGGAGTCCTCTTTAGAAACAATCCATTTTGTATTATCTACAATCCAAATAGTTCTCTCTGAATTCTTCTTATCTACAACATATTCCAATCCAAATGTTTTATCTTGACTATGTTTATACATCTCAGCTTGAAATTTTCGTTTATGAATCTTATACGATATCTGTACTCTCATAGCCCATTCCTCAAATAGTCTATATAAGTCATCGTGTAGAATTACTGTACGTTCTGCGTCGGATCTTTCGCATACTTTCCAATATCCTTTCTCCGTCTTTCGTTGATGTTGCATTATTTCCATAATTTCATTCTTCTTATCTGCGAGGAACATTTCGGTAGCCGACATATTAGACTGCTTTACAACTTCCATCACTTCAGTAGAAGGGAATTTAAAGGGCGAGAATCCATTCAGATCCATCTCTTTCAATTCCTTATAGAGAGCGTAAATATTTCTATCATCTTCGGTCCATTTTATAAGTGAATCGTAATATTCATCTGTTTGCTTTTCACCTGTATGCATCATAAAGTATCTACGACTTCCTTTATTGATTGCAACAGGGGCAATTTGGTTACTGAATGCGATAAATTGAGCATATTGATTAGAAGCGTACGCATCAATACCTTTCTTCTCAATAGTAACCTCTGTTTCTGTAATATACCCTTTCATACGTTCAGCATTATCCATTTTAAGTTCGGACGGATTAAAGTCATTCATAAGTACAATCTGTTTATCAATCCAAGTCGTACAGAAATTTCCAAACAATTCCTTTTGCGGAGAAGAGATTAGATAGCATTTATCTACTCCATATACCTTTTTAAGAATCTCATAGAGTCTATTTTTCCCAATTCCTTCTGGTCCAACGAAAATAATCATCATACCGGTCTTCTTAGATGGAAATTGTAGTTTGTATGCGAATGTTTTAAGTGTATGTATATACGCTGTATCTTCGTTTCCACATAGAATCTTTAGAAGTTTATGAAACGATCCAGTATCACCTCCTTGCGGTAACTGTTTCTTACGTTCCCAAGGATATGGAATCCATAGATTGTATGTATCTTTAGGGCATACAAGGGGAGGAGGTACAATACAAGCTTTCTCATATTCTCTCATCTTAGGATCTGAACACCATTTCTTGATAAAACTACCATCTACCTCAAGGAGACCACGAATAGTTGGTATAAGTTCTTTACATTTGATATTCTCGTAGGCAGTTGCAAGTGTTGTACGATTATAAATTCGTACATCATCTTCGTGTATATACATAAATCGTACGCTATCTTTAATTTTACAAACACGAGTTTCAAAGATAGATTTTATCTTTTCATAGTCCCTCATATCCTTAATACTCTCAAAATCTATCTGTACTTCGTTGCTGAGCGTTGCGTCGCTGACTTCGTCAGCTTCTGTTGGAGGTTCCTTTGTTTGCTCTGCTGGAGCTGACTGCGTCAGCGACGCGGAACATAGTTCCGCTGGAGCCTCATCTTTTAAAAAAACATCGTCATCTTCGTCCTCCACAAAATGATACTTCAAAGGTGTTGTAGGTGATACAGAGGGCATTCCAGCTTCCATAGCCCATTTAATGAGCGTACCAATACCAAGTTCTCCGTCTTCTTTAAAGGAATTCCATTTAGCTTCCATAATGAAAGGGTCATAAGAATCTCCTTTGGAAGACCAATCGTCCCATATATAAAAACTATCGTCTCCCAATTCACGTTTGATAATCATACCTGTTTTTACCCATTTATCGTAATCACAATTAGGAGAGTGATGTTCCAAACAGTTACGAATGGTCCTTTCTGTTTCTCCCATATCTTTCGTTTGTTCATATTCCAATCGTTTTTGTTGCCGTTCTTGCTTTTGTTCTTCAGTTTGTTCTTTATTCATTACGGGATTGAGTTTCTCAAATAGCCAATCGGGCATTCTTTGTAGATCCATATCTTTGTAAATACTATACAAACCTGTATCTGTTGTAGAACCTGCTCCAAGAATAGCACCATTCTTACCTGTCATTACATCAATAAAGCCAGAGATACCATTTGTCTTCTTCCATAGATTCATACGCTCGTCTTTTAGAAAGAAAGCGTGAGGATTACCAGACTGAGATGTTTGTTGAAAAGTATCAATAGAACGTATCTTTGTAGCAAATGCGTACATATCCTCTGTAGCTTTATCAAGATTCTTTTCTTTTGCATCTACATCTACGATGACGATATCATCAGCACGGATCGCATAATTATAACCAATTTGAACACAGGATCTCGCCTCTGGAAATCCATCTTCTTTAGAAATTACATTCCAACCAGTTGCACCAATCTTGTTTTTGCCCCAAGGGACAATAACCAGACCTTTCTGGCGTAGTTTAATCATCAATTGTACAACTTTCTCATTATACGAAGCATCACGAACAGGCACCGACATTTCTATCTATAGTAAGTACAGATAATAATCTACTTAAATCAATTTTTATTTCAAAACGCACAAAAAAGAATTTAAAGAATCTAATCCACCGTAACTTCGTTCTTTTCTTCCTTTTCCTCCATTCCCAATTGAATGAGTTTTTCCAACCTTTCCAATACTTGAAGACGAGTTTTCCTGCCCTTTCGTACGGGATTTCCATTTTCATCAACTACAGGTTTGTATCTTGGCTTCTTGAGTTCGTCAGGAATGCGAGGTCTTCCTCGCTTTCGTAGTCCAAGTACTTCCGCAAAGTCATCAGGCATCTTCTCAGGGATTTCCATCGCATTCATTTTTGGTTGCCCCCTTGTACGGGGAACAGGCTCTGAAGGATTCAGTCCAGCCATTTTTGCCTTCAAATAGATGTATTGTTCGTAACGTTTCCGATCAAAGCGACGGTCATTATTGAATTTCACTCGTTGTAGTTTCTCTTCCTCCGTCTTCTTTTTATCGCAGCCGTTGTACTTCTTCTTATTTGCAAGAATCTCCTCCACAGGAACACCAAGAGCCTCCGCCTTCTTACGATAATAGTAGCTTACAGTTACAGGCTTCTTTTTAGGAGGGTTATCAATTAGATGATATTGCTCCACCAATTTATTTAGATCCTCCAGTACTTTGGTAATTTTCACTTTAGACATTCTCCTTTTTTTATAATGTAGAAAATATTTTAGCTTAAATCAATTTTTTATTTATCCGCGTCTAAAAGACGATATGTATCCTGCGTAACAAGACTATGACGCATCTCCTCACCAAGCAATTGCTTTTCCTTGATACTCAAATGGTTAAAGTCCAACGAATTGATAAACGCGTGACGAATCAAATTAATCGTCAAAGGCTTCTTAAATATCTTTTGGAAGATTCTACGGGCAAAATGGACGAAAGCATTAGGAGTGAAAGGCTCTTCATTTGCATTCCAAAACAACCAGTTTCTTGGTTCTTTTTGTAGCGATGCTTTAATCTCTTCCAAAAGTGCGTTTGGAAGCACTTTCCTATAGGTTCCAAACTTTCCCTCTGTTTTGTATTCATTTAGTACCAGTTCTCCTTTGTTCAAATCCAAATAATTAGGCTCAGGATTCTCAGGGACTCCTTTATAAATAGCAACTCTATTGAAATCAGCACGTAAAGGAGGGATCAACGTGTATATGCTCAATAAAAGTCGTTCTATGGATCCTTTGGATAACTTCTCCCTTTGTTGTAACAGCTCACTCCATAGAACGAAACCTTCTTTTTGTTTTGGAGTTGCCTTATTTTCTTTGTAACGGTCTTCCACCAAGCCTCTACTTTTGTTAAAAGCATCTTCCCAAAGGACAAACTGTTTTGCATACTTTGTCTTTAACCCCTCTGTATATTTAAAAATAGCGAGGAAGACGGTGAAATAAGCCTTCTGACTTGTAGCTTCTGGATACAATTTCTGAATCCTCTTGATACTGGTTTTAGGAGCCTTGATAATTTGTAGCATCGTCTTACCAAAAGACTCTTGTAATTTCTTAATTCTTTGATTGTATGTTTCTTGCGTAACCACCGAGAGTTTAGAAAAATCAGTTCCGTCCATATCTAATATAAAAAGGATAAAAGATTCTTTAAATAACAATCTATCTATATAGTAAAATGGAGCAAGAGTCCAAACTATACGCACGTATCTCGGATATTATGTACCTTCCAAAGGAACAACGGGACGAATCCGCACTCCAATTAGGATATGATGTTGTAAAGCAAGACGATGACCGAGCCTTATTTGTAAGCAAAGAAACAGGAACTGCAGTAGTTGGCTTTCGTGGAACGGATTTAAAGAAGAATTCAAGAATGTGGCGGGACGTAGCAACGGATACAGCAGTCTTATTAGGGAAAGCTGACAAGACACCAAGACTGATAGCGAATGAGCGATTCCTACAAGATGTAATCCATACCAAACAGTACAAAGATATCAAACTCACAGGTCATTCCTTAGGGGGACTCGGTGCTACAAAGTTAGGGCAAGAGTATGGACTTGAGACACACGCATACAATCCAGCATTTGGTATTCCAGAAATTGCAAAAAGTTGGAAAGATCGCATCATTCAAAGAAAGAATAACACAAATTTAAAATTATATACTACGTGGGGGGATCCAATATCGTTTGGAGTGATGGCTTCTCTCACAGGAAAGGTCTATACACAAAAAAAGAAGGAAGGGATACCTAGACACGCATTAGTTAATTTTTTGTAATATATAGATAAGAGTACGATGCCTCCAAAGAAAGAAACCAAGAAGAGGAAAGCGAAGCTTTCCGTCGCTGACGAAGTCAGCTCCAAGAAGCGTGTAACCAAGAAGAAACAAGTAAAGAAAGAAGGACAAACCATTACACAGAAAGTAACTGTGAATATTGGAGCAGGTGCGAAGAAGACCTCTAAAAAGAAAAAATCAGCCGCAGCAGTACCACCACAAAAAGATGCATACGCACTAACAAGACCAGTTGCTGTCTATACACAGGCACCTTCCACTCAAAAAGATGAAACGTATGGAGACGTTGTTAGAAAGCTATCAGACACCATCACGATGTTACGTCTAACAGATTCCAAAAAGGAGTACATTCCTATGCTTCCAGCTCCTACACAGGGTCAAATGCTATTAGAAGCAGCAAGACGAGGGGAACTGCCCTCACCTCAAGCTCTTCCAACACTTCAAGTTCAAACAGCAGGACCAGAAACAGTAGAACGCTTAGAAGGTGCAGGAGCAGGACCAAGTCAGCAGCTTCCACGAACCTATACTTTCGCAGAACTAAACACTATTGTAGAACAAAACAAAGACAGAATTACAGCAGTTGGTAGAGGAGAATTATCTAGAGTTCGTAAAATGAGCAAATTACAAAAGGAAGAATATCTAAGAGGCTATGGTTATATTTCATAAGACCAAAAACTATATTTACCTAATGTAGAGTATGAAGATAAAGAACTTACAACCTCCGAATGTACAAACAGCACGTGAAGTATCTAACCAAGCATTTCCGGATAAACCTTTCTTAGCCTTACTATACTCGTCTAAAGGCACAGGGAAAACCAACACACTCGTGAATATCGTAAAAGAGTACGACAAAACCAGATTTTTTCAAAAGGTATATTTGTTCAGTCCATCTATTCATTCGGATCCAAAGTATAGCCTACTTAACGATGGAAACTATGAAATCCGTACATATCCAGAGTACTCCGACGAGAAGCTACGTGAAGTGATAGATGAAATCCGTTATGATATCCAACGCTGGAAGGATTGGGAAAGGCTACAAAAATTATACGAGAAATCCAAGAAGGCAAAGAATGAATCTATTTTCACCGATGACGAGCTACTAGACCTTTTTATGTTAAATTGGACAGAACCCGAGAAGCCCTTTGATAAGCTTCCATTTTCGTTGATCATTTTTGACGATCTCGCCAGTAACAAAGAGCTAATGAAGCAAGGGAAATCTCTAATGAGTTCGTTCGCGTTGTTACATAGGCATCAATACACGAGCCTAATGTTTAGTACGCAATTATTTAGAAATGCTCTTCCCCGTATGATTCGCAATAATTTAGACTGGCTCGTATTAGGTCCAAATAAGTCAGAAAAGGTTATGCTGGAAGTTGCAGAAGAATTGAACTCTTATGTATCCGAAAAAGAGTTGGTACGTCTATGGTCCAAAGCAACCGAAGACCCGTATAACTATTTTACGGTTAATCTAATGAAGCCAGAATTCCGTTTTAACAAAAATTTTGATGAGCCTATAGAATAAATTTCTTCAATTAAATTATAAGAAATAAAATGGAATTTTTCGGTCGTGTATATGTTTTATTGCTGAACGGGCAAAAGATCTATGTAGGTTGTACTACTTATCCGCTTAATTGGAGGTTAATGAAGCATAGAAATCGTAGTAAAGAGCAACCGAATCGTAAATTATACAAATATGTATTGGAAAATGGAGGGTGGGAGAATGTAACCATAGAGCAGCTTGAGAGTGTAGGATGCAGCACAAAACAAGATCTGTACAAAAAAGAGCAGGAGTGGTATGATACGATACAACCATTATGTAACGGTTTCCGACCTTTAGGAATGCCTATAGAGCAAAAACGTGAGAGAAACAAGCTTTATATGAGAGATTGGAGAGCTAATAGACGTGTTCAAAATTCATAACGGATCCATTTTCAAACGAGATGGTTACATTCTTAATACATTCAGATTTTTTGATGAGTTGCATAAACAGAGTAATCATTCCGCTGGAAATGGTTCCCGTAGTATCATAATCTACTCCATCGTACGAAAATAGATAATCTTCAGTTAAATCAGGATGTTTTGAGAGCCAAGTCCGAATAACTTCGTCAGCGATTTTGTCATTTAGATTTTGGTTGTTACGCTTTAGAAGATTTTGAATCAGTACCTTTTGTTTCAATTTCTCTTTGATATTCATTTCTACCTATATATACATACTATTTTAAATCAATTTTTTTGTTTTTCCAGCTTTTTACGAAGCCTATATTGACGCTTTTTTTCATTAATTGTCTCGCGATTCTGCTCGTGATATTGACGCTGTTTTTCTTTAATTGTCTCACGATTCTGCTCGTGATATTGACGCTTTTTTTCATTAATTGTCTCACGATTCTGCTCGTGATATTGACGCCTTTTTTCATTAATTGTCTCACGATTTTGCTCGTGATATTGACGCCAATATTCAGGATTTTGCTCCCGATATTGACGCCTATTTTCAAGAAAAACTTCTTGATTATCCTGGTAATATTCTTGCTTCGTTCTACCAGCAACGTTACGATTTCCTACAGGGTTCAAACGCTTGATATGCTCTCCTTCACGACGTCGTAATTGATCTCTATTCTCACAAGAATATTCTTCTACAAGAATGATGCGAAATTTCTCAAACCCTCCATTCTCGCTAATATATTTGTAAATATCCCTATTTGGATATCTTTTTGCACTATGACGATGCTCCCACCATCGTTTATATAACGGTGAGCAAGTACTTCCAACATATACTTCCATACCGTCTTCACCAACAATAGCATATAATTTAGCACATTTATAATCCATCATTTTCAATAGTCATTAATTATCAGCTATCTTTAAATCATTTTTTATTATGTCCTTCAGAATCATACGGTATTTTTATAGTATGTAAAGATTATTTCCCGTTCCAATCAGGCAACCCCGTTGTAGGAGGACGAGGCTTTGGAGGTCTTGGTGGCAAAGGCGGAGGAGCAGGAAGAGGAAGAGGAATAGGGATAGGTCTTGGTGGAGGAGCTAAGATATGCATATATTTGTAGTGATAGAAATTTTATCCTGAGTTACCTATGAATGTACTTTTTTCAGGAGCATCGTCTTCCATTTCCCGTTGTTCCTCTTCCCATTTTTCGTAAATAATCTTATCCCATTTTCGTATAAATTGTTTCAGATCACGAATCACAACCTTTTCAATTTGCATAACCAACCTAACGTCTCTTTGATAAGCTTTTTGAAGTTCCTTCCGTTGTATTTTCCCGTGTGTTTTGAATAGCGATAACATATATATTTGATATTTAAAGGAGAAATATATTTCCATTAGATATGGATATCCCCGAAGAAATCAAACAACGAATTGAGGAATTAGTAGAAATCGCCAATCAAACGTATCCAAACAATCCAGAATGGTACAATAGATTATGCGTGACCAATTATGTCGCTCAGGAAGAATATCCAGAGTACAACCAACAAGTACCCGACCAAGATAAAAAAATAGTAGAAGAATGTAGCGATGAAACTCATAAATAGACGTTACGTATTTGCCTCCGTAGAAGACTGCAGATATACAAACTACAGTACATTCTATTTATCCTTACCAGAACTGGAAACCGAACCACATTTAGAGCATCGTTTATTCGTCAATAAGATGATCCTACCATATAATTGGAAATCCGTAGATAGCACGAATAACCGCTTTACAGTAGGAGGTGTAGATTACACGCTTACGGAGGGCAATCCAAACATTATAGACCTCTTAGACGATATCAACGACAAACAGAATTATCTATTTGCATCGTTTAACCGCATTACCAGTAAAGTAAGTTTTTCTAATGTTTCCGCGTCTTCAAAGACCCTCAATACAAACTGTTACAAACCACTTGGAATGGATACGAGTACTCCAACGATAAATGCCGGTGCTATTTATACAGCACCGAATATCGTAGATGTACGTCCTAAACCGATTGTTGAAATCCACGTGGATACGGGAACAGCCGGTCAGGAAATATATAATGGCGGTGAAATCAAAAACACAGGTGTATTAGCAGCTATTGGAATGGACGTATCCGTGTATAGTCACAAGATATGGATAGATCGTGATGCGATGTTTTGGGCGAACATTACGAACCAAAATCGTGAAATACGAGTAGATATCCGCGATACCGATGGAAACAATATCATTCCGCAAACATCACCCTATTTTGTATTTGGGATCAATACATATCGCGATGATGAACGTCAATTGCTTCAAACACAAGAGGAAGCCCTCAAACTGATGCGATACGATTTGTTACTCAAGGATACTCAAGCAGAACTTCCTGCACCAGTCCCCTCTAATGAATGGAATAGATATGCCCTAACAGGGGCAGATATTGGGGAACAGGTCATTAGCCCCTATCAGCAATAAAAACCGAAGCTACATATAGAACATAAATGCTCCTCCGTAAAGCTGGAACCGCTCTAATGAAAGTAGCCCGTAGTCCAATCACAAGTAAAGTAGTTTCAGGTCTAAGAAAGACCGCCGAAGTAGCGGATATCTTGGAAGTACCTTTTGCAGGAAAAGTAGCGAAAGGTCTTGAAATAGCAGGTCAAATACTTTCCAAAGTATAAAATATTATCTCAGTACAAGAGTAGAACAGAAATGTCGCTCCCTAGTTCATTAGCCGTCAATCTCCGCCGATTCCAATCCGCCCTCCATACTTCTCAACGAATTATGGGAGACCGTTCCATTACTTCGGCTTCAGTCGCCTCATTCAACCTGCCCCGTACTGGTGTCGTGGATCTTCAATCCCTCACTCTACTTGCCGACTTCTTTACAACCGGTGTTACTGCAGGAGTTACTCTAACAACTCCTTTCTACAACAGCCAAATGATCCGTCGTGTTGAATTCCTTGTTGGAGGTCAGCCCGTATCCCTATCATCTTGCTCAGACTATGGCTACTGCTTCCTGATGTCCCGCATCTACGGAAGCCTCAAGGCTCGTTCAGACTACCAACAATCTGTAGCCCGTGAAGGCAAAGTAGATGTTAGCTCTGTTGTTGGTTCAACCACCACACCAATCGTTATTGCCTCTGAATGGCTAGGCTTCTTAGGTGCTAAACACCTCCGCTGGTTACCTATGGACCTGCTACCCGAGTGCCAACTCAACATCTACTTCGCGGACCGCTCACGCTGGACTCAACAGGATAACTCTTCCGCCAACATCACGGCTTTTGAGCTACGTAACCTGCGTCTCAACTTCAAGACCGCTGTCTTTGAGGATAATATGCTCTCCAAACTATGGGCTCAACGACTCAACTCAGCCCCTATCGTAGTTCCCTTTGAGAACGTATCGTACTTTGAAGCCAACGCTTCCTCCGCAACTGCTACCAACTTCTCCGCCTTCGTCAATTCTCAATCAGTAGATCTCATTATGGCGGGTCACCGTAAGGGCGATTACGATAGCTCATACACCAACCGTTGGCTAACAACTGCTGGTCACAATACCGATAGTGTCAAGAACCAAATGTACTGGAATCAACAACCTATTTCCAGCTTCCCCCTGACCGTTCTTGATGCCCTAATGGAGACTCAAATGTCGCTCGGCGGTCAAGGAAATGCCCTATACAGCCCTGACCTTGAAACACAAACATACGCAGGTTACCGTGATTCTCAATTCGCTCTCTTCCATAAGATGGCTCTGGATACCGATGCTCACGAAGAAAAGGGCTTCGTCACGGGAACTTCCACTTATGGACAAGCAGTTGAGGTCAGTCTAACTCTCACCGATGGTGATACCAACAGCAAGAAGGCAGTTATCGTAGTCTTCTCAACTGGAACGATGGAAATCGCAGCTGGTCGCCAAATTGCTGTAGCTCTCTAAAAAATAGTATAAACCATATATAGAATATGTATCGTCCCTTGCCTATCCAGCCTCAGATTTATCAACATTTTGCAACAAAGGAGCAGACTCCGGTTGTAAATCTTTCTATCACTACAAATACAGATGTAAAGGAGATGCTAGATGAACAACCAGCAAAGCCATATGAAAATCCTCTAAAGAAGACGGCAGTACCTATTCTCAAATCCGCTACAAAAATTTACTAAAATCTTATCTATTCTTAGAGTAAGATGGTCCAACTCGCTCCAGTCAAATATTATAGCTTTGGTCAAGCAACTACCACAAGTGTAGATACGTATCATAGCATTTACATTCCTCGTATAGAAACAGAATTTGTACTTGTATCGCTCAAGCAAATCAACATCGTATATCGTGCGGATAACACAGGAACAGCCTCAGGGGATTTCGTTATACACGGTGATATAGTAGCACCATTAGGCTGTATCAACCAAGCATCAGCATCAGGTGATTCCGTCTTACATATCTTCAACGGAACAGCTACAAAAAACAGAACAAGTGGTTACCATTATACAGGGAATGGCTCAGAGATCAGCTTAGTGTATAGTAAAGAAATGCTTCGTAACAATAACGGAGCTTTTACGCTACAAATCAAGAACTTTACAACGGTTGTAGAAACAGGTGCTACTGCTCCGAATTTAACCATTACACATTTTGACGTGATTGTAGAAGTAAGCCCTTATGAAGGTGATAAATCACTCAAGTAAATTCATTTTTGAATCTATTCTTACAAAATAAGGA
>Ga0222712_10006035_pt1 | contig 12065 bp, 22 predicted proteins | sample C33_657DmetaG_FD_165043 | JGI IMG/M metagenome (GOLD analysis project Ga0222712, IMG submission 165043) | Estuarine water microbial communities from San Francisco Bay, California, United States - C33_657D | ecosystem: Environmental > Aquatic > Marine > Unclassified | place: USA: California...
AAGGCTTACCCACAAGATTTAAGCGGTCTTTACACAGGAGATGAAATGGCTCAATCAACAGAGGAAACTCCAGCCTACATTAAGACACACGAAAACTTAGAGGACTTAGAATTAGCGATTGATTTGTGCATAAATACTACCGAATTAAGCCAACTTTACGCACTAAATAGCGAACTTGCAACTAAGGATGTAACTAAATTATTTACCAAGAAAAAACAAACTTTATGACACCATTACAAAAATTATGGGATTTAAGGGAAGCAGTTAAGTTTTGGAATTACAAAGTAGATACAAGCTATCCACAAAACGCATCGGAAATGATTCATCAATTAAATTTAGCTAAGTATAAACTTAAACTACATAAACAAAAACACTTCCCAGAGTTATTAGAACAACCAAAAAGGGATTACATTCCTTATCAAATGTTGGCTGATAAATTTGAAGTATTTGAAAACTATTTAAACGATTAATTATGCCATATTCAACTTGCTGCGGAGCGCACACCACAATGGAAGAAATTGACATTTGTCCAGATTGTTTAGAGCATTGCGATTGGGAAGAAGAAGATGAGGAAGAATTAGAACAAGATAGACAAAACGAAAACCAAATAGATCAACAACAAATTAATAAACACCAAAACTAAAAACAATGATTGTATTGAACATTTGTAAAGAGGAGATTAACTGGAAGGAAGCTAAAAATGGCAAACACTACGCAAACATAGCTACCGATTACTTAAAAGAAATTGACGAAAATAGTAACACACACACAGTATGGAACAACCAAACTAAAGAAGAAAGAGCCGAGAAGGCAAAGAAAAACTATTGTGGTAGAGGCAAAGAAGTTGCTTTTAATGGAGTAAATGCAACAGGTAAAAAAGAATTTGCCGTAAACCAACAGGAAGCAGAACCACATTCAACTGATGACTTGCCATTCTAACCCCCACGTTGGGCGATAACGTAAAGCGCAAATTTAAAAACTACAACTATGAGCCAAACAACACAAATCGCAAACTACCTAAATTCGGGTAGAAAATTAACCCCTATTGATGCTTTAAACAAGTTCGGATGCTTTAGATTAGCAGCACGAATAGCTGATCTTAGAAACGATGGTATGAACATTAAAACTACCATTATTAAGCTTAAAAATAAGAAGCAAATAGCACAATATTCGGTTAATTAGTGTATATTTGCATTAGGATTGTACCAGAATCCATTGACAAAAATTTTAGCCCAAGGAGGCGGAGGTACTGGTACTACCTTCAAATCTGAGGGCATTTTTATTTTTATGACTTACGGAGAAAAACTAAAAGACCCAAGATGGCAAAAGAAACGTCTTGAGGTTATGCAAAGAGACAATTTTAAATGTCAAATTTGTGATGACATAACATCAACATTGCAAATACATCATAAATCTTATGATTTTAATGTAGAACCTTGGGATTATGATTTAGATAATCTTACTACTTTATGTATTCCTTGCCACGAATTAGAAGAATTAGCAAAAAGTAAATTAAAAGATTTAGTATTAAGGCTTGAAAAACAAGGAACATTTAAGCATAAAATAGTAATGGAATTTTATAATAATGTATATTTAAAACTTAATAAAAATGGCTAAAAGATTTACAGATACGGAAAAGTGGAAAAAGCCTTTTATAAGGTCTTTAAAAGCCCCTTACAAGCTCCTTTGGTTATACATTTGTGATGACTGCGACCATTCAGGAATATGGCAAGTTGATTTAGAAGTAGCTGAAATAAGGATTGGCGAAAAGTTAGATGAGAAAAAAGCAATACAATATTTTGCGGAAAAAATAATTCCTTTAGATAATGGGACAAAGTGGTTTATACCAAGTTTTATTGAGTTTCAATATCCAAGCGGTTTAAGTGAAAATAACAAAGCACATACTGGAATTATTAAAAGTTTAGAAAAGTATAAAAATGAAATAGACAACTTTAAGCCCCTTGAAAGCCCCTTGCAAGGGGACAAGGTTATGGTTATGGATAAGGTAATGGATAAGGTTAAGGTAATGGTAAAAATGCCATTTGATAGCGAAGAATTTTTAAATTATTGGAATATGTGGAAGGATTATAAGAAAAAACAATTTAAGTTTACATACGCTACACCACAAAGCGAACAAGCATCTTTAAAAGAGTTGGTTTTACTTTCCAACGGAGATGAAAATACGGCTTTACAAATTATTGAGCAATCAATGGCAAAAGGATGGAGAGGATTTTTTACACTTAAAAACGAAAAAAATGCAACAGGAATTAGCTACAATAGCAAACCAAGTTTTAGTGAGAGAGAATGGGATGCCCTTAGAAATCTACACTAAATTAGATACAGAAGAACTAAAAGTTGCAATGGCTTTAGATACAATGAGTGTGGGTAGATGCTCACCGATTGAGGTAAAAGAACATCTAAAGACCTGTATTGCTTTAAGCGGATGTCAAACACCTACAATAGAGTTGTTTCAATTTTTATGCGAATTTGTAATAAAGAACTATGGTAATTATAAACTAAAAGAACTTGGAGTGGCTTTTGAACTTTACGCAATGGGGAAATTATCAGTTGACAAAGCGATTATGTTTACCCCTAAATTCTTTGGTGATGTGATGGCAGCTTATAAGCCGATAGCTTTACAAGTAAGACAAAAGACCTACGTAGAACCACCGCCAGTAGAGATACCTAAAATCCAAGATGATGAGATTATTGAGGCATTATACCAAAATTGGGAGAAATCGGCTAAAAGAGGCTGGGAATTGCTAAATACTATGGCTTTTGACATACTATGGAAGCGAAAGGAACTAAACAAGGAGAATCTAAGCCAAGAAAAAGCAGATCAAATAAAGAAAAAGATAATAGCACATTACAAGGCAACGGCTAAAACACCTAAAGACTTAGAGAAATTAAATAATGAAATATTTATCAAAAACGAGTGCAAAAGATATACTTTGTACCTATTTTTACAAAACCAATTATAGCCACCTCAAGAATTAAATATTTTAAACAAAATAGTAATTATGGGAACTTGGGGTGGTTTTTTAACTTATAATTAAAAAAAATAACTATGAAATTAGATACAGTAGTAATATTAAAAGATGGCAGAAAAGGTATTATTCAATATGGACAATATAAAGGAGAATACGGAGTAAGTAATCATTGGGGTGGTAAAATACTTGATGAAAATGGAAATTTAACTGAAGATGCATTTAATGGATATGATAATGGAATGGATTGGATAAAATACGATGGTGAATATACTATTCAAAAAAGAATAATTTTTATAAATAAATAACCTATGAAAACAGCAATGCAAGAATTAATTGATGAAATGTGTTCTATAAATTGGCATTTATATTCATTTAATGATAAAATGAAAGTTGTCAATGTATATCTTGAAAAAGAAAAAGAGCAGATAAAAGATGCTTGGGATGCTGGTATGAGTGAAGGAATTGGAACAACAATGGCTGATTTAGATTGGGATGGAGAGTTTATTAACTATTTCAATGAAACTTATACAATATGAAGCAATTAACATTTATTTATGAACTGTTAAAGTTTACTTTGATAAGCGTTCCTTTAGCTTGTATGATTTATTTAACCGCACATTTATACTTTGAATTAAAACGATTATTGAGATGACAGGAATAGACAACAACATTGAGGTAAAATTAATTTATTTAGATACAAAAGAGGAGATATGGTTTAGATCAATAGCAAAAGCGATAAGGTTTTTAGGTACTGACTACAAAACCATTATGACCTATATGAATCCAATTAACAAGAAACGATACAAGCATAACGATAGATTATGTGTTGTTAGACTAAAAAAATGATAAGAGTAATAAACTTTAGTGGAGGTAAAACAAGTGCCTTAATGACTATCCTTAATTATCGTGAAGGAGATTTGGTAATATTTGCTGACACAGGAAGGGAACATCCTAAGACATATAAGTTCATTAATGACTTTGAGGCACACGAAGGCATTCCAATTATAAGGGTAATGTTTGAAGGTGGTTTTAGGGGTATGCTTGAAAAAAAGAAATGGAAACTAATCCCAAATAGGGTTAAAAGAGAATGCACAATTGAACTAAAGATAAAAACTGCAAAACGCTGGTTAAGAGCAAATCACGGAAAACAAAACTACGAATGGCTTGTAGGTTTTAGAGCAGATGAGGAACGTAGAGTTAAAGGTTATGAAAAAAGACAGGCTTATATTCATCCAAAGTTTCCTTTGTACGAACAAGGAATAGACAAGGCACAAGTAAATGACTATTGGAATAAAAAGCCATACACTTTGGAAATTCCAGCTATTTTAGGAAATTGTACTTTATGCTTCCTTAAAGGTAAAAATGCAATAGTAAATATTATGCGTAGCTATCCAGAGTTAGCAAAGGAATGGATTGAAGATGAGGAAATGAGCAAGGAATTTGGCAATGGGCATACATACTTTTAAGATACTACATACAAGCATCTTTTAATGTTGGCTCAAAATGATTTATTTAAAGGTCAAGACCTAAACGAACTAAATTCAGCATATTCTTGTTCTTGTACGAGTTAAACCCTAATTTTGTATTATGCCATTGATACCTTTACCCAAGTTGTTAGAAAAGACCCAAAAGGTAGTTAATAGTTACATCCGTAAAAGAGATCAAGGATTGCCTTGTATTAGTTGCGGAAGCTACAATGGGAATCAAGCTGGACATTACTTTCCTGTTAAGGGTTATTCGGCTTTACGTTTTAACGAATGGAACATACACTTGCAATGTGCTGGATGCAATATGTTTAAGCACGGAAACCAAGCAATGTACCGAATAGGCTTAGTAGAAAGGATAGGTGAAAAAGCGGTGAAGGAGTTGGAGTTTGAGGCGGTTAACAATAGGCTAAAAAAATGGACAAGAACTGAATTAAACGAATTAATTGATAAATACAAGTAACATATTTCAAACGTGCAAAGAGGAGGTTATAGCTGGATATTCTTGCTATTCTTTTGTCATTGATGGAACTACGCACTATGTATTTGGAGAAACACAAGAACAAGCATTTGATTATTTAGCAGATTTAATAAACAACTATGGCGAAACTAACTAATAGCGGAAAAACCAGCTTTGGGAAAAGAAAGTGTGGCAAGTACAAAAAGACATCTGGTCCAAAGGACAAGGCGGTTAAACCATATAACAGACAGGGCAGATAATGAAAGACACTTACGGCAAGAAACTATATACTTGTAAATGCGGTCAACTCACCGAAGGCTATTTATGGTTCGGTAAGATTAAAGAAACTCAATTTGAGTGCAGTAAGTGTGGTAAATGGCTTGGTTATAACAATCTAAAGCAAGATAAGCCAACAAGCATTATATCAATACGAACACCAACAAAAAACCGATAAATGAATATTAACGAAATCAAACCTAATCCAAACAATCCAAGAATTATCAAGGATGACAAGTTTAAGAAGCTGGTCAAGTCAATCCAAGACTTCCCACAAATGCTTGAACTTAGACCAATTGTAATAGATGAAAACAATATAGTTTTAGGTGGCAATATGAGGCTAAAGGCTTGTATTGAAGCTGGACTTAAAGATGTACCTGTAAAACAAGCAAAAGAACTAACAGAAGAACAAAAGAAGGAATTTATAGTTAAAGATAACGTAGGATTTGGGGAGTGGGATTGGAGCGACCTTGCTAATAATTGGGAAACAGAAGAATTAGAGGAATGGGGTTTGGATATTATAGGCTTTAGCAATGTAGATGATTTAGGCGAAGGATTTACTTTGCCAGATGGCGATAAATCACCTTTTCAGCAAATGACATTTACTTTAGCAGATGAACAGGCTACACAAATAAAAAATGCCATTGAGGAAATTAAACGTACAGAGGAATACAAATACGCTGAAACAATGGGTAATGAAAATTCAAATGGTAACGCTTTATACTTAATAATAATGCAATGGGCAGAGCAAAAGAAATCTTAGTAAAGGTTATACCAAGCAAGGTTGCTAATGAGTTTGTTAAATTAAACCATTATTCTGGTAAGGTAGTGCCAAATAGTACTTTACACTTTGGTTGCTTTTTAGATGGTAAATTGCACGGAGTGTTAAGTTATGGGAGTCCAATGGTAAAAGCAAAGGTTATTCATTATGTAGAAAACACAAAATGGAATGAAGTAATTGAACTTAACAGAATGGCTTTTGATGAATATTTACCAAAATATAGTGAAAGTAGATGCATAGCAATTACTATTAAACTTATTAAAAAAAATGCTCCTCACATTAAATGGATATTAAGTTTTAGTGATGCAAACCTATGTGGTGATGGAACAATTTACAGAGCAAGTGGATTTCAATTAATAGGTGTTAGTAAAAACACAAGTACATATCAATTACCTAATGGCGAAGTAGTATGTAGTTTGACAAGTTCTGCACATAGAACAAAAGAAAGTAATGGTAAAAGTGGAACAAGTTGGATAAAAGATAATGGGGGTGTAAAATTAGATGGGTTTCAAATTAGATATATTTATTTAATAGATAAAACTTCTAAAATTACAGTACCTATATTACCTTTCTCAAAAATAGATGAACTTGGAGCTGGGATGTATAAGGGTAATAAAGTAACTTTGGCATCAAGACAAGCGGGAGAAGCATAAAAGTAATGCGTTAGTCATTCCAGACTAAAGAAGGGGTGCAATACCACCTTCCCGCTCAAATACAACGAGAAATCAACGAATTATGGCGAATGAGCAAAATTTAAAGGCATTTCCAAAAGGTGTAAGCGGAAACCCAAATGGTAGACCTAAAGGTGTTCCTAATAGCAAGACAAGACTTTTGCGTTTATTGGAGTTGGTTACTAAGGTACGAAACCCAGTTACAGGCGAAGATGAGGAGTTTACAATAGCGGAGCAATTAGATATGCAAATCATAGCAAAGGCGAGAAAGGGCGATTTAAAGGCTTACGAAATCCTTTTGGATAGATTAGAGGGCAGACCTAAACAAACAACCGACATCACCGCTGACATAAAGGGTAATGTGCAAATCACAATAGAACCAGATGCAGATTGTCAACCAATTAAAGATTAAGGCTACACCTGTATTCTATGCCAATAAAAAGGCATACGAGGAAGGTTATCCGATAATATGCAATGAGGGTGGTTCAAGATCAAGTAAAAGCTATTCGGTTGTTCAGTTGTTGATTCACATAGCTTTAACAAAGCCTAATACAAGGATTTCGTGCGTTTCTCATTCCCTACCACACATCAAGCGTGGAGTTTATAGGGATTTCAAAGGCATTATGGAGCAATGGGGTATATGGGATGAAAAGGATTTTAGATACACGGATTTTATTTATACGTTTAAGAACGGCTCTTACATTGAGTTGTTCGGTCTTGAAGACCCTGACAAAGCAAAAGGACCAGCAAGGGATATACTATTCGTAAACGAGGCAAACCTAATTAGCAAGGCTTTGTTCGACCAGCTTTTGATTCGTACAACTGGACAATCATTCTTAGATTGGAATCCAGCTGACTTTATTTCTTGGGTTTATGAGGTAGCTGATAACCCAATGAACAAACGCATCCATTCTACCTACTTAAACAACATTTCAAACCTTAGCGAAAGCCAAATAAGAAACATTGAGCAATACAAAGATTTGCCAGATGACTTTATGTGGAAAGTTTACGGATTAGGAGAACGAGGTTCAGCAAAGGAAATTATTTATACTCAATGGAAACAATACGATGAAGCGCCTGATGGGGATGTCTTTTACGGATTAGACTTTGGTTATGTTCACCCAGCTGCACTTATAAAGGTTACACACTATGAAGGACAAAACTACTTTGAGGAAATAGTTTATCAAAGCGGATTGACTTTGAGTGATCTATCAAGATTGATTAAGGAGAAGCTACCAGAACGAGCAACAATCTATGCCGATGCTGCCGAACCTAAATCTATTGAGGAACTTTACCGACAAGGGTTTAACATTAAACCAGCACAAAAAGATGTATGGGCTGGGATAGTAAAGATGAAATCTTATCCTATAAACTTGCACTACAATAGCAAAAACCTAAGAAGGGAGTTTATGTCTTACAAATGGAAAAAGGATAAAAACGATAACGTAATTGAAGAACCTGTAAAGGCAAACGATGACTTGATGGATGCGTGTCGATATGCCGTGTTTACACATCTTACTAAGCCTAAATTTTCTATTTCGGTTTTTTAAATATATTTTGTATATTTGGATATGCAAGAAATATTTATACCTATTAAAGGACACGAAAGTTACCTAATATCAAACTACGGAAACGTAAAATCGCTTGGGAAGGTAGTACCATTTTATAAAGGTGGTACAAAGAAATATCCAGAAAGAATGCTTAAACTCCAAAAATATAGATATGTTTTTGTAGATATTGATTGTAAAAAAGTCCTTGTTCATAGGTTAGTTGCAGAAGCATTTATACCAAATCCATTGAATAAGAAAGTAGTAAATCATAAAGATGGAGATAAATTTAATAATTGCGTAGAAAATTTAGAATGGGTTACTGCATCCGAAAATGTAATACACTCATATAAAAATGGCTTACAAACAAAGACAAAAAACAAAAGAATAAAGGACTTAAATACGGGAATAATTTATAATTCTATAAAAGAATATGGATTAACTACAAACCTATCATATTATCAATTATACCATAGAATTAGTAACGGATTATTGAAAAATATAGAAGTTATTAAAGATTAAGGTAAATTGTCTAACTTTGTTAAAATTCATATATAATGGGATTACTTGACTTTTTTACTAAAAGACAAAAACTATCAACTGTTTTACCACAAATACCATTCAATAGCCAAATAGCTATTCAGCAATCTATCATAACGTGGCAAGGCGGAGATAACATTAGTTTTGTGCGTGATGGTTATTCGGCTAATGACATTGTTTATTCTATCGTAAAGTTAATTACTGATAAAGCAAAACTTGCACCATTCCACGTTTATAAAGTAGTGGATGAAGTATCAGCTAAGAAATACAAGGCTTTGATGAGCCAACCAGATAAGATTGAGAACTGGAAAGATGTAGAAAAATTACATAAGAAAGCATTTGAACTATATACTGGTGATGCAAGATTAAACGAGTTATTAAAATACCCAAATGGTGAAGATACTTTTGGTGATTTCGTAGAAGCGTGGTGTGCGTTTAAGTTAATCACAGGTAACTCTTTCATTTACGCAAAGATGATTGAAGGTGGTAATAACAACGGCAAACCATTTGAGATGTACGTTTTGCCTTCGCAATATATGTACGTTTTAGCCGACATTCAAAACTTCCCTCCAACTATTGCTGGTTACCAATTGAACTATGGTCCTTTATGGAACTTTACTAAACAAGAAATACTTCAAGATAAATACTTTAACCCACAATGGAATACAACTGGGAATCAACTATATGGTCAATCACCTTTGATGGCTGCTGCGAAAAACTTGACTCGTTCGAACGAAGCCAAGACTGCGGCGGTTGCTTCTTTCCAGAATGGTGGTCCAGCTGGAGTTTTATTTATGAATGATGAACGCTTTGACCCTATTAGTGGAACACAACAAGCACAAGCACTTAAAAAGGCGGTGAGTGAAAAAGGTGGCTCTGCTAACTTTAATTCAATTGCGGTTAGTGGCTACAAAGTAGACTGGAAACAAATCGGATTAAGTCCTGTTGAATTAGATATTATTGAAAGTGAGAAGTGGGATATGAAAGCACTTTGTAATATTTACGGAGTACCAGCACAACTTTTAAACGATAGCGATAACAAAACTTATAACAACCAAAGAGAAGGAGAAAAGGCATTGACATTGCGTTGTGCTATTCCTTTGCTTACAGGTATTAGAGATAACTTAAATCGTAAATTACATTCGGATTGGGGTTATCGTGGAACAAACATTTATGTAGACTTTGATGCGAGTGTTTATGGAGAATTAGAAGCTAACAAAGCGGAGCAAGTTGATTGGTTAGATAAGGCTTGGTGGATTGCACCAAAGCAAAAGATGGACATTATGGGATTAGAGATTCCACCTTACATAGACGAAGCGGAAATGGAAAAACTATATATCCCTTCAAGTTTACAAAGTCCAGATGAATTTCAACCATTAACGCTACCAAATGAATAGTCAAGAGATCATAGATAAGTTATTTGATTTAAAGGTTGACCTAAAAGCCGACCTTAGCGAGGTTATTGATGAAGTGTACGGCAAGTACCACGATACTGTAAATATGTCTTACTCGGAGTTAAAGGCTTGGAGTGAAACTAAATGCTCACGTTTAGCGTCATTAGATAGAAGTCCTGTAAATAGGAACTTAAATCTATTGAGCAAGAAAAAAGCTGATTGGGGTGCAAATGAAGTTAAGTCGGCAAATAGAACGATTAGCTTTGTAAGTAGAATGAAGAATATGGAGCAAGGCAAACCTGTAAACAAAGAGTGTCCATCTAAGAGGGATATTTCCTTAAAGAACTGGGCATACAATCCTAACAAATGATTTGGCAAGATTATAGAAAACTATACTTAAACGCAATAAAAACCTACTCACCTAAGTTCAAGAAAGAACTACAAAGGCAAGTGGATACTTATTGCGATACCCAAGATTTAAACGCTATAAGCGATAAAGGAATAAAAAAGACCATCCAAAACGTTCATATTGCAATGGGGGTTAAGATGGCACAAATTTCCGAGAAGAACGTTTCTAAACAAGTAAAAGGTTATTTCGGTCCAGAGGAGTTTAAAAGTAAGCAAACGGATTTGTTTACTTATGTAATGTTGACTTACCTTGAAATGAAAGGATTAGATGAAATTGCTGGTGAAATAACTGAAACAACTAAAAATCAGATTCAACAATATTTAGCTAAGTCTTTTGAAGAAGGATTAACCTTGCAAGAAACAATCAAGTTATTAAGAACGGCTGATATAACGGATTATCGAGCAGAAATGATAGCAAGAACTGAAACAGGTAGGGCAGCGAATATAGGATCAATGGTAGGTACGGCTTCAACAGGTCTTGTTACTTTGAAAGAGTGGATAGCAGCAAGAGATGCAAGAACAAGAAGAATACCACCAGATGCATTTGACCATTATCATATGGATGGAATAAAAGTAGCTTTTGATGAAAAATTTAATGTTAAGACTAAGAACGGAGGTTTTGAGCAAATGTTACATCCTTGCGACTCAAGTGGAAGTGCTGGCGATGTTATCAACTGCCGTTGTACGTTAGGCTATCAACCTGTTAGAGGCGAAGATGGGAAATTAAAACGATTAGCTGATAACCCACCTATGGGTGATATGGGCAAAATATGGAACTTATTAAACGATAAGGCATTACAACAAATTTCAACTATTGTAAGAGATTTGTTAGCAGATTAAAAAAAATTAATAACTTTGTTATATGAGTAAGATTGAAAACAAAAGCTACAATGATATGATTTTGGATATAGAGCCAGAATCAAGAACAGTAAAAGCGTGTTGGTCAAGAATTGGAAACGTTGATTTAGACAATGATATTATCGTTGCAGAAGCGTTCACCAAGACTATAAAAGAACGTGGACCGAAAGGCAAGAATATGATTTGGTCTTTAGTAGATCATAAAGCTGATATGGCACACACTTTGGGTAAGCCTAAAGAATTGTATATCGAAGGCGATATGCTTGTTGCGGTTACTGACTTAATAGAAACTGAATGTGGCGAAGATGCAATCAAGTTATATGAAGCTGGTTTAATCAATCAACACTCAATTGGTTTTAGTACGTTAAAGTCTGATGTAAACCAAAAGACTGGTGTGCGTACAATCACCGAATTAAAACTATATGAAGGTTCTGCGGTTCTTTGGGGTGCTAATCCAGAAACACCAACATTGGGTTTCAAGGGTGAGTTCAAAGAAACTAAAGAAAACTTATCAATGAGATTAGAAAACTTAATCAAGGCATTTAGAGGTGGTACATTCACAGATGACACTTTTGCTTTGATGGAGATTCAAATAAAACAAATACAAGCTGAATTATTGGCTTTGGAAATTACTGAAACAATCACTCAACCCGAGC
>Ga0222712_10006036_pt1 | contig 12063 bp, 7 predicted proteins | sample C33_657DmetaG_FD_165043 | JGI IMG/M metagenome (GOLD analysis project Ga0222712, IMG submission 165043) | Estuarine water microbial communities from San Francisco Bay, California, United States - C33_657D | ecosystem: Environmental > Aquatic > Marine > Unclassified | place: USA: California...
CTATTTCCTAGTATACAAGATAAGATTGTATACGATATGACAATTAAGAATGTTTTACAAGCCGCAGACAAATTAAAGGCAAATGGTTATACTGACGCTACATTTGTATGTGGCAGTGATAGAGTATCAGAATTTACTAAATTGCTTAATACATGGAATGGGATGGATAAAACACCAAGATTTGGTACTTTAAACATCGTAAGTAGTGGTGAAAGAGAAGATGGTGCGGAAGGAGTGGAAGGTGTAAGTGCTAGTAAGGCTAGAGAATTTGTTAAAAATAACGATTTTGAATCATTTAAGGGTACGGTTCCCAATAATCCACAATTAGCCAAAGAACTTTTTGATGCGGTTAAACAAGGTATGATATCATCTAAAAAAAAGATAAAGGAACATCTTATACGACTTATCAATGAAATTTTAAATGAAGATGATTCTAAAGTAAAACAAGCAACCAAGAAAACCAATCAAGCATTGTATCAACAAAGACAAGTTGAAAAAAGAGACGCACAAGATAAATTGAAATTGGCCGCAGCTAAACAAAAAATGGCTAAATCAAACGAAGATAAAAAGAAAGCTGGGGAAGAAGCTGCAAAAGCTAAAGATGCGGTTAAATCAAAGGATGATTTAGTTAAAGCAGCTCAGAAACAAGTTCAGTCATCTTGAATTAAATAAAATAAAAATTATAACTTTATACTATATATTGGTATACTGAAAGTTATAATTTATGGACGACTATACTATTCCTATTACAAAACCAGCTAGTCAATTTGCTGGAAATGTTTCTCAACTAAAACAAGAAACAACATATCCAACCGAAGTAATTGATTTGCCAAGTAAAGGGTTTTTTTATAAAAATAGTGATCCATTATCATCTGGTAAAGTAGAATTGAAGATGATGACCGCAAAAGAAGAAGACATTCTTACCAGTGAAAATCTTATTAAAAAAGGTATTGTTTTGGATAGACTGCTTGAATCTTTGATTGTTGATAAATCAATTAAAGTAGAAAATATACTTGTTGGTGATAAAAATGCATTGTATGTTGCTGCAAGACGATTGGCATATGGTGATAATTATGGCCCAGTAGGAATTACTTGTAAGAATTGTAGGGAAGAATCAAAAGTAGAAATCAATTTGGCAGAATTAAAAGATAAAGAATACGATTTTAGTAAATATATAAACGGTGAAAATTCTTTAAGTTTCACATTACCATATTCAAAACATTTAATTACAGCTAAATTAGCCACTGCATTGGAAGAACAAAATATTGAAAATGAATTAAAATCAATTTATAAATTGAATAAAAACGGACAAAGTGCTGAAATTACTACCAGATTAAAACATGTAATTACATCAGTTGACGGTAATACTGATAAAGCATTTATTAGAAAGTTTGTTGATACCGAACTTTTATCAAGAGATAGTATTGAACTACGAAAGTTTATTAGACAAAATTCTCCCGATTTAGATATGACGTTTAACTTTACTTGTAGTCATTGCAACACCGAAGACAGATCGGAGGTGCCGATGACGGTACAATTTTTTTGGCCTAACAGCTGAATATAAGATATTTGTTCATAAACAGATATTTGAATTGGGTTATTATTCACAAGGAGCATTCAATCAAACAATTGGATACAATTTACCAGTGTTTTTACGAAACTTTTATTATAAACTATTGGCTGATATAAAACAAAAAGAATCAGAAGCAATGGATAAATCTACATCAAAAGAATCCCCAAAAACAATTAAAAGATAGTTTAAAATTGATATTTTATATATTTATTGTTATATAAAATATGCCAAATCCAGGAACAGTAAGTCAAGGTGATATTGATAAATTAGAACAAGGTATGAAAGACCTAACTAGTTTAGGTCAACAACTTTCTAAAACATTCAAAGATATTAATAGAGAAACCGATGTACTTGGTAAAGGTTTTCAAAATTTAATTACTGCTGCTCAAAATAATAATGATTTAGCATCTAAATATTTAATTTCACAAAAATTACAAGAAGCAACACAAAATAGAATCAATGAAATTAAATCAAAATCATCATTTTTGGATAAAGTAGGATTGGATTTTAAACGTGAAGAAACCCAGTTACAGGCAGCAATTGCTTCCGCTCAAATTAAAGCTTTAGAATCGTCTGTTTCTATGGCTAATATCAACAAGGCAGAAAGAGAAAGAGCAATAGAATCATTAAAAGTTCAAAACGTTTTACGTGATGCTGAATTACAATATTTTGAAACAAATAGCAATTTAAACAGTAAAGTTCTCGAAGATTTAAATAATCAATTAAATACTATTGAAGGATTTGCTCCTAACTTACGAACAAATAATGCATTTGTAAGAGAAATGAAGAATATTTTTGGTGACACTCTTAGTAGTATGGGTGATTTTGGTAAAATTTTGTCTGGTACAATTCCAACTTACAAAGATATTATTGAAAAGGGTGTAAAAATGTTTTTTGAATTTGATAAAGTAGGATTTACTCTTAGAAAAACATTTGGATTTTTAAGAGGAGATTTTGACGTTTTAGAAAAAAATATTAAAGAAATTGCCATTGATTTAGCAGATTTTGGTGTAACATTTGAATCTGCTGCAACAGCAACATCTGCAATTGGAAAAGAATTTAATGCATTAGTAGCATCAAATAAAAGTATAGTTAAAGATGTAACAATGTTATCTGTTCAACTTGGAATTGCAGAAGCAGAAAGTGCAAAATTTTTAAAGACTATATCTAGTATATCAGGAAATACTGTTTCTTCTCAAAAAGGAATGACTGGTTTTGCAAAAGAAATGTCAAACGCTGCGGGTGTTGCATTGCCAGATGTGATGAAAGAAATCGCAGAATCATCGGATGATGTAAGAATATATACTGGAAAATCGGTTGTAAATCTTATTAAAGGGACAGTTGAAGCCAAACAAATGGGAACATCTTTTGTAAAAATGGTTGATACTGCTAAAAAATTATTAGAATTTAATACCAGTATAAATGATGAAATGGAAGCTAGTGTTTTATTGGGTAGAGACATTAATTTTCAAAGAGCAAGAGAACTTGCATTTAGAAAAAATGTAATTGATGCAAATAGAGAAATTTTAAGAATTGCACAAAGTATGGACTTTGATGCAATGGACCCATTTCAAGCAGAATCATTTGCAAAAGCATCTGGTAAGACTGTTGCTGAATTGCAAGATATGATTCAAGCAGAAAAAGAAATTCAACATATTAGATTGTTCGGTACTGCTGAACAGAAAAAACAATTAAGTATGATGGATGAATTGAAAAAGAAAAGAGAAAATGAAGCAAAAGATATTGGGAAACAAGCAGAAGCTCGTTTAATGCAAGAAGCAAATCAAGAAAGAATGAATCAATTACAAAATCAATTCAATAAATTGATGATGGAACTAGCAAAACCAGTAATGGATGTTGTTGAACCATTATTGAAATTAGCTACAATAATATTACCTCCATTTTTAAGAATTGTAGTTCCTATTGCTGGACAATTTGAATTGATATCAAGAATTTTTGTTAAAATGATGCCTTATGTTCAAAGTTTGGTTGCAGGAATTGAAGCGATGGCTCTTACAGGAAATAAATTCTTTGGGGGATTATCAATTGGTATAAATTATTTTTTAACAGTAGGAGAAAAAATAAGAAGTATTTTTAGTACGGTTTCTGGATTTTTTAGTAAATTACCATTAATAGGATCATATTTTTCAAAAATTGGAGGATTCCTAGGAACTTTTGGAAGATTTTTAGGACCAATTGGTTTAGTGATAAATGCATTTATGTTTATTAATAATTTAATAAAAAGATTCAATGAATTTGTCGGCACTGATGGACTTATATTAGGCGGATTAAAAGCTGTAGGATACGCATTATATGATACTATTATTAAACCATTTGTAGATGCTTTTAATTGGATTAAGGAAAAGAGTGGTTGGATGGCTAATTCACCGTCTGTAGTTGGATTGGGTATTTTAGATGGAATTAAATCAATAGGTGCAGCTTTATTGGATGCAATTACTGCTCCATTCCGTCAAGGATTTAATTTTATATCCGGATATTTTGGTGGACCAAAATTACCATCGTTCAATGATATGATTGGCGGTAAACCTGTAACGAATACAGAATCAATGAAAAATCAAGCAGAAACTTCTACCCAAATAGTTGAATCGAATAAACAAGTGGTAGATAAATTGGATGAATTGATAGGATTAATGAAAAGTGGTGGTATTGCTGTTAATATGGATGGTAGTAAAGTAAGTACTGCACTTGGGGTTGCTACAAAATTTAGAGGTGCATTTTAAAAGACTTGATATTTATAAAATATGGCAAATCTTAATAATTTAGAATCACCCGCTCCATTATCTACTACTAATACACAAATTATTGGTGCAGGTTATACATTGCCTACTGGTTTTAATAACCTCAGACAACCAGGCGAATTGAGTGTATTGTATGCTCAAAACAGTGATGCAATTTACAACAAGTATAAACTAGAAACAAATAATAGTGGTTTGTTAAGATTTGGTCCTAGACAACCATTTATTACTGTTAATCCTAATAATGCGAGAAGAGGTATAAATGGATTAAAAAGATATGAAAGTAGAGCTTTACCTGTTGGATCGGCATTACAAGATGTGGTTAGAATATCAAAGTTTAGTGTTAGTGGTAACGGTGTAATTTTCTTGGGTAAACAATTAATATTACAAGGAAAGAATGCTTTTAACGAAACTAAGTTATATAATCCATTGATGCCTATTTTGGCAACAACTAGTATTGCATCATTTGGTTTGATTACCCCTCCTACTAGACATATTGAACCAAATTTGGGCGGTGTTCTTGGTGCATTGGGACTTAGTTCAGTATCAAATGCTTTAGGTTTAAATAAACCAACTCCTCCAAAAGGAACTGTAGGTGCTGGTGCATTACCAACCAATGCTGGTGATGGTGGTAAAGGATTGATTCGTGGATCAACTGCATCACAAGCAAATAAGAATTTTCAAAGTAAATGGCAAGGAAGTTCTAAAAAAGGATTTAGCTTTGGTTTGTCTGCTATAGGAGATTTTTTTAAAGCCAATACATTATTTGGAGCATTTTCTGCGGTTAAACAACCATTAAAAGAAACATATAATGTTAGTGAAGGTTCTTATGGAACAATGTTAGGTTCCAGAGGAAAATTTGAATATTATGGTTCAAATGGAACGGCTTATAAATGGGGCACTGAATTTTATCAAAGATGGGATGCGGGTGCTAATTCTGGAAATGCAAAAGAATTGATTAAGAAAAACGGAGAAACTTCTGCTCCTGATAGTGATAAGAAAATTTTTATTTTTAATAAAAAAGTACCATTTACATCAACTTATTTTGGTGTACCTATTGGATATGATCCAAAAGATGTAGACAGATATCGTAAATATGGTGACAATGTTGGTATTATACCATTGAGAAAAGATGGAGATCAACCTGTATATACAAATTCGGATATATTGTCCATTTATAAAGTTTATCTAAATACAGATGTTGAATCAGGTACATCAACAAAACAATCTACTAAATTCATAGATAAAAATTCAGATGCAGTAAAAACAGTAGAAGATAATTTAAAACAAGTAATTGATAATATAAAACAAGCAGGTTATAATTACACTCCGTTATCTAATTATGATTTAATTAATCCTCAATTTTCTAATCCATCTTTTATAGGAATGGATTACATTTCTCAGTTGACAAAAGATCCAGATTCTCAGAAGAAAAAAGTAAGTCCGTTTAATTATAATAATGGTGGATATTTGACAAATTTTAAATTTGATAAAAGAAAACAATTATTGGATGATGTAGACGGAAAAGGATTTTCTGGTGCAAAATATAGCGACAAAATTAATTTGTTGACTGTTTTATCCAGTGGTAATTTTGAAAAGGAATATTCTAAAGAAGATAGTGATTTAATCAAATTTTATTTTTATGATGTTGTAAATGATAAATATATACCGTTTAGAGCTACTATTACTGGGTTAAATGAAAATTTAAATGCGGATTGGACTACTATTGAATATACTGGAAGAGCTGATAAATTACAATCATACAAAGGGTTTTCTAGAACTTTTAGTTTTAAATTTAATGTAGTTGCTAACAGCATAAAAGAACTGTTGCCAATGTGGCAAAGAATTAATTATTTAGTAGGATTGACTAAACCTGCTAATTATACACAAGGAAATCAAACAAATCCAAGTAATATTTATTCTAGATTTATGATACCACCATTGGTCAAATTTACAATTGGGGACATGTATAAAAATCAACCGGGTGTAATTAAAAGTGTTGGTATGAACATACCAGATAATTGTGTATGGGAAACATTGAGTGAAGATTATGCTCAGAAAAATAATTGGAATTATTTAAATGGAGTAATTCAATTAGCTAATAGTAAAGGAACATATGCACAATTTCCAAGAGAATGTGAATTAAATTTAAGTATGGATTTATTGGAAAAAGAAACACCAATTGTAGGTGGTAGTAATTTTGGTGATTTTTATAAAACTCCAATTCCTGATAATAGAGATGATGGTTCTATTTCTACAGCAATTAGAGGAACTCGAAATTCTTTCTCTGAAGAATTATATTTAAATGATCAATATATCAAAAAATAATAATTTATGAATAGATATACATTTGCACAACAAGATAAGAGATGGGATGGAAAGAGGGTATATAAGTCATTATTATATCCTGTGATACCTGTTGCTTACAATGACATATATGTTATAACAAATGAAGTATCTACTTTTGATGCGTTGGCTAATAAGTATTATAAAGATCCTACATTATGGTGGATATTAGCTCAGGCTAACAATTTGGGTAATGGTAGATTAAGCGTACCGGCAGGTATTCAATTAAGAATACCACAAAATATTTACAATATTATAGGAGATTTTAAGTTATTAAACTCATAAGTTATGGCAACAACACCAGACAATAGACCATGGGCACCACATCCAATACCATCTTGGGTAATTAAAGAATTTACAAGAAGACAGAAAGATATTGGAATTAATTATCCACAATCAATTACTTGGGGTGACAATGGAACATGGCAAGAATATAAAGGTCCGATGACGGCTTGGGTCCGATTTTTTTCAAATGGTACTGGAAAGGTAAATTCAAAAAGTACATATCCTGCAAAAAATGGATTCATATTACAAGGAGGATATGGATTTGATAAAAGCTATGGTGTACCAGATAACAAAAATGTATTGGGTTATGATTCTGAAGGTGAACCTCATACATTAAATGTTTCTGAAAACGGTAATTTTGTTACTTTTCCAAATTCTATATCTGATGATAAACGAACAGTACAAAAGTTTTTGCCTCCTCCTGGAATAGTTTCTGTTGAATCGGTGATACAAAAAGAAAGAATTCGTAAAGTAACAATCAATTGGAAATGTTATGGATTTGCACAATTGGAGTATATGACTCCATATTTTTTAACGCCAAAAATAAGTGCATTCGTAGAATTTGGTTGGAATTTGTTTAATCCAGCATCATTGCTTGATTTAAGATTCAGAAATATAAATGAATTGGCAAATCTCTACACCACTGGGTCTGTAAGATTATATGATGAAAATATAAAAGATTCATATGGATTATACGATGTTACGATGGGACAGATAACCGGATTTGATTTTTCAACACAAGATGGAATAACATTTGATTGCAAGACTGAAGTTATGTCTAAACATGCAAATTCATCCGGTGTACAAGTTAATGGTGCGACTAAGGTAACATCAAAAGACAATCAAACACTAAATGTTCAATCGTCTTTTGCTACATATTTAGAAAAAAGATTAACTAAATTGCCTAATTGTATTACTAAAACTGCTAATGGATTAAGTTTCATGGACCCATTGGACGATCAAGAATTAAAAGCAAAAAACGATGGGGAATTTAAAGTATTAAAAGATTTTTATGTTGTTGATGGTGTAAGAAAACCAGAAGATAGATTTTTTGTCGGTAGAAAAAATGAATATGGTGACACAAATTTAAGAACTGGTATACCTAATTATGATTGGGATTATGCTGCGCAAGAATCGGTTTGGGTAACATTTGGATTTTTAGTTGAACTATCAAATTTATTTTTTGCACAAACAATTGATATAAATAAATCGGATTATAAATTGTACGAAATTGATAATAAAGAAGTTACAATTGGAGCACATCCAAATTTAATATCTTGTGATGGAAATGTATTATTGATACCAAACGCACTGTCTCCTAAATTTAATGCGGGAAATTATTATCCTACGACACTACCTGATGACAATGATTATCAAAAACAAACAGGTAGATCAAAAGACGATTCAATATATTTATCTTATTTTGAAAGAGTTTTTGATTATAAAAAATTTGAAATTGATAAAAGAGAATATGATAGAGCTTTGGTAAAATGTTTAAAAACAGGATTTAGTGGAACCAAGGAATTATCAGGCACTGGTGCTGCCGTAATACGAGATGATTTAAATCGTATTATTAATAGATTTAGACATAGAAAAAATACTCCTGAATATGAAACATCATTTCCAAGATGGGATTCGTCAGAACCTGGCACAGGAAAACCAAAAGGATTTTGGGGTAGAATAGAAGATTTATATATTAACATAAATGTAATTATACAATGCGCTAAATCTGCTGATACAGTAGGAACATTTTATAATGATTTATTGGCTAAAATTAGTAATGCTGCTGGTAAATTTTGGGATTTGGCAATAATTGAAGATGAAAACAAATTAAAAATTATTGACAGAAAGTATGTAAATTATAATACATTAAAGATGTATCAATTTGATATTGGTGCGTCAAATCAATTTATTAAAAATATAAATTTTACTGCTCAACTTTCAAATGTAGCTGCAAATCAAGTAATTTCATCTGCATCAACTCACGAAAAAGTTAACAATTCTCCAAATGGAACAGTAAATGCAAATCAAATATTGCCATTTCCATATGGAGATAGATTTGGGACTGATATACCAGTAGATAATAAAAAGAATATATTGATTGATAACAATCTTGAAGCTATAAGACAGTTACAAAATTCACCACAAAATTCTACAACAACAAATGGGTCATATATCATGACATTCAAAACTGAAACCACGATTCGTCCAGATCGTGGTAGAGGTATTGCTGGCAGTAAACAAACAGCATGGAATATAGTAAATCTTGTATTGCCAAACGAATCATTATTGCTTGCTATCATAAATGATATGGATTTTGAGAAGAATTCAAACATATATGGTGGTCAACAGCCAAACTTTACTGTAGAAATGACTTTACAAGGAATTTCGGGTTTAAGAACATTTCAATTATTTAGTTTGAAAAATTTACCAAGTCCATATTCTGAAAGAGAAATTATGTGTCAAATTACCGATATAAGTCACAATCTTGCAGATGGTAATTGGACCACCACAATCAAAGCAGGAATTAGATCAATTAGAGGACAATCAATTACATTTACTACAGATGGTGTAAATGAATATTCTATTAATACAATCAAATGATAACGCCAGAACAATATAAAAATATAGGAGGAGTTGAATTGTCAAATCAATCATATCCAACTTATTTTATTCCGAGTGTAACAAAGAATGATTATTCAAAAGGATATATCTATCGTTATCTTGTTCAAAAAATTAATGATTTAACAATCACAGAAGTAAATAAAGACAAATATAACGAAATTTATAGTCAATATTATAACAAAGTTGTAATACAATGGATCGTGTCCGGTCCAAAAAACAATCAATATAAAAATAAAATACTTGAAAGAAAAGGTGTTCAAGAACAAAACACACAAACATTGGTTGAAAACGAGAAGAAAATGAAGGGTATAAAAAATTATTTAAATGACCCGCTTGAATTTTGGGGTGGTAAATAATTGACTTATAGTTGTTATAGTGTTACATTGTGTCAATGGTGTGTCTGGATAAACAATCTTATTCTAAATTCCTAGAATCGCATATTTCATCTGATTTTATTCTTGAATGTATTCAATCAGATGAAAAAGTACATCCATGTATAGATGAATTGTGTATGGTTTTAATCCATATACTCAAATCCAAAACTACATATGGTATCAATCTAAATCACCCGGATTGTAATGTCTTTATTGATAAAGAATCATTAATTGGTGATTTTAATAAACTTAAAGGTAAGAAATGGGTATTTGATAAGAAAAAGTGTTTGCATCTGTTTCCTATCAATAATCTGTTTGATATTAACATCATTTTCTTTATTAGTGATGGTAAAGTTGAAGATTATAGTGAATTTGATACAACTGCACATAATGTTATCAAAACTAAGTTTCAAAAATATGGTGAATTGAATAAAGCAATTCCAATGGTAAAACATTTGGAAAAGTTTGAAAGTATGTATGATGCAGTGTTGATTAGACTCAAATCCGTCAAGATTGATGATAGTTTTTATAGTATTAATAGTACAATTACTGACAATCTTAGAATTCTTGAACATAATGGGTTAAAAGTGGATGTAGAATTGTTTAATAGGCATTTTGAGAACAAAACGATCAAAGATAAGGATGGTTATGTTTATACACAATATAACCTATATACTGCAACAGGACGACCTAGTAATAGGTTTGGTAATGTAAACTATAGTGCTTTAAATAAAGAAAACGGGTGTAGATCTTCATTTATCAGTAGATATGGTGATGATGGTATGTTATTTATGATTGATTATAGCGCCTACCACCCCCACATAGTTGCAAAGTTGATCAATTATAACTTACCACCAAATGCTTATGAGTATCTTGGAAAGTTATACTATGGTAAGGATAAGTTATCAGACGAAGAAATTAAAGCGTCAAAGAACCTAACATTTCAGTGTATGTATGGTAATATTCCCACGGAATTATTGGAAATACCATATTTTAAGAAAATGAGTGACTATATTGTTCATAGATGGAAGTTCTTTAATGAAAATGGTTATGTAGAAACTCCGATTTATAAAAGAAGAATCACTACAAACCATATAAATGAACCAAATCCTAACAAATTATTCAATTATATCTTACAAGCCAGTGAAACTGAATTTGGAATGCAATCATTGGTAAGAGTTAATGAATATTTGAACGGTAAACAAACTAAGGCTATTTTATATACTTATGATAGTGTTTTGTTTGATTGTCACAAGAATGATAAAAAAGAGACTTTGGTAGAATTGAAAAGATTGATGTCAAACAATCAATTTCCTGTAAAGTGTTACATAGGTAAGAATTATGATAGTATGACGGTTGTGGATATTTAAAAACAATTTGATTTTCGTGTATATATCAATATTTATATATACGAATGAATACAGATGCAGATATAAAATTAAAAGACTTACAAGTTAAGTTACAACAGGTTGAGACTGTTATGCCATTGCCATTCAGTCAACAATTGAGAGAAAGTTTTCCTTTATATAAGATATTCGGTGAAAATGGGGATTATTATCCAAAAGAAAAAGATACAATAAAAAAGTGGTTAAAATTATCTGAAGAAATAGAAAAGATATTAAAGAGCATACAACAATTAGATAATCCCGCAATAATTACTGCGGTTGGGAAAAATAAATTATATCAAAATTATGCTGATATAAAGGCTAGAATTGAATTGGCATCTGGTACTAGTGTAACATTAGCAAATGTAACATCTGCAAAACCAACCGGATTTATTCATCAAGACATCAAAAAGTTCTATGAATTCTTCAATAATAGTGGGTATGCCAGTAAAGATAAGAAAAAAGAAAACACTGCTGATGCGGTATTGTTGTACAATTGTAGTATATCAGAAATTCAAATTGCTTTAAAAGATAAAAAAGTAAATGGTACCGATGAAAGTTTATGTGAGATTACTGGTACAGGAAAGAAATTCGCAATGGTTTCTTTGAAAGCTGGTGGAGATAGTTATCGTATCGGAAGAATGAAAGGTGCTTTTGACATACTTCCAGATAAATTAAGTTTTTCTGGTACACCTGCACAAAGAGAAAAATACTATCAA
>Ga0222712_10006038_pt1 | contig 12059 bp, 8 predicted proteins | sample C33_657DmetaG_FD_165043 | JGI IMG/M metagenome (GOLD analysis project Ga0222712, IMG submission 165043) | Estuarine water microbial communities from San Francisco Bay, California, United States - C33_657D | ecosystem: Environmental > Aquatic > Marine > Unclassified | place: USA: California...
CGGCGGCGATCAACCCATCAGCAGTGCTGCCTGGAGCAGTGGCTTCCTGCCTTCCCATCACCAGGGCGTGCAGTTCATGACGGGGAATGAGCCGGTGCCTTTCCTCAACAATCCACAGGGCATCGACCGCATGGACAGAAGAAGGGCACTTGATTTTATCAAGGGCTTCAACAATATACAAAACGAGGTATGGCATGATCCGGAAATTGAAAGCCAGATCAACCAATCTGAGATGGCGTATAAAATGCAAATGGCTATTCCTTCTATTACCGATTTGTCCGATGAACCACAGCATATTCTTGACATGTATGGCCCGGATGTGATGACACCCGGAACCTTTGCACACAATTGCATCATGGCCAGGAGGCTGGCAGAAAAAGATGTTCGATTTGTGCAACTGTATCATCTTGGCTGGGATCATCATGGTTCTCTTGCCTCCGGAATCAAAAGAGCCACTTCGCTTACTGATCAGCCATCAGCCGCGCTGGTAAAGGATTTGAAGCAGAGGGGCTTGCTGGATGATACCCTGGTCATTTGGGGCGGAGAGTTTGGTAGAACAAGTTTCTCACAAGGAAAACTTACTCCTGAAGGATTTGGTCGAGACCATCACCCGGGCTGTTACAGCATCTGGATGGCCGGTGGTGGAATCAAGTCAGGCATGGTATATGGAGAGTCAGATGATTTTGCACACAATGTCGTGAAGGACAAGGTGCATGTACATGATTTCCAGGCCACCATGATGCATCTCTTGGGCATCGACCACGAGCAATTCATATACAAGAGCCAGGGCAGAAGGTATCGCCTGACAGATGTTTCGGGAAATGTAATCCATAACCTGATTGCATGATCATCAATTTCTTAGGGCACCTGCATCCCGTTTTTGTACACTTGCCTATTGGCTTTCTGGCAATTGCCTATCTTATCCAGTATTTTTTCAAGTCAAGCATAGAAAAATCAGGGCTGATAGATTTTGTATTGGCTGCAGGCATTGTATCATCCCTGTTGGCTGCATTTTTCGGTTGGATGTTGTCCCTGTCTGGAGGCTATGAAGAGAACCTCTTGGATTGGCACAGGTATACTGCTATAGCTGTATGTATTGTTTCCATTGCATTGCTGGCGTATAAACGGTATAAAAAAGAGGAGTACAGCACATCATTCTATCATGCAGGATTTCACCTGATGATGCTGGCCCTTTTGCTGGCCGGACATTTTGGAGGAGAAATGACACATGGTGAGGGCTACCTGTTTTCTGATGCAACCGATACTGAAACTGGTGTTGTCGTTGAAAAACGGGAAAAGGAAAAGTTGACAGCAGCATCAACAGTGAGTGTTTATGATGGCATTGTTGAACCGGTGCTGGCACAAAAATGCATGCAATGCCACAATGAAAAAAAGAAGAAAGGTGATTTTCAGTTGCATACCATTGAAGCCCTGATGAAAGGAGGAAAAAATGGGAAGGCCATTGTTGCAGGTGATCCTGATCACAGCGAATTCATCCGCCGCATTTTATTGGACAAGGGCGATGAAAAGCACATGCCACCCAAAGGAAAATCACAGCTGACGAAACCTGAGCTTGATATCTTGTCTTGGTGGGTCCTGCATGGCGTTTCCACTACACAGGCAGTAAAAGAGGTGAGCACCAATGATACCATCAGGAAGTTTTTGTCGGCTGCAGAAATGCAGTCATCAGGGCCTACAGCACTGGATACCATTGCACCTGCCGATGCATCAAGCATTGCTGCCTTAAAGAAAATCAATGTTGCCGTTGTTCCCCTTTCTTCCAGCACCCATTACCTGGAACTGAACATGGTGAATGCACCTTCCTTCGGCGACAAGGATGCTCCACTCTTGCAGAAAATTTCTCCACAGGTGATGTGGCTGGTATTGGCCGATACAAAAATTACTGATGCAGGATTGGAAGCATTGAAATCTTGCGCCAATATCACAAAGCTGAACCTCAAAAATACGTCCATCACCAATGCATCCATATCATTGATTGGACAGTTCAAGAAACTGGAATACCTCAACATTGTAGGTACCAAAATAGATGATGCAGGTTTGTTGAATTTGACTCCAGCCCCATCATTGAAAAAAATCTTTTGCTGGCGTTCAGACATCACCACCAATGGCGTGATGGCTTTTCAGCAAAAATATCCAAACATCGAAATTGACTTCGGAGAAAAATAATCATATGCCTGCTGAATTGCATGTTGACAGGGAGCGACTGGTATTGGGAACTGCAGGATTGGCAGGCCTTTGGGGGAAAATAGATGAGGATGAATCTGTCAAGACCATTCTCTTTGCCCTTGAGCAGGGTATAACCCATTTTGATTCAGCACCGGCATATGCTGATGCAGAGCGCATCCTCGCAAGGGCCCTCCGTGAATGGAAGGGCGTTCCACCTTTTGTCAGTACAAAGGCTGGAAAATTGAAGTCGGATAACCCTGACAGCATCAGCTATGATTTCAGTCCTGCAGGCATTACCAAGTCTGTTCATGACAGCCTCAGGATATTTGGTCGAGATCAGCTTGACCTGCTTTTTTTGCATGACGCTCCAGGCATGAAAGATGATGAGATTCTCTACGCAGTTGAGGCCATACAGATCCTGAAAAGAGATGGTCTGGTGAAAAATATTGGAATTGGAGGCAATTATGGCGCATCATTTGAGCCATTTGTTGCAGCCAATGGTTTCAGTCATTTCATGGGATTCAACCGTTACAATATCGTCAACCAGGCTGCCCGCGATGCTGAGTTTATTCAACTGGGAGAAGCCGGCATTCAGATATGGCAGGCCAGCCCGCTGTACATGGGACTGCTGGGCAATAAACTGGAGCATTATGCCCTGACCAAACCTGAATGGATTCCTCCAGCAGATCTTCAACAGGCCATTGCATTGAAGAAACACTGCGATGCATCAGGCCTTTCATTTACAGGACTTGCACTGCAATATGTTTTCAATTCTCCATGTATCAACAAATTGGTTTTGGGTGCCTCCAGGCTTTCCGAGTTGAAGGAGTCCCTCCAGTTTTTAGAAAGCCCTCTACTCAGGAATGAGGCCATGCAATTGTTGCCATCATCATAGCAAAAGATCCCTTAAAATTGAATTGACAAAAAAATACAATGAATTGCCACTGCCTTCAGTTTCTGATTCATTAATTGTCTTTTATTTGCAATTACATTACATTTCAATCTATTTCATTGAGAAATAATTACTCGAATTTCTGTTTCAAATTTACTGTTTGCCTGCTGCTGGCATATTGCAGCTTGTGCACTGCTTGTAATTCAAGCATTAAGACTCCTGTGGTCTACAAGACCAAGGTTTATACCACAGATCTGGTGAATGAGCCTGCTTTGATCAAGGTCTATGATTCCATGCATTCAAAAAACGGCATTTGGCCAGAATTAAAAAAGGCCAATCTGGCCAGTGGCATCCATGAGATCAAGATTTATCGTGTTGATAACCGTCTCTTCATGATGGTTACAGTACCCGCGGACGCTGATCCTTCCAGGATGGATTCACTCTATCTGGGTGCTGATAAAAAAATTGAGGTTTGGAACAAGATGATGTCCAATTTTCAGAGGGCTTTGCCAGGTGTTGATACAACCAAGAAATGGTCGTCCATGGAACTGATCCACCATTATGCGGATGGAGAATACCAGCAATAAATTAATCCTTAAATACTTCCGATGTTATTGATTGATGATTTTGAAGTGCATAAATTGACCCTTCCTTTGGGCAGGGTTGTAGGGGACAATAACTGCAGTTATGAGGTCATCAATGTTGTGGCCATTGCCCTCAAATCAAGCGAAGGGCATGTGGGCTGGGGCTATTCAGAATCTGCATGGAAAGGGAAGTTCAAACACAGCGCCTGGTATGTAAGGGAACTTCCGGATGTCTCCGTAATTGAAGCTGATTTCAGGAATACCTGGTGGAAGAAATTGTACAACAGAAACGCCTTTGATCTTGAAGCAGAAAGAACTTCTTATACATCAGGATTTAACCACCTTGATGCTGCTGTTCGCCTTGCCCTCTGGGACCTGATGGCACAGGAAAGAAATGTTCCTTTGTATCAGTTGCTGAATCCTGATACAAAGAAACAAGAGGCGCTTGCTTATGGCAGCATTCTTGATTTTCCCCTCTCTGACAAGGATGTACTGGACCTTACTGAAAAATTTTTGACAGACGGCTTTGGTATCATCAAAGTCAAGCTGGGTGCGGATGATGTGGAGCGCGACCTGCGGAGATTGAAATTGATTCAATCATATGCTGGTACTGAAATCAGGCTTACTGCAGATGCCAATGAGGTTTGGGATTGGCAAACCGCCCTGAAGCGAATTGAAACCTACCTCGACAATGGCATTGCACTTGAATACATGGAAGATCCGCTTCGCCGTGATGACGTAAAAGGATTTGCGGAGTTGACAAAAAGGAGTCCCATCCCCATCATCGGGCATGATTATGTCAACAACATTGAGGACTTGCGAAAATTGGTCGAAGCAGGAGGGCTTCAAGGTATCAGAACCGGTAAAGATATTGACTATGCACTGGCCTCTATTGCCCTTGCAAAATCAGCAAACATCCCTGTCTATCTGGGCAATTCAATGTTTGAAATCAATGCACACCTTGCCCTTGCCTTTGATCAGGTAGACAGGACTGAGTTCTCTTATTTGGCCACCAATGATATCCTGGAACAACCCATTGCATTTAAAAAAGGATTTATCCAGCGACCTGATGTGATAGGACACGGATTATCTCCCATGCTGCATAAACTGACAGAGTTTTCACTTTAGTTTATTTAACTTTAAACGAGAATCGAATTCACCATGAACACAATACCTGCCATCGTTGCACAAGAGTTGGATGCACCCTTTGAACTTACACAGGAGCAGATTGCCTATTTTAGGGAAAATGGATTTGTCAAAATTCCAGGAGTACTTTCAAAAGATGCCCTTCAGGCTATGGATGAGATCATCACTGCAGAAGTCAATCGGTTGAATACCCAACACCTTGCCATGGAAGACAGGGATACTTATGGCAAAGCATTTTTGCAGATCATGAACATCTGGAGAAATTCAGCCGCTGTAAAACAGATTGTCTTCAGCAAGCGCCTTGCCAAGATTGCTGCTGATTTGTTGGAAGTTGAAGGGGTGAGAATTTACCATGATCAGGCGCTTTATAAAGAGCCGGGCGGTGGGCATACTCCCTGGCATGCAGACCAGTATTATTGGCCATTGTCCAATGACAGGACGGTTACTGCCTGGATTCCCTTGCAGGAAACGCCATTGGAATTGGGGCCCCTTGAATTCAGCGCAAAGAGTTTTAAAATTACTGAAGGAAGGGACAAGGAGATTGGAGATGAAAGCCAGGCGTATCTTGATAACATCCTTCGCAATACAGGCTTTGACCATATCGTGGAAGCCTTTGGATTGGGCGAAGTAAGTTTTCATACCGGATGGCTGTACCACCGTGCTGGTCCGAACACTACAAATCAAATGCGAAAGGTAATGACCATGATTTACATGGACAAGGACATGAAACTAAAAGCGCCTGAAAACAAGAACCAACAGGCTGATTGGGATGTATGGTGCCCTGGCGCTACCATTGGAGAAGTGATTGATACCGAAATGAATCCTGTTATTTTTCAGTAATCAGGTTGTCATTGTTGAGTTTCTGGTATTCCGCAGGCGTTTTGCCTGTTAGCATTTTGAAGTACCGGAAAAAATTGGCATAGTTTACAAAGCCGCATTCATTGATGATTTGTGATATGCTGAGCTTTGATTCAATGAGCAGTTTGCAGGCATGCTTGATCCTGATTTCGTGCAGAAAATTGGTATAGGTCTTTCCTGTTTTTGATTTGAAATACCGGCAAAATGAATGCTCACTCAGGTGTGCAACTGAAGCGATTTGTTTGGTATGTATTTTCTGGTTGAAGTGTTGCATGGTAAAAGAATAGACATCGTTTATCCTGTCCTCATTCTGTTCATTGATCTGTGGCTGAAATCCAATGGGCAGAATCATTTTCGTTTCCCTGGAATTACTGATAAGGGTCAAAGCCTGTAAAAGGAGGATCATTTTACCAGGGCCTTTTTCTGTCAACATCTGCCTCATGATTTTTCCCACTTCGGTTCTTGTTTTTCCTTCCACCTGAATGCCTCTTTCTGCCTTTTTCAACAACAATTTTATGTTGCGCATATCGGGCAGTGTTAAAAAATCCTGTCCTCCAAAATCAGGAAGAAAATGCAGCACGATAACCCTCACTTTTAGTTTTTTGTCGGTATATTTTTCGTCATTCCTGAACAGATGAGGAAGGTTTCCTCCCAGCATGAAAATATCCCCTTCGTTGACGATTTGAACCTTGTCTCCAATGATGCACATGCCATCACTTTTTTCAGAGTACACCAATTCGATCTGTGGATGATAGTAATATCTGCTGTTGACATAAGAAACCAACTGCTCCCTGATGGTATAAACATTGGAGGATTCAATTTTCAAGAATAGGGGCTTCATGCTAAAGCAATTTATTGACAATTGAAAGTAGAGGTAATTTTTTTAAAAAGCTGCATCGGCAATATAAAAAATTTAAAGCCAAAAAAGTATACTAATTCGCTATTGTTTCAGCCTGAACTCCCTGTTATTCGGTGTTAATTTGAGTTGGATTTTTTCCATTGGGAACCTTCCATGACAAATACTAACGAAAAAAAATCAACATGCTTAAAAATTTCCATCCCAAAAGCCAAGTCTGGAACAACAGCGCTACACTTCGATGTTTGTTTCTTTTTTCCATCCTGATGTTCGTTTTTTCTTCATCCATTTTAGCGCAAACCAAAATGGTGAAGGGGAATGTCAAAGATGTTACAGGAAAGCCCATCGCTGGCGTGAGTGTAACCATCTCTGGCAGCAGCAAGGGAACTGTTACTGATGAGCGGGGAGATTTCTCTTTGCAGGCAGCTGACAATGCTTCGCTGGTTTTTAGCTTTACCAATTACGAAACAACAATTGTAGCAGTAAAAGGGCAGTCAACTATTGCTATTTCTCTCAAGTCTGAGTCAGCCAGTCTGAATGAAGTTGTTGTGATTGGGTATGGTACCCAAAAGAAAAAGGACCTTACCGGAGCAGTAAGGAAAGTTAATATCGAGGGAACACCCATTGCCAACATGACCAATATCAGTCCACTCCAGGCCATACAAGGTACACCGGGTGTAAACATTGGTGCCGTGGGTGTAGCAGGTGGTGCACCAAGTGTATTGGTGCGTGGTCAACGTTCTTTGGCTGCCTCCAACGCTCCATTGATTGTACTTGACGGTGTGATCTTTGATGGAAGTTTGAATGAGATCAATACACAGGATATTGCATCATTTGATATCCTGATGGATGCCAGTGCTGCTGCTATTTATGGATCAAGGGCTGCCAATGGTGTTATCATGATTTCCACCAAGCGTGGTAAAACAGGAAAACCTGCCATTTCAGTCAACAACAACTACGGAGTTCAAAGTTGGACCAAAAGGCCTGACATGAGGAAGGGTGCTGATTTCATCAATTGGAGAAAAGAAAACAGGCGTCTCGCTGGTCAGGCAGATCTCTCTATTGAAAAGATATTGGATGCCAAAGAACTGATTGCCTACAACAACGGACAAGAGATGGACTGGCTGAAAGAAATCACCCAGTATGCTCCGCTGAATGACCTGAACCTCAGTGTTTCCGGACGCACCGATATGGTCAATTACTATGTTTCTGCAGGCTATCTCAAGCAAAATGGCGTGTTGGACAATGATAATTTCAAGAAGTATACTGTGACTGCAAAAATGGATGCCAAAATCAACAAGTGGTTGGATTATGGTCTGAGCATGTATTATTCAGCAAGGGATTATTCTGGTACACCGCCAGACATGGGACAGGCAACCATTGGAACGCCCTATTCCTACAAATGGAAAGATGAGGCAGCGGGAATTTTGGACAAGAACCCAACACCCGCAAACCTGATCAATCCTTATTGGGGGAATGCCAATTCTCCCGGCTTGTATGATGACAACCTTGAAAAATATACCAGTACAAGGATCATCAGTTACCTGAGTGCAGACATTCCTAAAGTGAAGGGACTGAACTACCGAATAAATATCAACAAATACAAGCAGGAAACGGTTTCCGGCAGTTTCAGGCATGAAAAATATTTTATTAATGGCGATAATGCTGCAGACATTGCCAATCCTGGAAAATATCTTTCCAGCACATATGGCAGCATGGCCAATGTACTCACCAATTCTTGGGAAATTCAAAATCTCTTGACCTACAAAAAAATGATGGGAAACCATTCCATCGATGCCTTGGCTGGTTACCAGAGGGACTACTCATCCAGTTCTAGGGTTGGAACTTCTGCAAGTGACTTCTCTCTTGCTGGAACAACAACATTGGGATATTATGGTTTGCATTTGGGAAATCCTGCCAACCAACGCACCTCATCCTTTTTCAGCGATCGGTCCAACCTTGCTTATCTGGGAAGGATGAACTACAACTATTTGAACAAGTATTACCTGACCATGAATTTCAGGCGTGATGGTTTTTCTGCTTTTGCAGAAGGGAATAAGTTCGCCAATTTCTATGGGGGTGCTTTGGCATATGCCATCAGTGAGGAAAATTTCTTCAAGCAAGCCTTGCCCACAGTCAATTATCTTAAGTTGAGATTGGCCTATGGACAGAATGGAAACCAGGGAATTGATTCTTATGAAACCCTTGCCAATATTGCTTCCGGAACAACAGTATTTGGTTCCACCAGTTCACTGTTCATTTATCAAAGCAGTCTTGCCAACCAGCAACTTTCCTGGGAAAAGACCACAACACTCAATGGTGGTCTTAATTTTGCGATACTTGACAACAGGATCTCTGGAGACTTGAACGTTTATCAAAGCAAAACCACTGATCAGTTGCTTACCCGCTCATTGCCCAACCTCACTGGTTTCAGTTCTGTAAGAACAAATATCGGAAGGGTTGATAACATGGGATTGGAACTTTCTTTGACCGGCGTTGTTCTTGCTCCTAAAAATCCCAAAGGCATTCGCTGGGAGACAACGTTGAACTACTGGATGAACCGCAACAAAGTGGTCGCTTTGACCGGAGTAGATGCTGATGGAGATGGAAAAGAAGATGATAACCTTGGCAACAGGTGGTTCATAGGGAAACCAATCGGAGCCATATATGATTATGTAGTAGACGGCATCGTTCAAACTGCCGATGCAGATTATATTGCCAAGTTTGGTGCAAAGGCTGGAGATCTCAAAATACGTGATATCAATGGTACTGTAAGGGGGGATGGAAAACCTGATGGAAAAATCAACTCACTCGACAGGGAAATCATTGGCTATGTTCAACCCCGTTTCAGCTGGAGCCTTGCCAATACCATCACCTACCAAAATTGGCAATTGTATTTCAATTTCAATGCCATCATGGGAGGTGGTTCCGGGAATTATTACATGAGTCCTAACTCATCATATAACCTGACAGCTTTTGGCAACAACCAACAGCAGAACTGGCTCAATGAACAGTATTGGTCTGCTGAAACACCCAGCAATACTTTCACAAGACCCAACTATTCAAATCCTTTTGGTTACAGCTATCCCCATGAGAGAACTTTCGTGAGGCTTCAAGACCTCAGTTTGCAATATTCACTGAACAGCAGGCAATTGGAAAAACTTAAAATGAGTGGTTTGAGGATATATTTATCTGCCAAGAACCCAATGGTTTTCAGCAACTGGCTTGGACTGGATCCTGAAAATGCGGGTGCCATTGGCGTCTCAAATCCTTTGTTCAGAACATTCAATCTCGGAACAAACATTAATTTCTAAAAGAATCTAAATACATGACCATGCAAACCTTAATCAAAAAAATAACAGCATTTATCCTTGTGATAAGTTTCTTCGCAGGCTGTAAAAAAGATGCTGAATTTCTCACAGAGGTAAGAAGGGATGGACTGACGGTAGACAATGCCCTTATTACCAAGCCTCAATTTGACCTGGCATTGAATGCTTGTTACAGGCAACTCCAGTATTTTTATAATTCCACCGATGGATGGACTGATTTCTGGCATCTTGGAGTCAACTTTGATGTTGCAGCCACTACAACCGTATACATTGCGGATCCCAATGCTGCCTGGGTTAACTATACCAAGATCAATTCACAGGATGGACAATCGGCTAAATGGTGGAACTGGAATTATACCATGGTCAAATATGCCAATACCGTCATTGCAGGCATAGAGAGTCCGGTAGCAAAATTAACTGCCGATGAAAAGAATGCCCTGGCTGCAGAAGCCCGTTTCTTAAGGGCCTGGGGTTATCGGAACCTTGTAATCGCTTTTGGTGGTGTTCCCATTATTGCAGGGCCCGTAACAGAGCCCAAAGTTGATTTCACCAGAAATACGCAGGCGGAATGTTATGACTTCATCAAGAAGGACCTGATCTTTGCAAGTGCCAATCTGCCCATTTCAACCACTGTTCCTGGAAAAGTGGTAAGGGCTGCCTCAGATCATTTGTTGGCTGAAATCAATATCATCCTGAAGGATTATGATGGTGCCATTGCAGCAGCCACCAAGGTCATCAATGGAACGGATGGTTCTTATTCATTGATGAATACCCGTTTTGGGGCAAGAAGAACAGAAACCACTACTACAAGGGGCACACCCGTTGATTATTATTGGGACCTTCACGAGATCAACAATACCGATTATCAAATGGGTAACAAAGAAGCCATTTGGGTTGCTCAGTTTGAGCGCAATGTTCCCGGTGGTGGTATCGCATATCCAACACAAGGAAACTGGATGGTTCAAGGAAGGGCTTATTGGTGCAGACACTGGCTGTTTGCCAAAGCAGGCCTCGCCGCTGCTGGTGCTTCTGATAGTGTAGGACGTGGTGCAAGCTTTATTCGCGGAACTACGTATACCAATTGGGATATCTGGTCAAAATCTGCCGGAGACATCAGAAACAGTGAAGCAAACATCAGGCGTAAATTTTATTTTGGTGCCAATATTGCAGCCGCTGGTGGACAGCCCGCATACAAGAAGGGCGATTTGATTCCCAAGTCTTTCCTGACTGCCTATGAAGATACCATGTGGTATATCTATCCCAACTGGACAAAGTTTGGTACAGATAAACATGCTGATGGAAACTTCGTCAATGGCTATACCAAAGATCAGTATGTCATGCGTCTCCCTGAAACCTATCTCCTGAGGGCAGAAGCATATCTCGCCAAAGGCGATAAGGCCAGTGCTGCTGCAGACATCAACGTCATCAGAACAAGGGCTAAGGCACCATTGGCCACTGCCAATGAAATCACCCTGGACTATATCCTTGATGAGCGTGTTAGGGAGTTATATGGTGAAGAATACAGGATGCTCACCCTGATGAGACTGGGTCTTGTTTTTGACAGGGTAAAAAAATATGGTGATGTCAACCAGCGTGCTTCTGTGGCTGCCCATAACAACCTGCTTCCCATACCACAAGGTGAGATAGACAAGAACAATGGTGCTAAACTCACTCAGAATCCTGGTTACTAAACTTCGTTAGGGTAATAAAAAAGCAAGCCAGTCTTGAAATCTTTAAAAGGATGAATGGATTGGCTTTCTTTTTTTATATTACCTGGAATTCATCCAGAAAAACAATCAAATGAAATTGACATCTTGGGCCTTGGCATTCCTTTTTTCCTTGTTACATATGGTTGCTTTTTCACAGCAGGATCGGTTTGCAAAAATTGGTGGGCAGGAGTACAAGCTTCGCAAGGATGAATTGATAGAGCCCCTGCCTCCGGTGTTGCCCAACAAATTGTTGCGTTCTGGCAATTCACCTTCCACTGCCCTTCCTTTTGTGATGGCCCATGCCTCAAAGGAAATGCTCTATGCAGAGCTGGATTCGATGCGCAAGGCCTATGCTCCTTTCATGGAAAATCATGCTGTGCTAAAAGAGAATGTCCGAAAGCGTTTTCCCATTGCTACCATGCAATGGAGAAAGGAAACGGCGGAGGACAAAAAAAACATCAGCCATCCTGCATCAGGAGCAGGAATTTGGGAGACAGT
>Ga0222712_10006039_pt1 | contig 12059 bp, 14 predicted proteins | sample C33_657DmetaG_FD_165043 | JGI IMG/M metagenome (GOLD analysis project Ga0222712, IMG submission 165043) | Estuarine water microbial communities from San Francisco Bay, California, United States - C33_657D | ecosystem: Environmental > Aquatic > Marine > Unclassified | place: USA: California...
TTGATGGTGGTAGGTACTTTGGGGAAGCTGTCGATGATTGCCATGCCAGGGCCGCCTCCCGGCTGGAGTGAGAGTCCCATGGTGATAGGGGCGGTAGTGGTAATGGGTGTCGGTGAAGCTGGAGCAGCTACTTTCGCTGCCGCAACACTAGATAACTGGGCATAGCCCATGTCGGGGGTTTTTCCGAGTTCAGCAGCCACCGACCTATCGACCAAGGCGCGTATTTGCTGCGCAATCTCAAATGGATACTTACTTAGTTCTCCAGACGTGATTAGATTTTGTATTTTTTGTTGCTCAGCGCGTTTTTGTTCTTCTTCACGCATCTTGCGCTCGGCAAGAGCGATTTCTGCGATTTGGCGCTCGGCATTGGGTAGTCCGGGCACGCCAATGCTGGCGCCAGATCGTGCCATGCGGGCTGCGTCTGCTGAGGCGCGTTCCCAAATGTCCATGGCCACCTTTCTGAGGACAGGATCCTCGATTGCCATGGCGCCGCCATAAGCAGCGAATGGCTCCCCGGTAGTTTGCTGACCAATACCGCTTACTTTTTGTGATGCTGCGGCGGCGCGTTCCATGTTGCCTGCAAACTCCCCGGCTGCGCTGGCTGCTCCACCCATTTCTTTTTTGAGTTTGGCGGCGTCGACGGCGGCTTTGAATACCGCGTCGGCTGCTTTCAACTGCCATTGGGCAATTTGGCCGGCTGTGGTGAGATTATCTTTAGCGATGCGTAGTGCAGATCCTTGTGCTTCAAGTGCTTCGTAGTGAGCGCGATTGACTACGCCTTCGGCTTTTGCAATTTCTACAACAGCCCGCAACTCTTCGTATTTAAGTTGGACTGCTCGATATGCAGCTTGGGTCCGTGCCAGTTCAGCTTTAACTTGGGCACGAGTTGCTTCAAGAGCAACGCGAGCATTTTGTACTTCTAGCTCATAGATACGCTCCAGTATTTTGGCGCGTTGTCCTGTGCTGCTAGTGCGTTCCAGTTCGCGCGTAAGTCCTTCGATTTCTATGTTATTTATTGTTTGAACTGCTTGACTGATAGCAGCAGTCAGTGAAGCACGATTGCTAAGTGTGCTGGTCTGCTCTTCTAGTGCTCGTGTCGCTTTTTCTGTGTTACGTGCGTACTCCGCTGCGTACTCTGCTACTACAGCTTGCTTACGTTCAATTTCTATGATGTACGTAGCTTGTTTGTAAACTTCGTTAGCAATGTCTTTTTCAATCTTCGCTTGAGCTACGGTATTTTGGTATATCTTGTACCTGTTTTGGTATTCTTCGACAGAAAGTTGACCCGCTTTAAATCGGGCATCGAGTATAGCAAAATCTAGTTGCGCTTGTTTTATTGCTGAGTCTTGATTACGGATTACATTATCGCGTTCTAAGGCGGCAATCTTTAACTTTTGCGCTTGTATAGCATTAACAGAATTTACTTCTTGGTTTAAGTACAGGTTGAAGTCTTTTTGTACTTGTAAGCGCTGCAGTTCATTTTGCAGACGTGTTTTTTGTAGATTACTTTGTGTGTTTTCTAGTTGACTACGGCTTGCTTCCAAATCTTTCAAGGACTGCATGTACGATATGTATACGTCTAGTAGAGCTTGTTGTTTTGCTCTTTTAGCCGCGAGATCCGCTTCTTGTTTTTGCAGTTCTGAGTTAGCGATAGCTATATCTCTCTTTAGTTTAAGTTGTTGCGCAGTAAGATTAACGCTGTCCGTGTTAATCTGCTTTAGCTCTTTTTCTAAATCTGTTTCACTCTGTAGGTATGCTTTTTTACGTTCTGCCTCAATTTGCGATATACGTGCTTCTTCGGTAGTACCTTGAATTATCTGCTTATCTATGGCTAAACGCTGTTTTCTCGTCTGCAAATCAACTACTCCTGCATCAATAGCAGCTTGGGCAGCGGCAACAAGTTTTTGCTGTTCTTCCGTATTTTGAGGTAAAACTTTTGCTAGTTGTTGGAGGAACGCTCCAACTGGATTGAGTATGGGTAAGTACGTGTTAAATATCTTGCCTAGTTCTCTTGCGCCTGAAACAACGACGTTAATACCTTTGAGGACAAGATTTACTAGCTGAAGTACGCCAGCCAGTGCAGTCTGGAGTTCGACTGTAAATACGGCTAATAGAGTATTTACAGTTCCGCTGACTGCGTTCCAGGCGGCTGAAAGCTGTTTTGTCGCTCTTGTTGAGTCTTGGATACCTGAACCAAGTGAGCCAGTCTGATTAGCGATTTCTTTTGCAATTACTGCACGAGCTTGGTCGTACTTGCCTGCTTCTACCAGTAGACGTACTTGATTATCGAGTTCAGCGGTTACATTGATTGTTGATTCGCGCAAAGCTTGAACGTCAAGCTTGCTTAGTGCTGAGCCTAGTTCTGCTGTTTTCTGGATGGCGGCACCAAAAATTTGGTCGAGCTTTTGGCCGACGGCAGAAAGACCGATGCTTAGGGCCATGCCGAGGGATCCGCCCATCGCTCCACCGGCGAGGCCGCCTAAACCGCCACCAAGAATTGCACCTGGACCACCACCAAACAGTGCTGGAAAACCAGCACCGATAATCGCGTCGGCTGTGCCAGGTTTGGATACGGCACCCTGCAGACCGCGTAAGCCGGGAGCGGCTAGGCGTGGTACGCCCTCAGGCAGATTCAAGCCTCCACCTAAAGCTGTTGGAAGACGTGGCCCTTGAACACCAACACCTGCTTCAGTTCCAGCGGCAATCTCACCGCTGGAAAGCATCATTAAGCCCCTATTCGCTAAGGCTGTTTCTTGTAGTTCTTTGAGGCGTCTGTTGTATTCGGAAACGCGGATAGTTGCTTCAGCCCAGGCGTTTGCGAGGTCTTTTACAACTGCCTCTTGTTGATCAAACCCACCCTTTTTAATATTTACGTTTTCTAGAACTGTCTTAAAAACTTGCGCTTGTTGTGTAGCCCCTTTAAGTGTGTTAGAAAACTGTGCTACACCGTTAGTCGCGTCACGCGCAAATTTTTTAATCGGCTCAAATGCTACGCGTAGTTTATCCCCTAGCTCTCCAGCTCCAGGTTTTAATAGGTTAAAGCTCTTATTTAGATCTTGAGTAAGATTATTTAATTCGCCTACAGCGGATGCAACCCGATTGAGGCGGGAAGTGCCTACGACGTTTAGATTTACTACGGCGTCGTAACTTGCCACTGGATTGCCTGGCTTGTTCTACCAGTGTAAACGGCAAAAAAGCCGCCGGGTTAGCGGCGGCGTTTGGCGGCTTCGTAGGCTTTTTTCTCCTCGTCAGCGCGGATGCTGAAGTAAGCGTTCCAGGCAAGCATTTCCATGTCGGTCATGCGGGTCCGTAGCTCGTTCAGCGTCATGCCCAGTTCCTTGGCGACGTAGAACTGGAGCATGAGGTAGGTGTCCTTGCGGAGCTGGTCCTCAAGCGCTTTTGGTGTCCAGCTCTTCGCTGCCGTCCGTCAGGATTGCCAGCATCAGGGATTGGAGGTCTTTATCGCGCACGTCGTTCTTCAGCATGTCGATCTCACCTGCCTTGAACAACTTCTGGCCGTTCTCGTCGCAAGCCTTAGAGATCAGCAACTGCAGGGCAAAAGCGCTTGCGTCGTCGGACTTTGCCTGGCGTTGGGCGCGTTCGCGTTCGGCCATCGTCATCGGAGTGACCCACATCTCGAAGATGGAGCCATCGCTAAGCTCCACTTCCTTTTTGGTGGGCTCCAGGTTGGCTGCTTTGCGCAGGCGTTCCAGTGCGCTCATGGCAGTTGGAGCAGGCATAAAACTGCTATTTAAGACTTTTGTAGTGTAGCGGACTAGAAATGAAAAACCCCAGTCCGGTTAGGGACTGGGGGTTGCTGAACTGACTGCTGTAGCAGACTATCAGGACTTGGCGAGGTCGAAGGTGGGGGCGGCGCTGGGGCGGAAGGCAATTTCCACGCTCTGGCCGTCGTCGGGGTTCACGGTGAGGCTGGCCGAGGTCAGGATCACGGGAACAGTGATCGAACGGCTCAGGGTGTCGTCCACAGAACCGCCGCTCACCACGCGGTCGATGTACAGCTTCATCGTGGCGCCCACTTGCTGGCGCTGCAGCACGTCTTCCACCATCCGGTTGGACAGGTTGGTGTCGTCGTCGGTGGTGTACACAGTTGCAGAGCCAGAACCATCGGCAAAGCCGGTGATGTAGCTGCGGAAGGGTGCGTACTGACCCAGGGTTTGACCGATGACTGTAACATCAATCTCGCTTCGTGTAATTTCGAAGCTCCACTCGCGTACAGAACCCACTACAGCGGGAGCGCCATAAGCCACCTTGAAGGCATTAGGGGCCACAGCGGTGCCGTTGTCGGTAATAGCTACAGAAGCACCGCCCAGAGTTGCCGAAACAGTCAGTGCTCCGGTGGCGGGGGTGTAGCCGATCACGTAGTAGGTGGTGCCTGCAGACAGACCAGCAGGGAGGGTGCCAGTGCCAGCGGCGCCGGTTTCGGTGTTGACGATGCTGAACTTGACGGGATCGCCGACTTTGAAGTTCAGGTAGGTGTCAACAGTGATGACGTCGGTGGTGTCGTTGACAGCCGACTCACCGAAAGTTGCGGTGGTGCCTGCAGGTGCGTAGTAGAGGGCGCCGGAGGTGCCCGAAAGGACGGTGGCCATTGGTCGTACCAGTGGTAAGGGTTGTCGCGGGCACAGCCCGGCTTAATACAGGTTAGCTCCAGTGCAGTTCGGTATTAAGAAATAACCTGCGCTTGGAATCCTGCTTCGATTCGAGAAATAAAGAACGGCGTAAATGCCCGGCGAGATTGTTGGTCTGGTGTCGTACCGCCAAAGTCCGGGCTGAAACTAGGGCCGTCGATGGCACCAGTGCGGACGTACACGCCGGATGCCGGTTTCGGCGTGCTGTTGATCGTCTGCAGGGCCGTAGTTGCCACGTTGATTAGAGTCTGATTTCGAGCAGGGCCGCGTCCTTTCGGTGTATAAGTGCGAATGACAATGACTCCACGAATACGATCTGGGTTGTCGCTAAGAGTCAATTCAGTTGTAAGCCCGAATTGAATATTGATGTGTACAAACTCTTCGGCGCTATCTGCACCGTCGTTCATAACGTTATCGAAGTAAACAGGAACTGCTGGCGACAAACTGTTGTACGCCGTCAGTAACGGTGTTTCAAATACAGCGCGGACTGCTTGGTAGTTCATCACTGGAATCCTCGGGCTTCACCGAAACCTGCACGGAAACCACGCGCCAGGTCTGCTTGTAGTTGACCTGCTGCATTGTACCGAGCCCACCAGTCCAAAGGCGCCGTAATGGTGTTTTTTCCTGCTCCAGACAAATCGCCACGTCTAGCGCCTGGAGCACGGCTTCCGTATTGCTGCGGCTTGACTGCCGCCTGCTTTTTAAACGGTTCAGGTACGTACGGCGCTAAATCCATAGCTTCGTCGGCGTAAGGCATACCATTGCGAATTTGATACCAAGTTCCTGCCTGAAAACGTGCCAGGGGGACATTACGTTTGTCGTATGAATAAATGCTTCCTGATCCGCGTGGTCCACCGACAGAACCGCCCTTAGGGACGGCGTACCACGCAGATGAAAAACGTCCTGTATATGCGGGGCCAGCTTTTGCTAAACCGTTCATGATTTGAACGGCAGCTAATTGTGCTGCTTTACGTGTAGCATCTTCAATATCTTTAACTAAGAACTTAATATCTCTGGCCATTACTGGGGCCTCAAGAGGATGGTGTGGACTACCGGGTTTTCACCACGGGAGGTTTTGCACTGGATGATGCGGCCGGTTTTGGTGACGCTGTTTTGGGTGTATTGGATGCGGTCGCGGATGCTTGGGACATACGTTCCAAGCTCGGCATTGCCGATGATGACTTTGAGGTCGCTTGTTTGATACGTAGATTCAAATTCTTCGGGCTTTGCCTCGAAGATCAAAGCGCGAACTGTGATGCTCGTGTCGGCGCCAGAGACGATGCCGGTTGTTGTGTTGTATGTCGGGGCGGCGTTAGCTTTGAGATAGGTCACGTTTTGGCCCCAGTCCGCGAGGAGTTGGGCGGGAATGCCGGCAAATGTGGTGTCGACGAGGCTCATGTCATCCCCTCACAATGCGAATCTGATAGCCGCCTACGCCGCCAATCGTGTAAGCGCCTAGGTATGACTGGAGCCAAGGGTAGACGTCGAAAATGTTGTTGATGGGGTTCTCGACTTTGCTGTCCTTGTAGCGGACTTTTAGGTCGCCAAGAGTGACTTCCTGATACAGCTCGTCCGGGTCGCTTTCGGTGTTGGTGATTGCGTCGGTGTCGTTTGCGAGGGCGCGTGCCAGTTCGTAGGTTGCGTACTTAATGTCCGGGGGGATGACGCTACAGGTCAGCTCCACGCGGTCGACGGTGTAGTTATTGCGGGGCCATTTGAGGGATTGGCCGTTGTCGCAGCGGTCGCCGTAAAAATTCAGGCTGTCGATCCAGCGGGTGGCTGAGATCAGGGCGCGGTTTTTCTGATCTGTGGTTTTGTCGGTCCAGGTGGCTGAATTCGGGACGGTTTCGAAATATGCGTCGGCGTCGGCAAGCGTGACGTAGCTGTTGGCCGACGCGCTGCTCAAACTAGCGTTGATCGTCGCGGGCACAGCTACTTACTTGATCTTTGTTTCAGTGTAGCGCCAACAAAAAAGCCCCACCGAAGTGGGGCCTGGTGTACACGCAATCTGATTATCAGATGGTGCTGGTGTCGAGGGGGCTGTTGACAGTGACTTGAACCAGGGGGATCAGGTCGATGTCATAGGTGGCTTGCCAGTTGCCGGCGGTAGCCAGGTTGCCGTTGGTCGGGTTGTCGCCAGCGTCCACCCACTTGGTGCCCGTCACGTGATAAGCGCCGTGGTAGTCGACCGAGAGCACGTCCTGCTTGGACAGGATGTTGCGGTCGGCTTCGATGCGGAGATCCTGCTGCACACCTTCCAGGATGGTTCCTGACTTGGTGAGATAGCAGTAGAACTCGCGCTGGTGGCCGGCTGTGCCAGGGGCAACGGTGTTCACCAGGGGGTCCATAATCACGCGGCAACCAGCGAATTCGCCGATTGCACGGGCACCGACGCCCACGCCGCCACCGCCCCAAACCACGGCGCCAGAGGCAGCCAGGGCAGAGGTCGAGAAGGTCAGCAGGCCCACCTGGTACAGGTAGAAGCCCACGGAGGGGTGAACCACCAGGGTGTCCAGTTCGTCGCCGCGCTCACCCAGCAGGGCGCGGGCGCGGGCCACGGAGGCACCAGTCAGGAAGTTGGCTTCGCCAGCGCCGGAGGCGGCGGCAACGCCCAGGTCCAGGCTGTTGGCGGACAGCGCAGTGCCGAACAAACCAGCAAGCTGGCTGAACAAGCGGGCGCTGTTCAGTTTGTTGATGGCGTCGGCAAGCTGGTTGCGGATGTGAAGCATCGGGTCTTCACCGGCCGCGAGCATCGCGACGTCGTCTACCGCGTATGCGAAACCGCGATGGCAGATGGTAGCGATCTGGGTCGCAGTGCCGATCTTCTGAGGAGTCAGATAGCCGGCGTTGCTGGTGCCCCAGGTAGCCGTCCCGTTCATGATCTCCTCAGTAGGAGCCACGGGGTTGAACTCGGGCACTTGGATGCGGGTACCGCCTTCGCGGGCATCCAGCAGGCTGTTGCGAACAACAGCGCCGCTCTTCAGGAAGAGGCTGCGGTCCTTAATCGCCTCAGACACATAGGTGCTGAGGTTATTGCGCTTGACGATGTCCGCCAGAAGGACACCGCCGGAATAGTTCTGAAATGGGGCGGCCATTTCAAGCTCCAGTGATTGGGTTTGCGGGGGTTCAAGTCACAGACTTGAAGTGGTGTCCCACGGGGACTTACCGACCGGCTTCTCTCTTCAGCACAGCTGCGAGATCAGGGTCGGAGGCTTCCAAGGCCATTTGCCTCGTTAAGTTAATACTACCTTCCTTCCATGGGTTAGCCATTCCGGGGGCAACATTAGATGCTGGTGTTGGTTTGGCGCCCATACCAGCGGCAGAACTCGGTTTGAAATGATGTTCAAAACCAGAGCCTGGGTTCTTTAAGTTGCTCAGATATGTACCAATGTTCTGCTCTACACCGCCGTTCAGAATCACCACGTTTCCGTTGGCGTCCCTGCGGAGATTGCTTTGCAGAAGTTGGAGCATTTGCTCTGAGTTGATAGCTCCAGCCTGGTTGATGGCGGCAAGAGCGCTCGTGCGGATAGTGGCTTGCTCGTTGGAGGCCCGGAGGTCTTCCAGTTGGCGTTCCAGGTCCGCGATGCGGAGTTCTTTTTCTTGGGCGGTTTTGTTGGCTTCCTCCCAGAGGTCTTTCCATTGGCCTTGGTCTTCCAGCGTTTTCTTGCGCTGGTCGTCCTGCTTTTTGTAGACCTCGTCGAGTTTGTTTTTTATGCCTTGGAATTTCTCCTCGGCTTCTGTTGCTTGAGTTTTCAGCGCTGCAATCTGACTTTCGTATTCGCTACGGAGAGCGCCGAGGTCAGCTTGAGGAGCGGTGTCGACTCCAGCCACGGGCTGGTCAGGAATCACCACGGGTGTCTCCTGGATGACTTGCTCTTCCATACTCAAAATTCGTATTCAGCGGTTTGGGAAATTGTTTCTTCGGTAACGTTGCGGCGCTTGGCACGCACAGGTTTTTGTTCTGCAGGCTCGGGTGCAGGTGCAGGTGCAGCTTCCCGGAGTTCGACCAATTCCCAGCGGAATGTGCCGTCCGGTTGTTGCACGTAATCCAGGCTTTTCACCAGTGGATAACGGTAACGACGTTTCTAGTCTAGAACAAAAGAGGGTTTAGCTCTCTTCGAGGTCTTCACGCTCTTCTTCTGTTGCCTCTTCTTCGGCAGATTCCTGTGGTTCCAGCTGTTCGTCGTCGGTGTGGGGCAACATGCCAGTGCTAAGGATTTCGCCTTGGCGCAGAATGTCGCGGAATTCTTCGCGGTCGATGACCTGCTGTGCGAACAGGGAAGTCAGCGCCGTAATGTCTTGGCCGATCAGGCGGTCAATGTCGAAGTCGCGGCTGATGTAGACCTTCGGGGGCTCCAGTTGGAGGTAGGTGGCGGCGTAGTTGAAGGCTTGCTGCAAGGTCTGCTGGAGGTCCATCGAGACCATCGACAGCATGGAGTTGGTGTCGACACGATCCAGGCGGCGGGCGTCGGCAGATTCGGCAACAAACTTTTGTTGGCTCAGTGTGCTGATGCCCAGTGTTGCCATTTGCTGCTGCAGTTCGCGGATTTCGTTGGTCTGCGCTTCGAACGCGCTAGACGCAGGCTCCACGTAATAGACCTTGTTACCGGGTTGAGTGGCAATCGCGTAGTTGACGCCGACCGCCATGTCCTTGGTCTGGTCGTCCCAGCCCTCTAGGACGAGCATTGGTTGGGATGCGATGTGGAGGCTATGGATGAGGTCGGCTTGGCGTTGGAAGTGCGCGAGGTTTAGGTATGCAATGTCCAGTAGGGGTGGCTTGCTAACCAGGGTGTCGGTTTTGTTGGCGTACAGCGTTACGAGAGGGATTTCGCCCAGGCTGTAACTGCCGGTTTCGACTAGCTCGTAGTCGCTGGTGGTGGCAGAGGTGGTGTCGTAGCTGTTGGGGTAGGGCATTGAGCCCACCATTTCTTTGCGGGTCTCGCTCTGGCGGTAGATGCGGTAACGGCCGGGTTCGATGACGCGGACTTGGTCGTAAACCTTTTCGCCGAATTCGCCGTCGGGCAGCACGGCTTTTTCGCCGATGCGGACCTGGATCAATTTGCCGTAGTTGACTTCGCGGTCCAGGCGCCAGCCGTAGACGTTCGCAGGGTCGACTTCGATCCAGTAGGGGCGGCGGTTGAGGGCGCGTTCTTCAGCAAGGCTTCGTGCTCCTGATGGAGCGGGGAAGTCCACCAGGGTGTGGCAGTGGCCATAGGTCAGGGCGCAGATCAGCGTGCGACGTGCATATTCGTCCAAGTCAGAGCCGCAACCGTCGACGTCCTTGGCGAAAACTTCGCTCCAGTACGGGTCGCCTTCAAGAGTGATTGGCTTGCGCAGGATTAGGCCGGAGGCGGCGCGGATTAAACGCTGCGTATAAGGAGAGAAAACAGCGCGGTTGACACGGCTCAAATAGGCCGAGTAGTCCTCGCGGGGTTCCAGTGGGAGGAAGGCTTCGCTGTTCTCGCGCAGGTATTCCGTGCCAAGCGTCACCGCTTTCATGATTTCCCAGCCCTTCATCTGGTCCAGCACGGCGCGGGTGCGGGTGAAGGGGTTGTCAGATCCGCCCATGTAGGTGGAGCTGACGAGGTGGGTGCGGATCTGGCCGGGGACTGAGTACGTCATTTAGTCACCACTTGGTGCGATCCGCCCAGTAAGCGGCTGACATTTTTCCTTTTTTAATGTTAGCTGCATGGCGTGCTTTGAAAGCTTCGCGGCGTTTGCGGTCCGCTTCGCTTTCGCCCGCTTTCTTGGGTGAGCCAGTCACACCCTGTTGGCCGAAGCGGATTAATTTTACTTCGCCGTCCTGTTTTGCGAGGACTGCGTGTGATTTAGTCGGGTGATTTGGGGTGCGTTTGGGTTTGTTGTAGCCCTCGAAGCGCTCGCCGCGATACTCAATCATCGTCGTCCTCCTCGTCGTCGGGGTCGGTGATAGGTACCAGCACTTCGATACCTTGAGTCAACATAGTTACGAAACCCCCGATAATTTCGGGGTTTTGGGGAGTCTTAAATACGAAGGTGGCGTGCGTTAGACCGTCCTCGGCGTCGATTTCGATGTGGACGCAGCCGCCATTGATGGTTTGGATCATTAGCCGTCGGATAGTGCTCCAAGCGTTACGGTTACGGTCGGACCGGCGTTTGTTAACGCAGTTACGTAAAAAACGTAGTCGCGAACCGGTTTGTCCTGGATGAAATAGAGGTAGGTGCCGTTGGCGCTGATGCGTTGGGCTCCAGCGTGTTTGGTGGCGGCTGCGACAAGTCCGAAGTCGTCGTTGCCGGTCAAACTTCCGCCGAAGTCAATGTCAATGTGGCCGCTGACAAAACCAGTTACCTTGACCTGAAAACAGGTATGGCCGGCAACAACGTTGCGGAAAAATAGCGAGCCAACATCAGTAAGGCTTTGGCTGGGGTAGATCGTGAGTTCGCCGTCGTAGACGGTGCCGGTTCCAGTGGCCATGGGTCGTTATTTCTTGGGTTTTTTGGCGGTTTTGGCAGCTGCACGGAAATCAGCCGCGGTTGGGGCGCCTTTGCTGCCCGGTTTGCGCATTTTCTCGCCCGAGCCAGCCGCAATGCGCTTGCGTTTGGCCGCGATATTTGCGTAAAGACCTTTTTTCTTGGGTGCCATCGTTATTTCTTGCGTTTTTTGGTGGTTTTGGGGCGAGATTTGCCCGCTTCGCTTAGTGCGATGGCGATTGCTTGCTGGCGACTGGTTACTTTTTTACCCGAGCTGGATTTGAGTGTTCCAGCTCCGTATTCGCGCATGACTTTGGAGACCTTTTTCTCCGCTTTTGTTGGTTTTTTGGCCATGGCACAGCGGTATTTGTATCAGTCTACGGGGGGTTAGTAGAGGCGATAGTTGGTTTGGCCCATCGTGCCAGCGTTGGCGAGGTTGAATTGCTGGAGGCATAGGTAGCCGAAGGCGTCGAAAGCGTGGTCTACGCCTAGGTTTTTGTTGGGGAGACCTGTTCCGGGGGCATAGGTCAAGGTGCGGAGGGATTTGATGAGTTCCTTGCAGCGCGGGTGGATCACCGTGCGGCGTGTTCCAGCAGCGTCGAGTAGGGCGGTGTTGACGGCGGTGATCTTGTCGCGGATTTTCCAGGGGGCTTTTGGGCTGGAGACGTTGAAACCGCTGCGGCGCAAGATGTTGTGGTCCGTGAGGCCCACGCCGCTGGTCTTTCGCGCTCCACCCGTGGGGTCCGGGCAGGCGATCACGCGGCGATCCACGCCGAAGCGGCGCGTGACCTCCTCCGCAAAGTCCCAGGTGGTTGCTCCACCCGTGAGCATGATCTCGTCGAACACGTAAAGGGTGTCGTCTTTGCGGACTGCGCAGATGCCCGACATGGGATCCACGTTGAAGTCGACTCCAAGTAAGAGGGGGAGGACGGATATGTCCTCGGCTTCCGGGCTGATGTT
>Ga0222712_10006040_pt1 | contig 12059 bp, 11 predicted proteins | sample C33_657DmetaG_FD_165043 | JGI IMG/M metagenome (GOLD analysis project Ga0222712, IMG submission 165043) | Estuarine water microbial communities from San Francisco Bay, California, United States - C33_657D | ecosystem: Environmental > Aquatic > Marine > Unclassified | place: USA: California...
TCCGGCGGTGCTCAGTCCACTGATCGATCACGCCACAGCTCGCGGTTGGACCGTTGGCCGACCATTTTTCGTTCGGCACTGTCGCGTTGGGGTGATGAATGACATTGGCGACGCGCTCGATGCGCAAAACGTTGTGTTGCTGATCGGCGAGCGTCCCGGGCTCGCCACGGCAGAAAGTCTCTCTGCCTACCTGGCCCATCGCCCTGGGGCTGGCGACACCGATGCCCAGCGGAACCTCGTCTCAAACATTCATCCCTCAGGCGTGAGTTCGGAGGATGCAGTGCGGCGAATCCTCGGTCTGATTGATTCCTTCATGCTTCAAGGGCGCAGCGGCTTCATGGTGAAGGAATCTGCCCAGCCAACGACTCTGCCGGGGGCCGGCGGCCGATAGTTTCAGGGGATGCGAAATCCCAAGGACTTCTTCCGCCCGCTTGCCGTGGGCGCTCCCGAACCGGTGCGAGAGATCCCGGTCAAGCCCGCCCGCATGATCCATTTCTTTCCACCATCGAACGAAAAGATGGTGAGCAAGCTCCCGTCCATCGTTCCGACGGTCGATGTGCTGCTTGGCAATCTTGAAGATGGCGTGCCCGCGACGGACAAAGAAGCAGCGCGCGCCGGTCTTGTGAACGTCGGAAAGACCATCGAGTTTGGCAAGACCCAGTTCTGGACTCGCGTGAACTCGCTTGATTCGCCATGGGGCCTCGACGACATCGTCACCGCTGTCTCTGAAATTGGCGACAAGCTCGACGTGATCATGATCCCCAAGGTCGAGGGTCCTGAAGACATCCACTATGTCGATCGCCTTCTTGCGCAGCTTGAAGCGAAAGCCAAACTTGATCGTCCGATTCTCGTTCACGCGATTCTCGAGACGGCTCGTGGCGTTGCGAACGTTGAGGAGATCTGTGGCGCGAGTCCTCGTATGCAGGGGCTCTCACTCGGTCCCGCGGATTTGGCCGCAAATCGGCGCATGAAAACCACTCGAGTTGGCGGTGGCCATCCGGGCTACCTCGTTCGGCAGGATCCAGTGGATGGCAATATCGAAGGGGACCGCACGATCTACCAGCAAGACCTCTGGCATTACACGCTCGCTCGCATGGTCGACGCGTGTGTGGCCAATGGCATCCTTCCGTTCTACGGACCGTTCGGCGACATAGCCGATGTCGTTGCGTGTGAAGACCAATTCCGTAATGCGTTCTTGCTCGGATGCGTAGGCGCGTGGAGCCTTCATCCCGTGCAAATCGCTATTGCTAAGCGCGTCTTCAGTCCTGATCCGGCTGACGTCGCCCATGCCCGTCGCGTTATCGAAGCAATGGGCGACGGGACCGGAGCGATCATGCTCGATGGAAAAATGGAAGACGATGCATCGGTGAAGCAGTGCCGCGTCATGGTCGAACTCGCGACCTCGCTCGCTGCCGACGACGCCGAACTCGCCGCTGCCTACGGACTCTGAGGACTCTCATCATGACTGAAGCACTTCGTCCCCGACGTTCCGTTCTCTACATGCCTGGGGCCAATGAGCGCGCGCTCGAAAAGGCCAAGGGCATTCCTGCCGACGCACTGATCCTCGACCTCGAAGATGCAGTGGCTCCGGACGCCAAGCCAGAAGCGCGTGCCCGGGTCTGCGCCGCAGCGGCAAGCGGAGAGTACGGCGCAAAGGAAATCGCGATCCGAATTAACGGAATCGGGACGCAGTGGCACGCCGACGACATCGCTGCGGCTGCTGCTGCCGGTCCCGATGCAATCGTTGTGCCGAAAGTGAACTCCGCTGAGGAAGTTGCCCAACTTGTTGCCGCATTCGAGGCAGCTGGTGCACCTGCAACGACGAAGTTGTGGGCGATGCTCGAGACTCCTGTTGCAATTCTCAACGCCGAGTCAATCGCAACAGCCTCTGATCGCCTCACCGTATTGGTGATGGGTACGAACGATCTCGCCAAAGAGCTCTATGCCGAGCATTTGCCCGGACGTGCACCGCTGCAGTTCGGCCTTCAGAAATGTCTCATGGCGGCCCGACTTGCTGGAAAGGTCATCCTCGACGGCGTCTTCAACGACATCAAGGACGACGAAGGATTTCGAGCCGAAGCGCGACAAGGCAAGCAGTTCGGTTTCGATGGCAAGACACTGATCCATCCCAGTCAGGTCGAACCATGCAACGAAGTGTTTGCACCTTCGGACGAAGAGATCGAACACTCCCGCAAGGTGATTGCGGCCTTCGACGAAGCGCAGGCAGAAGGTCGGGGCGTCGTCACCGTCGACGGTCGCATGATCGAAAATCTGCACGTTGACAATGCGCGTCGTATCCTCGCCGTTGCCGACGCGATTGCAGCGCTCGGTTGATTCTTTGGGTTGCTAGATCACTTCACCGCATCGAGCATGCGGCGAGCAATCACCTTGAGGCACAGCGTTTCATCGGCACCTTCGAAGATCGACAGCACACGAGCATCAACGAAGTAGCGGCTGACGTTGTATTCCTCGGCGTAACCGAAGCCACCATGAATCTGCATTGCTTCACGTGAGACCCACTCAGCGGCCTTGCAGACGTACGCCTTGACCATTGACGCCTCAAGGATGCCTCCACCATTCGCCATCATCTTGGCGACTTCATAGGAGAACTGCCGAGCAGCTTGGGTGAGGACAACCATGCGGCCTAGCTTGGCTTGGGTGAGTTGGTACTCGGCGATTGGTTGGCCGAACACGACGCGGTCACGTGCGTATTGGTGAGCGTCTTCGTATGCAGCTTGCATGACGCCCACTGCGCGAGCGGCGGTTTGCAAACGGCCGTTTTCGAAACCAGCCATTTGGTAGTAGAAGCCCTTGCCCAGGCCTTCGTCGCCACCAACCTGATTTGCTTCGGCAACGAACCAGTTGTCGAATGCGATTTCGTAGGAGTGCATGCCGCGATAGCCGATGGTGTCGATCGCTCGGCCTTCCATCTTTCCGCCACCAGGTGCGCCACCGTCGGCGCCTCCTTCTTGAACAAAGGCAAAACCGTGGCCTTCGCCGCGAGGCTTCGGGACCACGAACATCGTGAGTGCTTTGTGCGTGAGTGACTTGTCGGTATTCGTTCGAGCAAGAAGCATGAGTGCATCAGCACGAGCGCCAAAGGTGCACCAGGTCTTCACGCCGTTGATGAGCCAACCGCCCTCGGTGGGCGTGGCAGTGGCTTTGACGCCGGCAACATTGGAGCCGTAGTCAGGTTCGGTGACTGCCACAGCAGCCATCACCTCAGCCGAGGCTAATTTGGGCAGCCATTCGCGACGCTGTGCTTCGGTGCCGCCCGCCAAAAGTGCACGAGTGAGAATTTCGGGTCGAGTAATCAGCGATCCACCGGCGCCAAGTGACACCTTTGCAAGTTCTTCGGTAGCGACGACCATGCCCATGTATTCACTCTCGCCACCTTCGCTGTAGCCGTCGTACTCAACGGGAACGGAAAGGCCGAAGCCGCCGAGTTCGGCGAGTCCCTGAATGAGGTCTTCGGGAATGTCGGCGTTCTCGCGATGGATGTGTTCGGCGACCGGCGCGATCTTCTCGTTCGCGAATCGACGGAAGGTGTCCTGTACGAGTTCAAAGTCGCTGTCGAGATGACGTGGCCCGGGGGTGTCAGCGAGCGAGGCAAGGAATTCGGGTGCTCGGAAGGTGGCGACAAATTCGCGAGTTCCGTCGAGCACACCGGGATCGACATTCCAGTCCGCTTCACGGCCGAATAATTTAGGAATGAGTTCGCCGATTGCATCGGCAATAAATGCGCATGCGATCTTGGCTTCGAGTTCGCCCTTCGTGCCGTAGACGAGCATCGCCCGACCGGTTTCAACCGCTGAAGCAGCATGAGCAATGTCGTAGGCCACAACCTGATTGACATCGGGCCCGCCGTTGGCGGCGATATGGCGGATGCCTGCATCGACCACCCCGTGGGCGAGATCGATGACAGAAGCAGCAGTGGTGACGTCTGGTGCGGTCATGGACCGAAGGTTACCCAGCGGTCACCTTGGTGTTCTCATCAGGCTCAGGAGGGGATTGGCTGCATGACCTGGCCGGGCCGAGCGCCCGTACTTTTGCCATCGAGCCAGGTTGGAACTCCGGCAGCGATCGTGGCGCGGAACCCTGCGGGAGCGCGGGTGAATCGCCATGTGCCGTGAGGAACGTCATAGGCCCGTTCCTCGGGACGCAGTTCAAGTTCCTCCAGACGAAACACGATGATGTCGGCGACTTTGCCTGTGGCAAGCACTCCACGATCCGACAGGCCAAAGAACTCTGCAGTTCGGCCGGTGAGTGTGTGGACTCCCTCTTCAATTGTGAGCATCCCGGTATCTCGAACGTAGCGAGTGAGCATGTAAAGATGTTCACCGGCTGCGGAGAAAAGTTGCAGATGTGCACCGCTGTCATTGATGTTGAACACCATGTGCGGATCGCGAACGGCACGCACGACATCTTTTTCGCTCAGTCGCTCAGGAATTCCCATCATTTGTGAGGCAAGACCGTTGGCGATGACCCAGTCGGCAAGTGCGTCGGAGATATGGAGTCCGGACTCATCGGCTAGATCCTGAAGGGAGATGCCAAGCGGGCCTGCGCCGGTTTCGGAAATGGTGAGGATCATCTCGTGGGGACGATCGATACGAGAAAGGCTTGAACGCGTCCGAGTGTCCCAGTCGGTGCGGGCACGATCTCGCCATTCCGGATCAGCGAGAGTGGACAACTTCACGTCGGCGGGTCCGTTGATGACCTCGTTCCATGCTGGAACGCGCTGGAACACGAGTGAACTTTCGAACCCGAAGAATGGGGCGAGTGGTTTGCAGTTGACCATGGGCCACATGTCGGCACCGTCTGCCTGAAGGCGTTCGTGTAAGGACCACCATTCGTCGCGACGTTCGTTGTCGCGCTCGTTGAACGGGATGCCCGTGTATTGCGCTCGGACACCACTTTCACGGACGAGTTCACCGAAGCGCTTGGCGTCAGCGATTGAGAGCTCGGGGTCGTTGAAACGCGTAATCATCTGAACAGTTGCCGGCTTGTGGTCGGCGACGACGCGAAAGAGTGCAAGGTATTCGGTGTCGTCGGCGAAATAACCCGGAACGAGGCGAAGGGTGCGGTCGCGGTCGAAGTGATTCACGCTGAGTCCGAGTGCGCCAGCAGCGAGTCCTTCATCGAGGACGGCGCACATAGCGGCGATTTCCTCAGCGGTGGCTGCTCGTGTCCATGCGTCGACTCCCATGACCCACGTGCGCAACGCAAGGTGTCCGAGGTAGCCGGCAACATGCACCGATGTGGGCTGAGTGCGAAGCGCATCCATGTACTCGGGCCATGTTTGCCACGACCACGGAATTTCTTGTTCAAAGGCCTTGCGCGGGAGGTCTTCAAGGAAGCACAACAAATCGACGATCTCGTCGCGCTGATCGCCTTTCAGCGGGGCGATGGAGTTTCCACAGTTACCGAACACCATCGAGGTATTGCCATAGGCCGGGAGCGGATCGAGTTCGGGGTTCCACCACATTGCACCGTCGAGGTGGGTGTGGGTGTCGATGATTCCCGGAGCAACGTATGAACCACGGGCGTCAATGATCGTTTCGGCATCGGGCGAAAGGTCAGTCCCGATTTCAACGATGACGCCGTTCCGGACGCGCACGTCAGCCACGTATGCAGCAGCGCCTGTTCCATCGACGATCGTGCCGCCGGCAATCAGAAGATCAGTCATGGTTCCCCCTGTGTTTGGGTCGAATCTACCTGCGGAAACTCCTAGGCTCATCGGCGTCACCTGTAGAGGAGAAATGTTGTGACCGTTTACGACCGTCCGTTTGGCCGCCACTTCGAAGACTTCGAGGTTGGTGACGTGTACCGCCACTGGCCAGGAAAGACCATCACCGAAGCCGACGATCACCTCTTCTGCATGATCACCATGAATCATCACCCAACGCACACCAACAATTGGTTTGCCGAGAATGAATCTCCGATGGGTCAGGCGCTTGTCGTTGGCAACCTTGTGTATTCGCTCGTGCTGGGAATGAGTGTTCCCGATGTCAGCGGTGCGGCAATCGCCAATCTCGAGGTCGAGTCGCTGAAACACGCGAAGCCCACCTTCCATGGCGACACTATTTATGCCGTCACCAAAGTGCTCGCGAAGAAGGAAACCTCTGATGGCAAGCGCGGCATCGTGACTGTCGAAACCAAGGGAATTAATCAGCGTGGTGAAGAGGTGTGCGAGTTCCGCCGCCGCGTCATGGTCTGGAAAACCGAGTTCGCACCCACGCGTGGACTTCCCTACAGCGAAGATGTTTTCTCCGAAGACTGAATCGTGCTTGGCTCGCCCGATGTCGAGGCCGTACTCGCGTGGTCGGCGGGACGTCGCGATGATTTGCCCTGGCGACAGACGCGTGACCCGTGGGCGGTGCTCGTATCGGAATTGATGCTGCAGCAAACGCAGGTGTCGCGGGTGATTCCGCGGTGGCATCAATTTCTCGAACGGTTCCCCTCTGCGCCAGCCTGTGCGAACGCTCCTCTCGGTGACGTCGTGACCGAGTGGGCAGGGCTTGGCTACAACCGACGAGCGGTGAATCTGCATCGCGCCGCGGTTGTCGTGACGAACGACTACGCAGGTGTGGTTCCTGACGATCTCGAGGCGCTACTTGCTCTGCCGGGGCTAGGCCCTTACACGGCACGTGCGGTATTGGCCTTTGCCTACGAACAAGACATGGCGGTTGTCGACACGAATGTCGGACGCATCCTCGCCCGTCAACGAGGAGAGCGGCTTTCGGCGCGAGTTGCACAGACCTTTGCTGACGACATTGTTCCTATCGGAATGGGTTGGTCGTGGAATCAGGGGATGCTCGACTTAGGCGCATTGGTGTGCACAAAGCGCGCACCCAAGTGCGACGTCTGCCCAACTTCATCGACTTGTGCTTGGCTGATCGGGGGAGCGATTGAACCAGATCCTGCGATCGGCTCTGCTGCCGTAAGTAAAGGTCAGTCGAAGTTCGTTGGTTCGTTCCGTGAAGGGCGTGCTCGATTGCTCGATGTCCTTCGGACGGGCATCGAAATTCCTCCCGAACAGTTTCAGAACGCATGCGGCTGGAATGACCGTGATGGTGGTGCCCTTGACGCAGTGCGAGCTGCGGATTCGCTTGTGCGCGACGGCTTGGCCGTCAAGCGCTGCGACGGTGCGCTTGCGCTTCCTTGATGTTCAGGACTGGATGAAGTCCAACACGAGTTTGTTGAACTCTTCTGGCTTCTCGACTTGAGCGAAATGTCCAGCGCCTTCGATGGTCTCCGAACGTGAACCTGGGCTCAGCTCTTGCGCAGCATTCTGCGCGAACTCAACTCCAACGCATCCATCGTTACGCCCGTGGATATAGAGCGTTGGTTGCGGAGGGGGAGACCCAAGGATGTCTTGGATGTCTTGATACTCGGATGACACCGGCACTGTTCCCCACGTCGCGCGGTAGTAACCGAGAGCCGCAGCGAGGTTTTGGGTGCTTCCGATTGAGTCGCGAATGTGTTGCATGTCGACGGTTGCATCGTGTCCAGGCGACCAGTCTGCCCACAGTCGCTCAATGAAATCGAGATCATTCATCGAAACAACGAAATCGGAAAGACCGACCTGAAAGAAGAACATGTACCAAGAACGCTTGAGTTGGTCGTAGGTGGTCATTGCGTTCGCCATTGCGCCTGATGGTGGAACTGCAGCGGTCACGACGCGACGCCAGCGGTCGGGCGCGTACGCCGCAGCCCCGTAGGTGGCGAGCGCACCCCAATCGTGACCAATGATCACCGCATCGCTGTCACCGTCCAGCGCCTCGTGGAGCGCCGTCGCATCTCGGGCAAGAGTTGCGACGTGGTACTGCCCATCAGCCGGAATCGTGGTTGGCGCATAGCCCCTCATGAATGGAGCCACGGCTCGGTAACCAGCATTGGCGAGTGCCGGCAGTAGATAACGCCATCCGTGAGCCGTATCGGGAAACCCATGGAGGCAAAGGGCAAGAGGGCCGGAATCTCCCATGGTGAGGCACCCGTAGGTGAGTTCTCTCGTGGGCACGGTGATGGAAGCGATGTGCATAGTGCGACGGTAGCGAGATTCGGGTGAGGTGTGAGACATGTCACTTTCTCTTCACTTCGTTTGACTCTTGTCGTAGCGTTCTCCCTCCATTCGTGCACTGGGAGGAGGTGGGCAGTGGAGATCACGTTTTATGGGGTTCGAGGCTCAACGCCATGCGCCGGAGAGAGCACATCGCGTTATGGCGGTAATACCGCGAGCGTTGTGCTTCGAGGCGAAGGGTTTGAACCGATCCTGCTCGACCTCGGCACTGGTCTCCGATACTTCGGAGTTGATCAAGGCGCAGGTTCACAACTGCACGCGCATGCCCTCGTGACCCACTTGCACTGGGATCACGTACAAGGGCTTCCGTTTTGTCAGCCACTCCTTGTCGACGGCTCAACGCTCTCGGTGTACGGGCCCGATCATGATGGCGTTGGCTTCGCCGATGCGTTCGACAATCTGATGCGTCCTCCGTTCTTCCCGGTGACTCGGCAAGATCTTCCGGGTCAGATTGTCTTCTCTACCATCGCCGAGGGTGTTCACGAGATCGCCGGTGCAAAGGTGACCGCTCTCGAAGTTCCTCATACCGACACGACTTTTGGCTATCGGATCGAACGAGATGGTTTTTCGGTCGCTTATGTCAGCGATCATCAACAACCACTCGATGGCGTTTCGATTTCCCCTTCAGTCCTTGAGTTGTGTCGCGGAGTTGACGTTCTCATTCATGATGCGCAATACACGCCCGAGGAATTCGCCGGGAAGTCCACATGGGGCCACTGCACGATCGACTACGCCGTTCGCGTCGCAGCTGGCGCTGAGGTGGGCCAACTTGTTTTGTTCCACCACGACCCTTCGCACGACGACGAAACTCTTGACCGACTTCTCATCGGAGCTCGGAAAACTGGCGAAAGTTGCGGCGTTCACTCAATCGTTTCCGCCTACGAGGGCCTGAGCATCACCCTCGCCTAGGATCTCGCATCTGTGAGCGAGAATTCTGAAATCAACGCATTCGATGGCGCGAAGTACCGACAGGTTCTTGGCCATTTTCCTACTGGTGTCACCGTGATCACCGCAATGACTGACGATGGCCCGGCAGGCATGGCGATTGGTTCATTTACGTCGTTGTCCCTTGATCCCGCGCTCGTGCTTTTTAGTGCGACGAAGACCTCGGCCAGTTGGGGCAAGTTGCGCAATGCCGGAAAGTTCTGCGTGAACATCCTTGCTGACGATCAGGAAGACGTGAGCCGAGTATTCGGTTCAAAGTCCGACGACAAGTTCTCTGAAATTGGCTGGAAGCATTCGGGTAATGGCGCACCGCTCATCAACGGAGTTCTCGCCTACATCGACTGCGATCTTCACTCCGTTCTTGACGGCGGCGATCACGACGTCATCATTGGAGCGGTCACTGATCTTGATGTGAAGCATGAAGGCGGAGCGCTTGTGTTCTTCCGCGGCGGGTACGGCCGGGTGGCGTTCTAAGTCATGGCTATCTACGCGCTGGGCGACATGGTTCCCGATATTCATCCCGACGCGTGGGTGCATCCCGAGGCCGTTGTTATCGGCGATGTAACCATTGGTGCCGACAGCACCGTGTGGCCTTGCGCGGTCCTGCGCGGCGACAACGGTGGGATTCGCATAGGCGAGCGCACGTCTATTCAAGATGGAACTGTCATTCACTGCATCCCGACACGCCCGACAATCGTTGGCGATGATTGCGTGGTCGGACACATCGTTCACCTTGAAGGTTGCACGATCGAAAGCAACTCACTCGTCGGAAATGGTTCCGTTGTTCTTCACGAGGCAATCGTTCGATCTGGCTCACTCGTTGGTTCAAATGCCGTTGTTCCAAACCGCATGGAAGTCCCCACGGGGATGATGGCGTTGGGCATTCCCGCCAAATTGCGTGAGCTTGGACCAAATCAAGGGTTTGTGCAGGAGATTGCTGTGCGCGACTACGCCGCGCGCGGCAAGTTGTACAAAGTGGAGATGCGCCGAATCGACTGAAATCGATTTGGGCGTTTATGCGTCTGAACCGAGCCAGTCGAACGGGGCCCATGGCAAATTTCGCAAGACCCAAAAAGCGACAACTGCGAGACCAATTGCGATCCACGCGTTTCGTTTGAACTCAAAATGAAGCTCGCGTCGTCCAGTACGTCGGGCGATCGCGTTCCAGCCGAACCAGACAACTGTCGTCGCGAGAATGGCGACGAGGAGAATGTTGTGACTGAGGGCGCGCGTGATATCGCCGTTTAGGAGCGAGTGGAGCCCTCGGGTCATTCCGCAACCGGGGCAATCAAGTCCCGTTGTTGCTTTGAACGCGCAAGCAGGGAAGATCTTGGTGGTGTTGGGGTCAATGACGCCAACGGCGACGCATCCGGCGAGAGCCACACCGCCGGCAATCCAGCGACCTGCTTTGCCCCTGCGAGGCCGCGTCGTCTCTGCGGGTGGTGGGGGAGCGTCTTGATGTGTCGCATCGACGGGGTTCGTCAGCACATATGTAAGTCTAGGGCTGGCCTCGCCTGAGTCGACTGTCGTTGCGTAGTGTTCGGCCCATGAACCTTGGACGCGTTGGCCTCTGGGCCTATCAACTTGATCTCGTTCCCTCGGCGCAGGCCCAGGAAACCGCCGCCGAGATCGAAGAACTCGGCTACGGAGCGCTTTGGATTCCCGAAATGATTGGTCGGGAATCGTTCGTGAGTTCCACGCTCCTCCTTTCGGGCACGAAGAACCTTGTTGTCGCAACGGGTATTGCATCGATCTATGCGCGTGATGCGTTGTGTGCGAATTCAGCATGGAACACCGTTTCCGAGGCGTTCCCAGATCGATTCCTTCTCGGTCTTGGTGTCAGTCACGAGGTGATGGTCTCTGGCCTTCGAGGTCACGATTACTCGAAGCCGTACTCGGCGATGAAGGCGTACCTCGACTCAATGGACAATGGACTCTTCACCGCCGCTGCGCCGACCGCTCCGCCACAAAAAGTTCTTGCGGCGCTCGGTCCGAAAATGCTCGAACTTGCGGCTGAACGCACCCAAGGTGCCCACCCCTATTTCATTCCCGTTGAACACACCGCTTTCGCTCGCGAGGTCATGGGATCTCGTGGTTGGTTGTGTCCGGAACAAGCCGTTGTGCTTGAGGCCGATCCAACGAAAGCACGTGAGATCGCTCGTGGCCACATGGCGATGTACCTCACGCTGCCCAACTACACGAACAACTTGAAGCGTTTCGGATTCACCGATGCAGATATTGCCGATGGCGGCTCGGATCGTCTTGTCGATGCGATCGTGGCGTGGGGAGATGAGTCCGCGATTTCCGATCGAGTCAAAGCGCACCACGAAGCTGGTGCCGATCACGTCTGCATTCAAGTTCTCCCAGCGGACGGCACTTCCATCCCGAGGGAGACGTGGCAACGCCTTGCCCCTGCGCTGTTGGGCTAACCGGGCTTTGAACGGGCAGAATCGGCCCTAGGCTAGGAAGGTGAGTTCTCCGGTTACGTTCACCCGATCCCATGTGTGGTCGGTCTCGCATGTGGATGCTCCCGAGATCATCACCTCGGCTTGGATCGATGAGCAATTGGCCGAGACCTACGAGCGCGTCGGCGTGCGACCAGGTCTTCTCGAATCGGTCGCGGGTATCAAAGCCAGGAGGTGGTGGCCTGAAGAAGTCACGTTCGATGATGCAGCCGCTCGTGCGGGATCACTTGCCCTTGAGCAGGCCGGAGTCGCTCCGGGCGAAGTCGATCTTCTGATTTCGACGTCTGTTTGTAAGCATCACCTTGAACCCAGCATCGCTTGTGCGGTTCACAATCGGTTGGGGCTCTCAACCAGCGCCATGAACTTCGACCTTGGCAATGCGTGCTTGGGCTTCATCAACGCGATGACGATTGCCTCGTCGATGATCGATGCGGGTCAGGTGAAGGTTGTGCTGATTGTTGATGGTGAAGGAAGCCGTCAACCCCAGACTCAGACCATTGCCCGCTTGCAGGATCCGTCCTCGACTTTGGGCGATGTCTTCGACCAGTTCGCTTCACTCACGCTTGGCT
>Ga0222712_10006041_pt1 | contig 12059 bp, 15 predicted proteins | sample C33_657DmetaG_FD_165043 | JGI IMG/M metagenome (GOLD analysis project Ga0222712, IMG submission 165043) | Estuarine water microbial communities from San Francisco Bay, California, United States - C33_657D | ecosystem: Environmental > Aquatic > Marine > Unclassified | place: USA: California...
AGAGCACGTATAAAAGCCCATCCTGTTATTTTAAAAAGTGTCTCGGTACGCTCTGACGAAAGTTAACGACGAGGTCTCGACTAGCAGAACGCGTCTGATCTAGTCCAAAATGCGGGAGTAGCTCAGTTGGTAGAGCACGACCTTGCCAAGGTCGGGGTCGCCGGTTCGAACCCGGTCTCCCGCTCAGCAAAGCCCAATTCTTTTAGGATTGGGCTTTTTTATGAAACAAATTAATTCTAATACATATAATATCCAAATAATTAAAGTACATTATGATCAGAATTTTTAAATATTGGTTTAATTTTATTAAAGAATTTAGAATTCTTTATAAATATCGCAAAGCAGCTATATCACTTAAAAAAGAATTAGAAGAAACAGGACTTAGAGTAGATAATTTGGGTAGAATTTACACAGTTATCAATCTTAAAGAAGAATTACTAAGTCAACCAGAATTAATGCAACAATCTTATGTTTTAGGACAATTAGGACCTATAACAAATACGCTTATGAAATATGGAATGGCAGATAATTCATTTCCAGAAATTTCTAAAATAGAAGGAAGTTCATCATATTTAGTGGTTTGTTGGCCTGAAAGAGACTATGTTGAATTTTCAGCTTTCTTTATTAATCTATTTGTAACATCGGTGGTTGCAGCTATTATTTTAGCAGCCGTTAAATATGTGCCTTTTAAGTGGTTATTAGAAACGGCACAATCTTATAATTAATGAAAGAATCAATTAAGAGAATCGAAATTGATGGTATTAGGCATTATCAAATAAAACAAGGTTCTAAAATCATAGGAACCTTTCCTTCCGTGACCGCTATTTTAGGTCAAACTTCAGATAAATCTGGTATAGAAAAATGGAAAGCCAAAGTAGGTGAAGAAGAAGCTAATCGCATATCTACTAACTCTATGAATAGAGGAACTGTTATGCATAGATTAATCGAACTATATAAACCTCTACAGGGTTCTAAAGAAGAGAAATTAGAAAAACTGTTAAAATTAATGAAAACAGATAAAGAAATTATTGACTTTGATCAAACTTATATTGACCAAGGTTTAGAATTTTTTATGAAATTTTATAATAATTCAAGTCATTTTTTTGATAGAGTTAAAACAGTATTAGCAGCAGAAAAATTCTTATGGTGTGCAAAGGGCGGAGGTTATGCAGGAACTGTAGACAATGTCTCCGAATTGATGGATGACACTATCGCAGTTATTGATTATAAAAATTCAAGAAAACCTAAAGAAGAACGTTGGATTCAAGATTATTTTATACAAGCTTCAGCATATGTCATTGCATTTTGGGAAAGAACTGGTATTAGACCCAAATACGTAGAAATATGGATAGCTAATGAATTAGATGCGTGCCCACAGATATTTGCATTAACAGAATCTGATATTAAAATTTACTTTAAAATGTTTCAAGAGCGCTTAAAGGCATTTAAACAATTATCATAGAAATATATAGAAAAAATAAAACAATTTAATCATGGAAAAATTAAATCAATTTTTGGCCAAACATGGCATGAAAGTTATCATCGTTCTATTACTTTTGAGTTATATGAAATCATGTAGCATCGATTCCGAATTAACAAAAGTTAAAAAACATTTATTAGTTATTGATTCTTTACCAAGTGTAAAAGATCTTAAAATTGAAGGTTTAAAGGCAGAAAAACGTATGATTCAAGCAACTGACAGAAAAATGTTAGATGTGCAACGTCAAACTGCAATCGACGAAGAACTTAAAAAATTAGAAAAATAAAATAATCTATATATGCCTATTGAAAAAAAATCAGAGGGTTTTGGCGACGATGTTGCTAAATTCACTAAAGCAACTGGTTTAGATAAAGTTGCTAAAACTGTGGCTAATTCTTTGGGTTTTGAAGATTGTAGGTGTGGAGATGAAACCAAAGGTAGACATAAAAAACTAAACGATTGGTTTCCGTACAGTAAAAAAAATCAAGAAAATAATGACACAGAAAACACTGGTAAATAGATTTGTAATTAGTACATTTGTTCTATTATATCTTTGCGTATCTATAATTTCAACAATTCACGTAATTGACTTCTTCAGTTTATCGAATCCATATTGGTTAGCGGTATCTTTGGCAATTGCATTTGAATTAGGGGCAGCTGCTTCACTAGCATCTTTGATCGCATTAGACAAAATGAATAAAACCATAGTTTGGATTTTATTCTTCGTTATCACAGCGATGCAAATGCAGGGTAATATGTATTACGCATTTAAAAATTTAACAGGCTATACTGAATGGGTTCAACTTTTCAATTTAGTTGAAGAAGATCCATTATATCAAAAAAGAATTTTAGCTTTTGTTTCAGGTGCTATTTTGCCACTAGTCGCTTTAGGATTTATTAAATCTTTAGTTGACTATATTAAACCAACTGAAGAAATTGCTTCCAAGGAAATTTCACTTGAAGAAAATGTAGAATCTATGAGAAAGGTTGTAGATTCGTATGATAATTTACAAGAAGAAATTAAAGATTGGGATCAAACTTTAATGGATGGTTTAGAAGATGAAAATATTGAAGAAGCTGTAGAAAATTTAGAAATTGAAGATACAGCAGAAAATATTTTAGGTTTAACTGTTGAAGAAGAGAGCATAGAAAAACCAAAGGCAGAATATGCTAAAGTTATTAAAAATGAAGATGATCTTAATGAATATTTAGCTAAAAGATCTGAAGCTCAAAATGCAGCTGGATTAGTTCGTAAAGCGCCAGAGAAAAGAAATATTAAAACTTTAGATGACGATCGTCCAACTGGATTTAATCCCGCAGTTTAATGTTAGAAAGAATACATTTTAATTTACCTAATTATTACTTATCACAATCGTTAGATACTGAATCTTTGAAAAAAGTTTTAGGATCTAACGATATTGTTTTTAAAAATCTATTGATTATTAAAAACGGCTATAAAGCCGCATATGATTTTGCATATTTAGAAAATAATAATTATGAATTAGATGCATATGTTAAAGTGGATTATGCTGTTATTGGTAAAGCTAAATCTCAAGCTTGGGCTGTAACACATTTCAAACCTATATTATCATCTAAACCCAAATATACATTAATTTGTACATTAAAAGATCTTAAATCTAATAAGACAATATACAAGCACAAAGAATCTTCAATAAAATCTGAAATTATCTATAAAAATATAGAGAATTGTTTTACAGATTTACAAATTTTATTAGACAGTTTTTAATAAACAAAGCCTAAATAATTCATATAAATAGTATACAAAACTATAGATATGATTATTGGCATTTGGATTGATACACCAGCATTAGGCGACACTATAGCCGCAATTCCCACATGTAAGAAAATTTCAGAAGCATACCAAACAAAGGTTGCTATTTTCACAACGCATCCTCAGATATTTTTAGATCAACCTTGGGCATTATGTGTTCAGCATCCTAGATCTATAGAAACTTTCATAGATATTAAAATTCATAGACTTTTTGGACCAATAGTCGGTAAATCTTATGAAATGTTTGGTGGTGAAAAAATAGAATGGAGATATTCAAATATGGATATTCGTCAGTTTCACGCAGTTTCTCAAGGTTTTACTCTAACTGAAGAAGAAATGGAAACTAAGGTTTTTGTTTCAAGACCTAGAGAATTATCTAATAATGGTGTTATTAAAGATTACGTCATGATTCATCCAACTCAAACGTGGGCCACAAGAACTTGGCCTGAAGAAATGTGGCAAGAATTAGTTGATCAATTATATGAAAGAGATATTCCAGTCGTGGCTGTTGGTAGATCAAGTAAAGAATCGGGATTTTATAATGTAGATAAACCAGTTATGCAACTTTATGTAGCTAACGGTATTAATCTATTAGATGATCCAGATAATGATATTGCTGAATTGAGATGGATGATGAATAATAGAGCTAAATGTGTTGTGACAATGGATTCAGGTATTTTACACGTAGCAGGCACAACCGATGTGAATATTATTCAATTAGGTAGTTCAATTAATCCTAAACTTAGAGCTCCATATCGTAAAAATTCTCAGGAGTATAAATATCAATATGTCGGTGGTAGTTGTGGACTTTTTTGCTCAAGTAATATGAAATATAATGTACAAATACACGGATCTATTCATGGCGTTCCACCTCAAGTTTATTGTTTAGAAAATAAACCAACATTTGAATGTCACCCGACTGTAGAGCAAGTATTAAATGCTATCTTAAAACTTTATAAAAAATAATATGAAAACAATATTTGAAGGTATTGATTATGATTTTATAGAAATAGGAACTTCAGATTTCCAAACTCTTATTGAAGAAGCTTCAGATGAAGCTATTGGATTAAGCGTTGAACCTATTTCATATTATTTAAATAAATTACCAAATCCAAAAAATGTAACTAAGGTAAATGCAGCGCTTTCAGACAAAGATGGTGAATTAAATATTTACTATATTGATGAAAAATATATTGAACCGTATGGTTTACCATGGTGGGTTAGAGGTTCTAATTCTATAAATAAACCACACCCATTTACAGTTCAAGAAATTGGCCAGGAACTTTATGATAAACTAGTCACAATCGAAGCAGTTCCAGTTATAGGTTGGAATACTTTAATTCGCGATTATAAAATTAAATCAATTAAATATCTCAAAGTTGATACTGAAGGGCACGATCATGTTATATTAAATGCATATTTAGATATTTGCGAAAAGAGACCTGAATTATTAGCAGATCGAATTAAATTTGAATGTCATTATGCAGTATCCAATATGGAAGAAATTGAAAAACTTTTAACTAGATTTAAAGGTTATGAAATTCATAAAGATATTAGTGATTATATTCTAGTCAAAAAGCATAAGATTCCTAGAGTTATACACCAAACGTATTCAACTAAAGAATTACCAGATTCTTTAAAGTTAACAACTGAATTAGTAAAAACTTTAAATCCTTCTTTTGAATATAGATTTTATGACGATCAAGCTTGTATTAATTTTATTAAAGAAAATTACGATCAAGAAACATTAGATTTATATTTAAATATCAATCCAAAATATGGCGCAGCGCGCGCTGATTTTTTCAGATACTTGTTAATGTATATTCAAGGCGGTGTATATTTAGATGTTAAAAGTATTACTACAGAACCTTTAGAAAATACATTATTAGACACTGATGAATTTATTTTAACTCACTGGGAAGGTAAAGATTTTGCTAAAGAATTAAATTATGAATTTGGTGAATTTCAGAACTGGCATATTATTTGTAAACCTGGACATCCATTTTTAAAAAATATTATTGAAATAGTCAAAGATAATATTAGAAATTTTGAATTTGGTTATGGAAAATCTGGAGTATTACATACAACTGGTCCAATTCCTTATAGTCAAGGTGTTTTAATATCTTTACAAGAATATAAAACACCATATTCTAATTCTCCAGTTAGAGAATTTTATTTAGAGCAAGAAGTTGGTTTAAGATATATGGGAACTGAAGAATATCATGCATATTCTTATAATCACGAGCATTATTCAAATTTAACCGAGCCAATTATAATCGATAAAAATAAACATTTAAAAGCATATGTTTATTATGGCAATGAAGCTTATTTAGAAACTATTAAAGGCAGTATTAAATCTTTAAGAGAATTTAGTGATTTACCAGTTTTTGTTTATACTTTAAATACACATACGAAAATTGATATTCCAAATGTTACTTGTATAAATTGGTCTAGTAAAGCAGGAGATCAAGAAGTAGGTGTTATTACAACAGAATCTGGAAATTATTTTATAAACAGAGAAGACGAAAATGTATACAACATCTTAATAGAAAGACCCGATATAGTTAAGCATGCTTTAGATAATTTTGCTGAAATAGTAACATATGTAGACGCTGATTCTGTAGCAATGCCATGGGTTGATAAGATATTTGATATGTATAATTACAATTGTGGATTTCCATATTTTACAACAGGAATTCATGATTATTTACATTTGGGTGATCGTGGAGGAGCAATGACTAAAGAAGATCTTTCTACAACATTAGAACACGAAGCGTGTGAATTATTTAACGTTAATCAAAAAGTTAGAGAAATTTATAGACAAACTGGATATTTTGTAGCAGATCAATCTTGTAAAACATTTCTACAAGAATGGAGTTGGATGTGCAGACATCCCAAGATTTTACAAGATTTTACTAAGTATGCGCCGTATCATGAAGAAACTATTTTAAATGTTTTATTTTGGAAATACAATATCATATTTGAAGCGCTAACTCTAGTGTATATTAACGGTTCTATAGAAATTCCAAAATTATTAAGTGAATTAGAATTTAATGGTTCTTTTCAACAATTAGATAGTTGGACTAAAGTACCTGGAAAATTACAAGATATAATGTTTATTCATGGCGAAAAAAGACCAGAGATAATGAATCAAATTACAGAAGAAATTAAAAAGTATTTAATATAATGAGAATATTATTTTTAGCACCACATCTTTCTACAGGTGGCATGCCAGCGTTTCTATTACGTAGAATTCAAGAATTAAAGGCATATGATAATTCTAATGAAATATTTGTAGCCGAATGGACAAATTATTCAGATACGTTTACAGTACAAAAGAATAAAATTAAAGAATTAGTCGGCGAAAGCAATTATATTTGTTTAGGCCAATTAGATGAAGAACCAGAAACACATTTTAATAATAGAATAAAATTATTAGATAAGTGTTATGAATGGAGTATTGATATTATTCATATTGATGAAATTCCAGAAGGCTTTGATAGTTTTTCACCATTTCCTTTAGAATTACAAAAACACCTGTATGATTCTAATCATCCATGGCGTATTGTAGAAACTTGTCACAACATTTGGTTTGAGCCTAATAAAATGAAAAAAGTTCAGCCTGATGGTTTCGCGTTAGTTTCACCAGAACACGAGACGCGCTTCAAAGATTTAAAAGTAGTCAAAGATTTAATTACATTTCCTCACAGTCTTGCACCAGATGTTATTCTTAGAGATCGAGAGGAGATTTTAGGAAATTTTGGTTTCCGTACTACAGGAGAATTTCATATTTGCACTATAGGACTCTGGACCCCTGGTAAAAACCAAGGTTATGTCATAGAGTTAGCGAGAGAACTTTATAACAAGTACGGCCATACATACCAATTTCATTTTATTGGTAACCAAGCACCGAACTTTGCAGAGTACTGGCAGCCACTGATGAACGACCTACCACCTAACTGTAAGATCTGGGGCGAACGCGAAGACACGCACAACTTTTTAAATATGAGCGATGTCATGCTATTCGCATCAACTTGGGAATGCAATCCGATAGTGTTAGCAGAGGCCGCAGCCTTTAATACCAAAACTATGGCGTATAACTTACCTCAGTATGGTAACCAATGGACCAATAAAATAACTCATATTACTGGCAAAGTCAAAGAAGATGCGGAAGCGCTAATCAAACTTTGTTGGAATAAAAAGCCTAGACGCTTTGAGATCGACGGAGGTGCTCTATTTGCCCAAAAGCACATCGAATTATATAAAAACGTTGCAAAGCGGCCGACGCAAAGAGGCGCGCTCCCAGAGTATGTAGATCAAGACTATAAAATTGAAGTTATTGACGGTATTAAATTTTATAATCGTTCAACGCAAGATTGTATAGTTACTTTTACAGATGCTAAAACTGGTAAAGAAGTTTATACAACAGACTTAAAACCTGGCTTTTGGGCTTCGCCAGCACCGACATATTTTGTTAATTGGCAATTAGATTGGACTTTTAAAGATGGTACTACTGGTACTTGGAAGCTTGACTTAAGTAATAAAGTGGCTAATCTTTGGTTTGGTAGCTCTAGCTTAGGTGACTCGTTAGCTTTTATGGAAGCCGTTGTAGCTTTTAAAAACGCGCACAACTTGGCTAAAGTAAATTTACTAACCTTTAAAAACTGGCTTTTTGATTGGGATTACTATAACTCTTTAGGCATTTATAGTATTCAACCAAATTCAAAATGGCCTGACGCAGAAATACGTTTTGAATTAGGTGTACATATTAAAGAAGTTGGCGAAGGCGAACCGTGGCAACCAAATAGAAATCCTAGAGATTGGCGTAAAATCTATTTAGGTGATGTAGCTTCTGATATTTTAGGTTTAGAATCTATCGGTGAAGTTAGACCTAAATTAGCTTTTAAAGATTTGGGTCGTCCAACAACAAATAAGTATATTGTGATTGCTACTCAAAGTACAGCGCAAGCTAAATATTGGAATAATCCTACTGGTTGGCAAGAAATCGTAGATTGGCATATCAAAAATGGCTATTCAGTTTATATCGCCTCAAGTGAAGAAGATGGTTACATGGGTAATTTTTATCCTAAAGGTGCACATAGATTACCAAGTGGTTTAGAAGAAGTTGCCAATTGGATTAGACACTCTGAATATTTTATTGGTATTTCAAGTGGTTTAAGTTGGTTAGCATGGAGTGTTGATGCGCCTGTAGTTTTAATTTCAGGCTTTACCCCAGAAATTTGTGAATTTACTGATAAAACTTTAAGAATTATTAATAAATCAGTTTGTAATTCTTGTTGGGAATGGGATCATTTTGATAAAAATAATTGGCATTGGTGTCCAGCTCATGCCGGCACTAAAAGACAATTTGAATGTACAAAAACTATTACTGCAATTGATGTCATAAATAAAATACAAACATGGACAAAATAACCGTTGTAACAGGTGGTTGTGGCTTTATTGGTCACCATCTAGTTAATAGACTTATTGATATTGGCAAAACTGTAGTGGTTTTTGACAATTTATCAACTGGTAAAAAAGAAAGATTACCAGAAGGTGTAAAACTTTATAAACTAGATTTAACTATCGATGAATTACCTAACTTAGAAAATGTAGATGCCATTTATCATTTAGCTGCTACTACTTCTGTAGAAGAATCTTTACAAAATCCAGCTAAATATAAAAATCATATTTTAAATGCTACACGTAGACTTTTACTATGGGCAAAAGATATGAATGCTAGAAGAGTTGTTATGGCTTCAACAGCTGCTGTTTATGGTGATCCATCGATTATACCAACACACGAAGGTGTTCCAGTTAATCCAATATCTCCATACGCTGAATACAAATGGCGAGCTGAAAATCATTTGGCTCATTGTCATGGTAAAGGTTTAACTACGTCATGTTTAAGATTTTTTAACGTCTTTGGTGAAGGACAACCAACTTCGGGTTCTTATGCTCCAGCAGTAGCACGATTTATGGCACAATATGAAAACTTTGAACCGATTACGGTAACTGGTGACGGTTCTCAAACACGTGACTATATTTATGTTAAAGATATAGTTGCTGCTTTAATTATAGCCATGACAAGAGATAATTTCTTTATTTTGAATTTAGGTTCGGGTGAAGAATTAACTATTCTAGAGATTGCAGAATCCTTTGGCGGAGAAATAACGCATATCCCAGCAAGAAAAGAGCCATATCAATCATGTGCTGATATTAAAATGGCAAGTATAGAATTAGGTTGGACACCGACGAAAAATATAATTAAGTGGATTCACGAGAATAAATAGAATATATTTTAAATTTTAATATTATGAAAATAGAAGTTTCAAACGGAGAAATCCTAGACAAGCATACCATTCTAAAAATTAAATTAGAAAAAATTACAGATATTGCTAAAGTAGCAAATCTAAATAAAGAATGGATGATTTTAACCCCAATTGTTCAAGAAATTGTTGGTAATTGCAAAGATCCAGAAATTCATACAGCTTATCAAGAAATGTATGCTGTTAATTTAAGACTTTGGAATATCGAAGATGACATTAGAGATTGCGAAAGAAATAACGATTTCGGTGATGAATTTATTAGATTAGCTAGAGCTGTTTATTGGACTAATGATGATAGAAATTTAGTTAAAAAGAAAATAGATGCTTTAACTGGTTCTAATCTTACAGAAGAAAAATCTTACGCAGATTACAAAAACAAATAATACTGTTATGGCCAGTAAAATTGACCAATTTTGTGCTTTATTTAAATCAATTCAATTTAAAGTACAAAAAGAACCTGAAAAACCTGTAGTTTCTAAACAAACACTGGATGGACAAAATAAAGAAAAAGTTTTAATAGAACTTAATAAAGCTTTATCTCGTGCAAAATCAGAATTTAATTCGGCTAAGAAAATGCACAAACACGGTAAAATGAGTGCAAGTGAACTTTTTGATTTTGAAGTAAGACTTCAAGAAATAAGAGATCAAATTAATCGTATTAAAGAAGATGATTCTAATGGATTTGATGAATTCGAAGAATTAGGCGGAGAAGAATAAAATATATAATAGATGAGAAAAATTAAACTATATGAAGAATTTTTACAAGCTAAATTAAATTTAGCTGTAATTAAAGCTTTGCATGAAGGTGTAAAAATGATTCAAATTGAATCTATTAATGAATCTAAGTATCCTGAATTAAAAAGACTTTTAGATAAAGCAGAAAAAGACGGTAAATCATTATTGATAGCTGAATTTGTACCTGAAATTGAGGCTTTAGTTGATAAATTTGGTCAATCTGGACAATCAGGTGCTTCAGCTCCATTTACAGCTGGTGCAATCGTAGATACCATTAAAAAAATGTTAGCGCATGAACCGTTAGGTGAAGGTATCGAATGTACAGACGATGAATGGAATGACTGTTCTATGTATGAAGATACCGAACCAGAAAAAGGCACATATCAAAACAATAGATTAAGTTCGGTTTTTAAAGAAGGCAAAGAAGGTAAACCATATTATTTAAATGCAATTGTTTGGAAAGCTGAAGGAAAGAATTACGCATTTACTGGTAGAGTAGCCTTGTCCGAAGGTAGTGAAGAAGAAATCGGATCGTTTCAATATATTAAAAATCTACCATTTAAACCTAAAACTTTTACAATAGATGTTAAAGAAAAAGAATATCGTAAATTAAAAGATGGTTCTTTAGTTGAAGAGGAAGACGGAGGCTGGTGGGAAAGCTGGTTAGCAGATCCTAAACAATTAGATCAAGTTTGGGAATATTACGATAAAAAAGAATGTAAGAAATAATGAAACATGTTAAAATATTTGAAGAATTTGTAAACGAGTACAAATATGATCCTAGTGATATTGCTAGAATTAAAAAGATTGCTCAAAAATTGGCAGATGCTAAAAACAAATACAACGGCGGTAAATCTTATACAGTTGATATAAAATCTCTAACGGATTCTAGATTTCAATTATTAGATAATGGTCAAAACAACATGGGTAACTGGGTTTACACTGTAAACCTATTGGGCGATGTATACATTAGTGACGGCGTAGATGACCAATATTTTTTCAATGAAAAAGATTCTGACTCAAAGGCGTATAGTAAAATTAAAAAAATATTAGATAAATCTTCTAAGCAAATTTTTGTTGATAAAGAAGAAGATGAAGATTAGTATGAAATATATTAAATTATTTGAACAATTCGTGACTGAAAAGAAAAAGACTTATGATTATGGTTGCGCTATGCTGTACTTTGATTTTCCTGAAATGGAAAACTTACACAAACAAATAGACGAAGAAGATGTCTTTGTAGATCCTAAAAATGCTACATTTGGCCTAGAAACTGAACCACATTGCACATTACTTTATGGCTTACACGATGATGTAAAACTTGAAGTGATTGAAAACATAGCTAAAAACTTTGTCTTTGGCAATTGCACGATTACAAATGCATCTCTTTTTGAAAATGAAAAGTTTGATGTGTTGAAATATGACGTAGAAGGTCCAAGCTTACACGATTGTAATGCTGAACTTAGTAAATTACCACACACAACAGATTACCCAGACTATCATCCACACATGACAGTTGCTTATTTAAAACCAGGTTTAGGTAAGAAATACACTGAAATGTTAGACGATACTAAAAAGGAGCTTAAACCCAAATATATAGTCTATTCCCAACCAGATGGTACAAAAACAAAGATCAATTTATAATGAAACACGTAACAGATTTTAATGAATTTATAAATGAAGCTGAAGGTAGAGATACTTTAGCTGAATTAAACGAAATGAC
>Ga0222712_10006043_pt1 | contig 12056 bp, 9 predicted proteins | sample C33_657DmetaG_FD_165043 | JGI IMG/M metagenome (GOLD analysis project Ga0222712, IMG submission 165043) | Estuarine water microbial communities from San Francisco Bay, California, United States - C33_657D | ecosystem: Environmental > Aquatic > Marine > Unclassified | place: USA: California...
CATCAAGATTTTAACAATGGACCAATCAATAATATTTATCATCATAGGAGCTTCCTCATTAGTAGGGGGTCTTATACTAGGCAAATTGGTTTTTGCCAGAAATACTAAGAAACAAGTAGAAGATGCGGAATCTCAAGCAGCAAACATTCTAAAGGAAGCAGAACTAAGAGCAGAGACTATTAAAAAAGAGAAGCAATTAGAAGCCAAAGAGCGTTTTGTTCAATTGAAGGCAGATCATGAAAGAGAAATCTTAGAACGCAATAAAAAAATTGGGGAAGCAGAGAATAGAATTAAGCAAAACGAATTAAATATCAACCAGAAGACTGTTGCCTTAGATAAACAAATCAAAGACAATGATGTCATCAAAGAAAAATTAAATCGCGAGATTGATATCGTTAATTTAAAGCGTACAGAATTAGAAAAGCATCAGGAAGAGCATATTCGTCGTCTGGAGAAAATTGCTAACCTAAGTGCAGAAGACGCTAAGCAACAATTAATTGAAAGCTTAAAGAACGAGGCGCAAAGCCAGGCCCTTGCTTTACAACAAGACATTATTGAAGAGGCAAAACAAAAGGCGAATAAAGAAGCGCGTAAGATTATTATTCAATCTATTCAAAGAACTGCTGCTGAAGTAGCTATTGAAAATACAGTAACTGTATTCAATTTGGAGTCTGATGAAATGAAGGGTCAAATCATTGGTAGAGAAGGTAGAAATATTCGTGCCATTGAAGCAGCTACAGGAGTTGACTTAATTGTGGATGATACACCTGAAGCAATTTTATTATCTTCTTTCGATCCATTGCGTCGTGAAATTGCACGTTTAAGTTTACAAAGATTAGTTGCAGATGGTCGTATTCACCCTGCAAGAATTGAAGAAGTGGTAGATAAAACAAGACGTCAATTAGAAGAACAAATTGCTGAGATTGGAGAGAGAACAGTTATTGAATTAGGTATTCATGGTTTACATAAAGAGTTGATTAGAATTATCGGTAAAATGAGATTCAGATCTTCTTATGGACAGAACTTATTAATGCACTCTAGGGAAACTGCTAATTTGTGTGGTATCATGGCCGCAGAATTAGGATTGAATCCTAAATTAGCTAAGAGAGCCGGTTTATTACACGATATTGGTAAAGTGCCAGACGAAGAAACAGAATTGAGCCACGCATTATTGGGGGCTAAATTGGCAGAAAAATATGGTGAAAATCCAGCGGTGGTGAATGCGATTGGAGCCCACCACGATGAAATGGAAATGCAATATGTGATTTCTCCTATTATCCAGGCTTGTGACGCTATCAGCGGTGCTAGACCAGGTGCTAGAAGAGAGATTATGCAGCAATATATTCAGAGAATCAAGGATTTAGAGAATTTAGCGATGAATTACCAAGGGGTTGAAAAAGCCTATGCGATTCAAGCAGGTAGAGAATTAAGGGTAATTGTGGAGGCAGAAAAGGTAACAGATCAGACTTCTGACCAGTTAAGCTTCGAAATTGCACAGAAAATTCAGACCGAAATGACCTATCCTGGACAAATCAAAGTGACCGTTATCCGCGAAAAACGCGCTGTAAACATCGCTAGATAGTCTAAAATGGCCTTAGAAAGCCCTGAATTTAATATTTGGATCAAATAATTTGGATAATAGCAAGGGTAACACTACCTTTGCCCTCCGCAAAAAACAAGAATTATGAGCGCAGCAGTAAAGTTTGTACACGAGCAATTAACAGCAAAAAAAGAGTATCCAGCATTTAAAGCTGGTGATAATATTACCGTTAACTACAAGATTGTAGAGGGTGGTAAGGAGCGTATCCAGTCTTTCCGTGGTGATGTAATCAAGTCACAAGGAAATGGTGCTACAGCTTCTTTCACTGTACGTAAAATCTCTGACGGAGTAGGTGTGGAGCGTTTGTTCCCTTTCTTATCTCCAAACATTGATTCAATCGTATTGAACAAGTCTGGTAAAGTACGTCGTGCTAAATTGTACTACTTACGTGAGAGAAGTGGTAAGAGCGCTCGTATTAAAGAAAAAAGATTCTAGTACTCAAAGAATGTATATAGAAAGCAGTCCCTTGGGGCTGCTTTTTTTTGGCTTTTAATTATCTATTTACCGTACCTTTAATACTCTAAATTAAATATCATGGGCAACTTAGGATTTCAAGAATTATTAATTATCGGTGTAGTTATTTTAGTAATGTTCGGTGGAAGAAAAATACCTGAATTTATGAAAGGTTTAGGTAAGGGTATTCGTGAATTCAACGATGCTAAAAATAACGTGAAAAAAGAAATCGAAGACGGCATTAAAGAGAAAGACGAAAAGTCTGCATAAAAACTTAGGCTTTGTTTCTTTTCAAAAACATCACTGAATACCAAGCTGCACTTTTAGCTGGTCAACAAACTTGTGCCCAAGCGGTGCAACATTATCTAGATCAAATTGCGGAGCATCAAAACCTCAATGCCTACTTAGAAGTGTATGCAGAGGAAGCCATTCAGCGTGCAAAAGAATTAGATTCAAAAGCTAGTAGTAAGCAATTGGTTGGAAAATTACATGGTGTTGTGGTTGGGATAAAAGATGTGCTTTGTTATAAGGATCATAAAGTAACTGCTTCTTCAAAAATCTTAGAAAACTATACTGCTGTTTATTCAGCTACTGCCATTGAAAATTTATTAGCAGAAGGTGCCATTATTATTGGTCGTCAAAACTGTGATGAATTTGCCATGGGTAGCAGTAACGAGAACTCGGCATATGGTCCTGTAAAGAATGCATTAAATACTTCTTTGGTTCCAGGTGGTTCTTCTGGTGGTTCAGCGGTAGCAGTACAAGCTGGTTTATGTATGGTGAGTTTAGGGTCTGATACTGGTGGGTCTGTAAGACAGCCGGCAGATTTCTGCGGAGTAGTTGGTTTAAAACCTAGCTATGGAATGATTTCTAGATATGGTTTAATTGCCTATGCTTCTTCTTTTGATCAGATAGGTATTTTCTCTAGTAATATTGAGGATGCAGCATTGGTATTAGAAGTGATTGCTGGAGCAGATAATTTTGATAGTACTGTAGCCAATTTGCCTGTGCCTTCCTTCTCTACCATATTAGATCAAAAGGATACTCATACTACACCTAAAAAGGTAGCGTACTTTAAAGAGACATTAGAACATTCAGGTTTGGATGCAGAAATAAAAACGAAGACACTCGCTTATCTAGAAAGTTTAAGACTGAAAGGATATACAGTAGAAGCAGTCGATTTCTCCTTGCTATCTTATTTAGTTCCTACCTATTATGTATTAACCACGGCCGAGGCAAGTAGTAATTTATCAAGATTTGATGGTATAAGATTTGGACATAGAACTTCTAAGCCATTAGATGATTTAACAGAATTATATAAATTAAGTCGTACTGAGGGATTTGGTGAAGAAGTACAAAGAAGAATTTTATTGGGCTCATTTGTATTGAGTGCTGGTTATTTTGATGCTTATTTTACTAAAGCGCAACAAGTAAGACAACAATTAGTAGACCTTACGAATAGTTTATTTAAAGACTATGATATTTTAGTTTCTCCTACAGTTCCATCGACTGCATTTGAAATTGGAAAGCATCAACATTCTGCTACAGAAATGTTTTTAGCAGATATTTATACAGTGTATGCCAATTTAGTAGGTATACCTGCTATTTCTATTCCTTTATTTAAACATAGTAATGGAATGCCTTTTGGTTTGCAAGTAATGAGTAAATCATTTAATGAAACTGCTCTATTGCAATTTTCTAAAGAAATGATGAAAGCTTAATATTATGCGAATCATATCTTTCCTTATTTGTCTTTTAATTTCTTTGGAAAGTATTTCTCAAACAAATTTGTCAGATAGTATTGGTTTTGCAAAAGATCCAAGAGTTGGTTTTTCCAGTTTATTTTTAGTGACACCTACGGATTCAAAAGAAACTAATTTTCAATATCAATTAAATCCTCAGGCAATTAGTTTTATCCAGTCTTATTTGGAGCGTCAGGGGCCGGCTTTGCAAAAAATGAAAACCTGGGCAAAGCCCTACTTTAATTTATATGATCAAATATTGATAGCGAATGGAGTTCCTACTACATTAAAGTATTTAAGCGTTATTGAGAGTAGTTTGGATGCAGGAGTAATTTCATGGGCAGGCGCAGTGGGTCCTTGGCAAATAATGCCAGAAGAAGCAAAGCGTTTGGGTTTGAAATTAAGTCCGGTGGATGAAAGAATGGATTATGAAAAAAGTACTAAAGCTGCTGCAACTATTTTACGAGAATCTTTTGCAGAGTTTGGTGATTGGCTATTAGTCGTGGCTGCATATAATGGTGGCGCTGGAAGAGTTAGACAAGCCATCAAGAAAAAAGCTAGTAAAGATTTTTGGGATATTCAATATGAATTACCCTTAGAAACGCGAAATCATGTAAAGAAATTTATCGCAACACAATATGTTTTTGAATCAGATAATAAGCTTTTAACGAATACAAAAGAAGGGATCACGAAGACTACCAAAGAACAAAGAGTAGCATTGGTCGAGCAAAATGAATTTATTGTAATAACAGGTAGATATAAATTAGCCATCCTTGCAAAAATGCTTGAGCTAGATCTAAAAAAACTACAGTTAATGAATCCAGATATGGATAAAGTATTAGCTACTGGGAAATCTTATGAACTCAAATTGCCAAAGGGTATGCTAGAAAAATTTGAGGCCCGCAAAAATGAAATCTTACAGGCCTCTTTAAGTGCTTTATATCAATTTGATTAAGTGCTAGAAGTCATCTTCGAAATCGTCGTCTTTCTCTCCGAATAAATCATCATCATCTAATCCAAGATCATCATCTAAGTTTAAATCATCTACATCATCGGATGCATGCGCATCATCTTCCTTGCCTTTCTTGCCTTTTGCTGCTTTCTTTGGAGTCTTGCTTTTTGGTAAATCGAATTCTTCAAAATCAGGATCCCAGCTATCATCTTCCTCTTCAGCTTTTCCCCAATCGTCATCTACTTCGTCCATATCATCTTCATCATCAGATACGTCATCATCGTCATCTACTTTTTTCTTAGAAGATGTTTTACTCACTTTTTCCGCTGAATCGAAGTTTGATTTTTTGGTTGCGGACTTTTTTGCTGTTGCTGTTTTCACTGCCATAGGTCTTTCAAAATTACAACGTAAAATTTCAAATCATTTCTTTATTTACCAAAAAAAATAGACTTTTTTTTATAAAATTATAAGTGTATTATTTGATCTCTTCCAGGACCATTAGAAACATATTTCACTTCTACTCCTAGGTAGCTATTAATAAATTCAATATATGTTTTCATTGTAGCAGGAATTTCCTGCGCTTGTTTCATTTTGCTAGAATCTACATTCCATCCTGTCATTTTTTTCCAAATTGGTTGAACAGGAGTACCCACTAATTGAAATGGAACAAAATCTATTTGCTTCCCTTCCATTTCGTAAGCAATACCTAATTCTAATTCTTTGAAAGAATCTAAGATATCAGCCTTGGTCATAATAATCTGCGTTACACCATTAATCATACAGGTATATTTCAAAGCCACTAAGTCAATCCAACCACAACGACGAGGTCTTCCGGTAGTTGCCCCAAATTCAGAACCAATTTTTCTTAATTCTTCTCCTTTTTCATCAAATAGTTCGGTAGGGAATGGTCCGCTACCCACTCTAGTGCAATATGCTTTAGTAATGCCAAAGACTTCACCAATTTGTTTTGGGGAAATACCTAGACCAGTACAAACACCTGCAGAAATAGTATTTGATGAAGTAACAAATGGGAAAGTACCAAAGTCAATATCCAACATAGAACCTTGAGCACCTTCTGCTAATACTTTTTTGCCTTTAGAAATCTGATCATTAATAAAGTATTCGCAATTGATAATATTTAAAGTCTTCAAGAATTCAATAGCTTCAAAAAATTCAGATTCCATTTCTGAAATATCCTCATTAAAATTATAGCTATCTAAAATCTTCTGATGCTTCATTCTTAAAGCAATGTACTTGCTAATAAATTTCTTATCTAATAAGTCACCCACTCTTAAGGCATTTCTACCAGTCTTATCCATATAAGCAGGTCCGATACCTTTTAGCGTAGAGCCAATTTTCGCTTCTCCTTTAGATAATTCAGATGCTTTGTCTAATGCTCTATGTGAAGGGATGATAATATTCGTTCTCTCCGATATAAATAAATTCTTTTTTACATCTACGCCCATGGTAGCTACTGCGTCACATTCTTTTTTTAATGTAACTGGATCTAATACCACACCATTACCAATGATGTTTATTTTATCTTGATGAAAAATTCCAGAAGGTATTTGATGTAATACCATTTTAGTACCGTTGACATACAAAGTATGACCAGCATTTGGTCCTCCTTGAAACCTTGCAATTACATCATAATTAGGTGCAAAATAATCTACTATTTTACCCTTTCCTTCGTCGCCCCATTGCAGGCCTAAAATTACATCTACCATGATTTTGTATTTGAGTAGCAAAAATAAGTTTTTTTTACACGCTCTCGGTATCAAATCTATCTACACGCTGAATTCCATTTAAAGATTTTATTTTATCCACAAGTACTTCCAACTCGTCTTTGTCGTGAACATACACTTTAATGGTTCCCTGGAACAGCCCTTCCTTGGATTCTATGGTTAAAGCGGCAATATTGATCTTCAATTCTCCACTGATAATGTTAGTAATTTTATTCACTACCCCTACATCATCTAAGCCAATAATACGAAGGCCTGTTAGGAAAGATATTTCTTTGTTTTTTGCCCACTTGGTTTTGACCACCCTATGTCCATAGTTGGCCAATAATTGAGTGGCATTTGGACAATTGGTCCTATGTATAATTAACCCTTTGCCGGTACTTACAAAACCAAACACATCATCTCCAGGTATTGGGTTACAGCATTTACCTAAACTATACTGAATCTTATCGCTGGATTCTCCGAAAATGATTAATTCTGAATCTTTTTTAGAATAGGTTTTTTGTGTAGGATCATACACTGCAGCATCTGCTTCGGCAATAGGTTGAAGTGGCTTTGGGGCTTCAATTTTATCACCAATAACCTGAAAAAGCTTAAGGTCTTTTAAATCATTCTTCTTAACAGCAATATTATAATGCAAATCTAAATGACTAGATAGTTTATAATAGTTTACTAATTGGTCAATATTATAAGGGCTATAAGATGCGCCAAGCCCTTCCAATTTTCTTTGTAAGGTATATTTACCTTCTTCAGCAATAGATTTTTTTTCTTCTCTAAGGGCATCCTTAATACTATTCTTAGCCTTAGCCGTGACCACCTGGTTTAACCAATCTTCACTAGGCTTTTGTTTATTACTAGTGATGATTTCAATTTGATCTCCACTTCTTAATGTATGTCCAATGGGCACTAATTTATGATTTACTTTAGCTCCGATACATTTTGATCCAATGGCTGTATGAATATAAAATGCAAAGTCTAGTGCAGAGCTATTAGTGGGCAACATTTTTACTTCACCTTTTGGCGTATACACATATATTTCTTCCGCCAAAAAAGATGTTTTGAAATCTTGTAAAAAATCAATGCCATCTTCTTGTTGATTCCCTAAGGCTTCTCTAATTTGAATAAACCATTTATCAAATCTATCTTCTGCAGGGGTACCTTCTTTGTATTTAAAATGAGCAGCCAATCCTTTCTCTGCAATCTCATTCATTCGCTTGGTTCTAATTTGCACTTCCACCCATTTACCTTGAGGTCCCATTACTGTAGTGTGTAATGCTTCATAACCATTACTCTTGGGGTTACTCAACCAATCTCTAAGTCTTTCAGGAGAGGGGAGGTATTCGTCGGTGATAAAGGAATATACTTTCCAACAAGCTTCTTTTTCTATTTCAAGCGGAACATCTAGAATAACTCTAATGGCAAATAAATCATATACCTCTTCAAAGCTTACCCCTTTTTTCTTTATTTTACTCCAGATAGAATGGATACTTTTTGGACGACCATAAATCTCTGTAGGATAATTGGTATTGCTTAATTTATCTTTCAGTGGTCTAATAAATTCATTGATATATTTTGTTCTTTCTCTTTTTGTCTCTGCCAATTTTTTTGCGATCTCTTTGTACTTGTCTGGTTCTAAATATTTCATAGACAGATCTTCTAATTCTGTCTTAATATTATACAAGCCCATTCTGTGTGCTAATGGAGAGTAAACCCAAATTGTTTCAGAGGCAATTTTTAATTGCTTCTCTTGTTTCATAGAATCCAGAGTACGCATATTGTGCAGCCTATCTGCCAGCTTAATAAGTATAACTCTTGGATCGTCAGTAAGGGTTAATAAAATCTTCTTAAAATTTTCTGCTTGTTGACTACTATTGGTAGTCATTACAGTAGAAATTTTTGTTAAGCCATCTACAATTTTAGCAATTTCATTACCAAATTCACTTTTTATATCTTCTAATGTAATGTCAGTATCTTCTACTGTGTCATGTAGTAAAGCGCAAATTGTACTTCTTACCCCAAGACCAATTTCATCCACACAAATCATGGCCACTGCAATAGGGTGCAGGATATAAGGCTCTCCACTTTTTCTTCGCATAGTTTTATGCGCATTGGCAGCCATTTCAAAAGCAGTTCTCAATAATTCCTTATCCCCTTTTTTTAATTTGGTTTTAAGTAATTTCAATAAAGCACGATAATGACGAACAATTTCTTTTTTCTCTTGTTCTTCATCTAAATCCCAGCTTTTTATTACCGGATGAATATCGTTTTCTAGATTCTCCATTGGTCTACGAAAATACGTAAAAATGAGTGTAACTTTGAGGACTTATGTCAGATCAGCCCAATAAGAAAATATTTAAAGCAGCGCTACTTTCAAGAGTATTCTCTTTTGTAAGGCCTTACAGATTTATTTTCTTTGGCAATCTAGTACTGGCAATTATTCTAGCTTTTGCCACACCTATTAGACCTTATATTATTCAAGTCACGGTGAACACGGCTATTGGTAAGGCAGTGGTCTTACCTGCTTGGCTCCATTGGGTATTGCCAGCTAACGCTTTTCAATCTGCAATACAATTTATATTAGCCTTGACCATTTTTCAAGTGATTTTTATAATTGCAGAAACATTGTGTAGATTTTTGTTCACTTTTGGAATGGCTTGGTTGGGTCAGCAGGTAATAAGAGATTTAAGAAATCAGGTGTATGAAAAAATTATGCTTTGGGAAATGCGTCAGTTTGATAAAACACCCATCGGCACTTTAACTACAAGAACCATTAATGATATTGAAAGTATTAATGATATTTTCTCTGACGGCTTAATACCAATCCTTGCAGATCTATTAACCATTATAGTGACATTAACGACAATGTTTTTTATTAATTGGAAGCTGACACTAATTTGTTTGGTGCCTTTTCCGATTATGTTAGTAGCCACTTATTTTTTTAAAGAAAGCGTTAATAAAAGTTTTATTCAAGTTAGAAATGCAGTGGCTTCCCTAAATGCTTTTGTGCAAGAACATATTTCTGGAATGCAAGTTGTACAGGCTTTTGCGGCAGAAGAAAAAGAGATGCAAAAGTTTGAAAAAATTAATGAACAACATAAGAAAGCAAATATCAAAGCAATTTTTGCTTACTCTGTATTTTTCCCGGTAGTGGAAGTGGTATTGGCATTAAGTGTAGGCTTGATTGTTTGGTGGGTGGCAGATAGTTCTTTAGATGCAGGATTATTAGTGGCTTTTATTTTATTCCTCAATCAAATTTTTAGACCCCTTAGAATGATTGCAGATAAATTCAATGTCTTGCAAATGGGAATGGTCGCTGCTGAGCGTGTTTTTAAAGTTTTAGATAACGAAGACGTTACATTGAATAATGGTCATTTAGTACCTTCCAAAATTAATGGAGCTATTGAATTTAATAAGGTTCAATTTGCATACGATCCACCTACTTGGGTGTTGAAAGAAGTTAGTTTTAAAGTAGACGCCGGAAAGACTATCGCATTGGTTGGTCATACGGGAAGCGGTAAAACATCTATCATTAGCATTTTAAATAGATTGTATCCCTATCAAGGAGGTCAGATATTATTAGATAATGAACCTCTTGAATCTTATTCTTTAAATACATTAAGGGGATCGATAGGGGTGGTATTACAAGATGTGTTTTTATTTTCTGGATCTATTGTAGACAATATAACACTAAGAAATCCAGCCATTGGAATGGATAAAGTAATTGCTGCAGCTAAAATGATTGGCATGCACGATTTTATCATGCAATTGCCAGGAGGATATGATTATCAGGTAATGGAGAGGGGAGCTACTTTGAGTTTAGGACAAAGGCAATTATTGAGTTTTATTAGAGCGCTTTTATATGATCCCGCTATACTTATTTTGGACGAAGCCACTTCTTCCATAGACACAGAAAGCGAGCAAATGATAGAAAAAGCCATAGATACCCTGATTAAAGGAAGGACTTCTGTAGTGATTGCACATAGGCTATCTACCATCAGAAAGGCAGATACTATTATTGTTTTGGATAAGGGAGAAATTAAAGAAATGGGCACCCATAAAGAGCTGGTGGAAAAAGGCGGATTTTATGCCAGTTTAATTGAGATGCAAATGGCTTCCGAAAGCCAATCTTTGAAATCATAAATAACAGAATATCAATTAGTTACACCTATTCCAATTTTTTTTATTCACTTATTCAATTTCTATTGAGAATTAAGGCTTTTCAAGAACTTTATTCCTATCTTTGCCGCAAATTTTGAGATAGGTATGTACTTAAATCGTTTTAAATCTTTACTGGTCGTGAGTTTGAGCCTTGTGGCCATCTTATTTTCAACAGCTGTAATGGCTAATGAAAATCCTGTTGTAGCAAAAAAAGAAGGAGATTTTAATGTTACAGAAACTATTTTAGAACATATCAAAGATGATCATAGTTGGCATTTATGGGGGCATACTTCTATTCACTTGCCTGTTATTTTATACACTTCAAAAGGACTTGAATATTTTTCTTCTGAAAAATTTGTAGATGAACATCATGAGCCAGTTGTGTATCATGGTAATTTTGATTACAAATTAATAGAAGGTAAAACGAAGATTGTTGACGCTAATGGAAACTTAGATGTAGCAGCAAGTAAGCAGCTTTGGGATTTTTCTATTACAAAGAACGTAGCAAGTTTATTTATTTCTGTCATCATATTATTGGTAGTGCTTTTAACTGCTGCTAATGCTTACAAGAGAACAGGTATTAAGTCTGCTCCAAAAGGTGTACAATCTTTTATGGAGCCAATAGTATTATTTGTTCGTGACGAAGTGGCTATTCCAAATATTGGTACAAAAAAGGCTGGAAAGTACATGCCTTTTTTATTGACTATTTTCTTCTTGATTTTAACGAATAACTTTTTAGGATTAATTCCATTCTTCCCTGGTGGAGCTAATGTGAGTGGTAATATTGCTTTCACTATGACTTTAGCAGTTTGCGTATTTATAGTTGTAAACTTAAATGCCAACAAAAGTTACTGGGAGCATATTTTCTGGATGCCAGGTATGCACTGGAGTATGAAGTTATTCCTTGCTCCAATTGAATTAATTGGGGTATTTACAAAGCCTATCTCTTTAATGATTCGTTTGTTCGCGAACATTACCGCTGGGCACATATTAGTACTAAGTTTGATTTGCTTAATTTTCATATTCAAAACGGTTTTTGCTTCTGCTATTGCAGTTCCTTTCGCAGTATTTATTGGCATGATTGAATTATTGGTTGCTTTCTTACAAGCATTCATTTTCACCATGTTAGCTGCTATGTATATTGGAATGGCAACAGAAGAGCATCACCATGAATCACATGAAGGTGCAGCACATCACTAATAAAATTTTAAATAAAGATTTTTTCAATAACAATTAAAACGTAAAAAAATGGTAGTAGGAAGTGTTGCCGCAATCGGCGCTGGATTAGCTGCTATCGGTGCCGGAATCGGTATCGGTCAGATTGGTAAAGGTGCTGTTGAAGGTATTGCTCGTCAGCCAGAAGCTGCTAACGAAATCCGTTCTAACATGATTGTTGCTGCTGCGTTCGT
>Ga0222712_10006044_pt1 | contig 12056 bp, 12 predicted proteins | sample C33_657DmetaG_FD_165043 | JGI IMG/M metagenome (GOLD analysis project Ga0222712, IMG submission 165043) | Estuarine water microbial communities from San Francisco Bay, California, United States - C33_657D | ecosystem: Environmental > Aquatic > Marine > Unclassified | place: USA: California...
TTCAAAAGCGTATGGTTCTAATTTTCCCTTGGCCGACATAGCCGCGAAAGCTTTTGTTAAAGTCATGATTTCTCCCTAATTAATTGGCAAGATGTTACATTAAATAATATGAAACTTCTCTAAATCTTGATAGCAACCTGCCAAACTTTGCGAAAAGGGAGGAGGGAAAGGATTGTGAATAGAAGTGCGATAACCGGCACGATGAAAGATTTATCGGCACCATAATTATCGATCATGTATCCGGAAAGTGGGCCTGGGAGTGCGTTTCCGATTTGTAGGCCAGCAAGTACCCAGGCAAAAGATTCGGTGATCTTTGCGGCAGGAACTGATTTTTCAACTATTGCATAACCCGAAACCAGTATTGGTGCAACACCGAGGCCACTTAAGAAAAGCACAATCCCAAGGACTAGTATTGAATGCACGAAGAGCAGTGGAATTGTTAAGAAAAACATGGCTACAATCAGATAAACAAATTTCTGACCATTGGTTATCTTCGTTTCAATTGCGCCGTTTATGATTGCGGCAACGGCACTACCAGCTGACCAAGTCGCTAAAAGTATGCCAGTAGAACCTTTAGCATTGAGTTGATCGGCAAACGCAATAGTACTTAAAGTGGCAGACGCGAAGAATACTCCAAGGAAAATGTAGGGTACGAAAATCGCCCTAACGTATGGAATTCTAAGAACCGCTGACCTCTCCTCGCTTTTGACAATTGGGTAAGGTGGCGGTTCAGTTCTTTTCTGCAAAAGATAGAGTCCAGTCCCGACGCTCATAAAGGAAAATGCAAAATACATTCCAGCTTGAGGTGCAATTGAGATAGCTGCTGCAGATGCTATGAGGGGTCCAACAATAAAAACTATCTCATCAACAAGTGCTTCAAATGAATACGCAGTGTTGATGAGTTGACGACCATCTTCTTCATTCTCCAGAGTGTGTAGCCAGCGTCGCCGTACCAGTCCACTGATATTGGGTAAGAATGCCTCTGCCATAAAAATGCAAGTCATCCAAATTAAGATAGGAAAGCTGTGAGTGATTGTGTATATAAAAAGTAGGCCAAAAATGATGTATGGCGGAATAGTTAAACGCAAAACCTTTGCTTGGCCAATCTGATCAGCTTTTCGCGACCAGAGCGGGGAGAAGGCCGCATTAAGTAACGCTGCCCCAGTGGAGATTGACCCCGCCAATGTATATGAGTCTGTTTCGTGGAGCACAATAAAAGTGACTGATAAGTAAGTCATAGCGATTGGTAAACGTGCGATTAATCCGGGAATTGAGAAAGCGAGTCCACCCGGCGTTGCAAAAAGTTTGCGATAGGGCGTCAGCATGTTCAAACTCTAACGGTATGGGGGTATAAAAGGTTAAATATTATAAGTAATTTAACTAAAATTGAATTACAATTAAAATGACATCAATTTTGTGCAGGCAATAATCCCGTTTAGGAAAGAGCATGATGCAAAACATGAATCAGGACAGTGAGTTATATTTATTAGTCGATGGCGGAAAATCAAAGACTGAGGCAGTAATAATTGATTCAGCGGGAGTTGAAATTGCTCAGACTCGTGGACCTGGTTTAGAAATAATAGGTAGCGTCAATGGCTACGAACGTGTTGTAGATAGCTTGCGCAAAACACTTGACCAACTTCCACAAACACCAAGATTCGCTGGCGTTGCATTCGGACTAAACGGTGCTCAATCAGCGCCAAGTTTTAATCTGGCCGCTAAAGCAATCTCCTCTTTAGTCAAAGCAGATCGATTTACGATTGCGAGTGATGTCGTAATGAATTATCTAGGCGCGCTTGGAAATCAACCCGGCGTTGTTGTGGCAGCAGGAACGGGCTCCGTTGTAATGGCAATTTCCAGGCAAGGCGCTCCATTTCGCATCGATGGCGATGGCCCTTTATTTGCAGACCGCGGAAGCGGGCATGACATTGGTCGGCAGGGACTAAAGATTGCTGCGATGGTCGATGATGGGCTGCCCGGATCAGCCGCACTTCATAAAGCGATGATTAATCGATTCGGTACGCTGGAAAAGGCCGCGGCTAGCGTTTATGGATCAGTTAACCCAATTGAGCTAGTGGCCTCATTTAGTAAGAACGTGGCAGAGGCGGCGCAAGCAGGCGATGAAATAGCTGTGGAAATTCTGCGCGGAGCTGCTCAAGATCTAGCGATGAATGTGCAAGCAGCCGCTAGACGCTCCGAGTTAGCGGGCGCGTCATTTCCTTATTCCACCGCTGGTGGAATCTTTAACATTGGTCCACTAATAGAAAAACCATTCCACGATTTTATCGGCCAATATCTTCCTGAGGCCGAGTACCAAAAACCGTTAGGTGGCGCTATTGCAGGTGCCCAAATCATGGCTTTGAATAAAGCACCAGGGTTAGAGCAGGTAACCACTTGGGTTGGTGCAAACTAGTCCAACTTATTAGGTATACCAATTTCGTAACTGGACTAGTTAATAGTTCAAACTTGTCAATCGTAAATCATTGACTTTGATCTGAGCATGGTGAAACATTTGGCTCAACAAAAGTTTTGACGCTTCCATCAAACTACTACGATTGGATGTAAATGAAAATTAAAAAAGCAAGTTTAGTTTTCGCAATGAGCCTGTCACTAATTGTTCCTACATCAATTGTAGCAACATCAGCTCAAGCGGCTCCAGTAACTCTTACAATTGATTCATGGCGTACAGATGATTCAAAAATTTGGAAAGAAAAAATAATTCCAATTTACGAAAAAGCTAACCCTGGTGTAAAAGTTGTATGGGCACCAAGTCCTTCAAACGAATATGACTCTGCGCTTAGTTTGCGAATGAAGAGCAAAACTGCCGCTGATGTAGTTATGTGTCGTCCATATGGATTAACTAAGGCCCTTATAAAAGATAAGCATTTAGTTCCATTAACTGGCTTACCTGGACTGACGAATTTCACAACACAATCAATGCAGTCTTGGTCAGATGCCAAGGGCGTTCCATACTGCGTACCATCAGCCTCAGTAGGTGCAGGTTTCTACTACAATAAAAATATCTTTAAGGAATTGAAGTTAACTGTTCCTAAGACCCAAGCGGAATTTATTGCAGTTCTTGAGGCAATTAAGAAAAATGGAAAGTACACACCACTTGTAGCAACTGGCTTGGCAGCAGATTCTTGGATGCTCGATCAGATGGGACTTCAATTAGTGGGACCTTATTACTGGAAGGGTGATGCCGGTGGAGTTGCTCTTGACAATGGCACAAGAAAAGTTACGGATCCAGAATACGTTGCTGCATTCGAAGCTCTAGCTTCTTGGAAGCCATATCTTCCTAAAGCGTTTTCATCTACCTCCTACTCAGACGCCGAGCAGCTATTCATTCTTGGTCGCGCTGCAATTGCCGCTGAAGGCTCATGGAGTGTAAAAGAAATGGCACCTCCAGGATCAAATGTTGGTGTATTTGGAGCTCCAGTAGCTAAAGCCGGTGACAAGCCATATGTTCAAGTACTTGCAGATCATGGTTTTGGAATCAACGCTGCCAGCCCTAACCAAGCTGCAGCTAAAAAACTTCTTACTTGGTTTACAACTAAGGAGTTTGCGCAGGTATATGCCAATAACTTGCCTGGATTCTTCCCATTAAGCAAGGAGAAGATCACAATTGAGAATAAAACGGCACAGGCTTGGCTTAACCTGCGCGACGGTGCGATCATCAATGCACCTATCGGAATGGATAAGATGAATACAGGTACACCTAACTGGTTCTCTGTCACTACTAATCTATTGAATGTGATGATGACTACGAAGATGACCGGAAAACAGGCAGCGGCTGAACTACAAAAGTCGTTGGAATCCTGGTATCCACCACAGAAAAAGAAGTAAGTGAGGAAGGTGCTCAGATCCAAAGTGGGTCTGAGCACCTTCACCTTTTAAATTTTTCCAAGTTAACTGGGGGAGTACTTGAATTCAAAAACTTTGGTGCGTAAACGCCGCCAACTTTTATTGTTCACCTCTCCAGCTCTGGCTTTTTTTCTGCTTTTTGCAGTTTTTCCATTAATTTCAACTATTTACATCAGTTTCTATAAAGAAGATAAATTTGTTGGTTTAGATAACTTTGTATTCCTATTTACCAATGATGAAGCAAGCGAGAGACTCCTATACGCGTTTTTGCATAACTGCCAATTTTTCCTAATTGCTGCATCGATCCAACTTCCAACAGCTCTATTTATGGCAGCCCTATTGACCTCGGGTCGAGTTAGACGAATGACTAGTTTTTATCGCACTTTACTATTTATCCCAACCACCCTCTCTGTTGTAATTGTTGGTTTCATTTGGCGATTAATCATCAGCCCACTTTGGGGAATAGTTGACTACCCTCTACTTGGGGAACCAGCTACTGCGCTTACGACAATTACCTTGATGTCAGTCTGGCAATACCTAGGAATTCCCATGGTTTTTCTTTACAGTGCGTTACTTTCAATTCCCAGCAATGTTATCGAAGCAGCTCAAGTGGATGGTGCATCAGATCTGCGAATTTTCTATCGAATTAAAATCCCCCTCATAGCGCCTCAAATTGGGATTATTACGATTTTAACTTTTATCTGGACTTTCAATGGCTTCGACATAATTTATGCCTTAAATGGTGGAATGCCTGGTCCGGATTACGCCACTGATGTCCTGGGCACACTGTTCTACCGGACTTTCTTTGGTTGGGGTGCTGATCTAGGGAACCAGAATCTCGGCGCTGCAACAGCGACCGTAATATTCTTCATAATATTATTGGGTACAGCAGCATATTTTGCGACTGTGCAACGCCGATTGAAGGTAAGCCAGTTATGATCAAACAAGAAGGCAGATTTCGAAATCGATCTAAAAATCTCAGAGTCCATTTATATCTACTATTTTTTGCGATGATTGCAATTGGGCCAATATTTATAATACTCATAAATTCATTTAAAACTACGGAAGGCATTTTTACTGGTCCAATAAAGCTTCCTAATTCTGAAACTTTTACCTTAGATGGATTTAAGCGTGCGGTCGCACAAGGAAACTTTGTTAGAAATTATGTCAACAGCGCAATTATTACCATAGGAGCAACGCTATTGACAGTGATTTGCTCCTGCTTAGCGGCTTATGGAATAACTGAGTACACCACAAAACTTTCAAAAATGATTGCCGGTTTATTTACAATCGGCATCATGTTGCCAGTTACGCTAGGAACTATTGTAATTATAAAAATGATGGTTTGGCTTAATATTTTAAACACTCATATCTCTCTCATTGTTGTTTATGTAGGAATCTTTGTACCGCTTGGGGTAATTTTAATGGTTACCAATTTTCGAACGGTTTCTAATGATCTAAAGGAAGCAGCTCGTATTGACGGTGCAAATGAGTTTAAAACTTTCCTGATAGTTGTTCCGCTGGTTATGCCAGGTGTTGCTGCGGTGGCTGCGATCACGATGCTACCTGTCTGGAATGACTTATGGTTCCCACTAATTCTTACCGCAGGACCTAAAACTCAGACTTTAACACTGGGTATCCAGCAATTTGTTGGTACCTACAATAACGATTGGCAGGCTCTCCTTGCGGGCTTAGTGCTGAGCGCAATTCCGCTGATCCTCCTATTCACAATCTTCTCGAAGCAATTTATTAAGGGTCTTTCAGATGGGTACGGCAAGTAAAGATTTCCGGTTTTCAATCTAATTAGGGAGTGCAAATGAAGATCAATCGCGCTGAAGAGATAGATTCAGCTTTAATTGCAGAATTAATCGCACACCTGGGATTAGATGCGGTCAAGCGCCAACTGCCGGAAATAAAGGCAGCCGCAAAGTTGATCTTTGATTCTGTTACCAGCGGCGGAAATATATTTACTTTTGGTGCCGGCCATGCTCAAGCACTGGCGATGGAGTTTTCAAGTCGCGCGGGTGGCCTGGCGATTTTTCAGTCGATGCATCTTCAAGATATCCGTGAAGAGCGTCGAGATGCCTTCTGGGATCTGCGTGATTCCCAACCTGAGCGAATTCCAGAAAATGGCATTAAAGTTTTAGATCATCACCAGGTAAAAGAAAATGACGTTGTGATTATTGCTTCGCAATCGGGGCGCAATGGGGCAATCGTAGAGATGGCACTTGAATGCAAGAAGCGCGGTATCAAAGTGATTGGCTTAAGTTCGAATAAACACAGCGAATCAGTTGATTCAAGACACCCATCGGCCTTGATGCTAAGCGATGTAGTCGATCTAGCCCTTGATAATGGATCAGTAGTCGGAGATGCTGTCGCCGAACTAGCCGATGGCAAGAGCATTTGTTCGGCTTCAACAGTTTGTTTTGCACTAATTGCACAGGCGATAAACGCAGAAGTTACAAAGCTGTTTATGCTAAGTGCTTTGCCGGCACCATTGCTGGTAAGCGCCAATTTGGATCATGGCGACAAGGCAAATTCACCGCTGAAGTTTCCAGCAATCAAAATTTAGTAGGGCAGAGATTGCAATTCGGCACTTGTGTAATTAGGAACGCTCGAATCGTCTTGCCTGATTCGGTCATTTCTCTGGGGCATCTGGAAATCGTTGAGGGCAGAATTGTAAAAATCGCTGAGGGCGAAGCCCATTCGAGTAGCACCGATTTAGTTTTTGACGCTCAAAACGCAACTTTAACGCCTGGTTTTATAGATCTCCACGTGCATGGCGGAAATGGTGGAGCTTTCACATCAATTGATCCGGCTGAGCACAACTTAGCCCGAGAATTCCATCTAAAAAATGGAACCACATCAATGTTGGCATCTACCCACACCACAGAATTCTCAAGTTTGTTAGCAATTTTAAGTTCCTTAGCGGCAAGTTCGAGATCAAATAAAAATGGTTCCAAAGTTTTAGGTATTCATACCGAAGGACCATTTATCTCAGAGCATAAGCCTGGTGCTCACGTGGTCGCACAATTAAAAGCAGCTGATTTGTCAGCAATTGACCAGGTTATTTCAGCTGCCGATAATTTCATTTCGATGGTAACGGTAGCTCCAGAAATTCCTGGTGGGGTAGAGCTAATTACCTATCTAACGAAGAAGAATATTATTTCCGCAATTGGTCATACCAATGCCACCTATACGCAAGCAGTCGCAGGAATAAAAGCAGGAGCAAGGTCTACTACTCACTTATTCAACGCTATGTCAGCACTTTCACACCGTGACCCCGGTACCGTTGGCGCCATTCTGGATCACGATGAGATTTTTGCGGAATTGATATTAGATGGAATTCATCTTGATGAAGCGATTTTTAGAATAGCTTTAAAGTGCAAAGGTGTCGATCGAATTAATTTAATTACCGACGCCACATCTTTGGCAGGGCTGCCAGATGGAAATTATGGCGAAGTGCCAGATAGAGCGGTAACAAAAACAGGTGGAAAGATCGTGGTTGCTGGCACGGAAACTTTGGCCGGAAGCGCACTAGATATGAATATGGTCTATAAAAATGCCGCCAAATTTGCAGCATTATCTCTATCGGAATTGAGCAAAATATCCTCACTAAATGCGGCGAAGATTTTAGGCATGGAATCAGAGATTGGTTCGATTCAAATTGGAAAGCTAGCCGACTTGGTGCTTCTTGACTCAGAGCTCAATGCGCGTGCAACCATGATTGAAGGTCAGTGGCAGTACGTCAATGATGCTTGGAAAGCAGCGCTAAGCAGTAAGTGACCAGCGGATTTCATCTGCTAACTCAGCCAGCGTCATATCTAGACCATTTCCAAAGATGCGAGTTGGATCTGAATTAAGAGTTGCCCGAATCGAACTGATCTTGGTTAAGTCACCTGCTGATCCTTTTAGATTTGAATTTGCAGAGACGCCACAGCTACTTAAAATCTGGGCAACTTCGAGAAATGCCGTTCCAACCGCTTCATATTTGGTCAGCCATTTTAAGGATTCTTCGCGCCATTGTGGCTTTGAAAATGTTGCTGATTTGATGGTTGCAACATCACTGATCATCTGATTCGCGTGGTCTGCAACTAGTTTTCCAGCTTGAGTTGGTTTACCGGTTTTCCACATAAACGAAGCTGCCTCTAGCATCGCACCAAAATCTGGGGCCGGATTTACTCGCAAGCAAGATTCAAAACACGCCCGCAATAGATTTCGAAATGCAGCGCGATCGTCAGAATTTTCCATTAACAAAGTAAGTGAATACTCCCAAGCTGCTTGGGCGTCATACCCCTGCGTATCCCACAAATAATCACCGATAGTGCTTAGTGAAATTAGTGAGAGTTCAAATCGATCCATAGGATTGGCAAAGTAGCCAAGGGAATGGTTTTCTAAACCTTTTTCACGACCTTCAATCGGACCAACATGTAATTCATGCAACATGGCCACATCGTTAACTGGGTAATTGTCCCAGTACAACGGAACATGATTGGTATTTGTTTTAAATACTTTGGCATCTGATACATCAAGATATTCAGAACAAATTTCGCGTCCGGTCCAGATCAGGGCCAACGCAGGATCAAGTGCCTGGCCAAACTCGGTTATGTATTCCTCAGTAGCTTTACCGTGATACTGCATTGGGCAGATTGCTAAAGTGTTTGCTGAATCAAGTTTCTTTACTTCAGCCCAGACTGCGTTGCAGTAGTAACTGTGAGCCTGCATGATTGAATCAAACTTCTCGACATCGTTCTCACTTTGCAGACGGGCTGGAATATCGTCGAGGAAAAGGCCAAATTCACGAACCCCGATACTGTGCAACTGTCTAATGCGCACCATAATTGCCTCGACATCACGCGAATCGCAATATTCAACGGTCAATCCGGGGGAGATAGCAACTGCAACGGTGACTGCGTTTTTGCTGGCTTCGGCCATCAACTCTGAAACTCGACCTAAAAAGTCTGCGCTGAGGGGTGAGCGCCAGTCGTAACGGTGCCATGGATCATCTTTAGGTGCTAGTAAGTATCGATTGAAACCAAAGTCAGAAAAGTGAGCTAGCCCGCGCAATCTTTGTTCGTGACTCCACGGAGTTCCGTAGAAGCCTTCGATTACACCTCTAACTTTAAAGTCAGGTGAATGCTGGTGATTTGTAACTGAAGTACTTGTTAATAGAGACTTAAGTAAAACATTAAGTGCGTAGCGGAATCCTGCATATGTTGATCGTTCAATATTCGCTTTCTTATTTGGTGATAGCGAGGTAGTAACTATTGATTCTTCGGCAGCGAGTTTAGGGTTATCGGTAACAGTTATCTCGCTATATCCTGAGTTCAGAAACACTTGGTGGCGCTGAGTAAAACTCTTAAATAGCGCATTTTCTTCAGCAGTTGCTCCGATTAAATTACTCATGACACATCCTTTTCTCTGATATCTATTTCCAAATTGTCTCGGTTAGGAGATAAGTTAAATTTGTATTGATCGCCTACATAAACACATTCAGCCAACATAATTATTCGACCATTTTGATCTAGGTCAATCATGGTTAGCTCCAAGCAAGCTTTATTCTTCTGAATCTTCAATTGATCAGCTAATTCTTGACTTGGAATAGACGCAGCCAGACTTGTATTGGCATTGATAATTCTGATTCCGTATCTTTCGCGTAAAAGTTGATAAAGCGAGCCAGCTAGGTCTGGTTCTTTTATATCCGGAAAGTATGCAGTTGGCAGGAAAACAGTCTCGACACCTAGGGCAACGCCATCGGCAAGCCGTAGCCGTGAAAAATTAAGGAGCTCTGAACCTATTGGCACCCCAAGAATTGAAGACTTTGAAAGGTCGGCACTTAAATACTTAAATTCAAGAATTTTTGAACTTGGCTTTAGGCCTAAATCAGTCATTTCTTCAGTAAAAGACTTCAATCGGAATTCATGAGTGATAGGCGTGTAAGTAATGAAAGTACCCGAGCCTGGCCTTCTCTCGAGTTTTTGTTCTTCGATCAGAAGATCAATTGCGCGGCGAATGGTCATCCTCGCAACCTTGCAATCTTGAGCCAATTCTCGCTCACCTTTTAAACGTGACCCCTGAGGTAGCGAGACGATTAAGTTGAGTAAATGAAGTCGGGCTTTTTGCGAAGCCGTGACATTGTTAACGAGCGGCATGGAGGGTGCCTGTACTTAAGACTTTTATGGGTTCAGCATAGGTAACATCTTTGCTCAGTTTATTTGCAGCATGTCCAAGTCCAGCAAAGTACTTAGATCGCATTGGCAGAGCTTCTAACATCCCAGCCATTGATTCATCTGTAAATTGACTGACATATTGTGAGACCGCGGCTAATTTAGTTTCTAAAACCTGATCTATATCTACAAAAGTATTCGCCTGATTTGAGTTAAAGAGAGCAACGGCTTGAATTTCTCGCTTTTCATGACTGACAAACTCTGCCGGAATCTGCAACTCATTTCCTTCGACTCCTAAAACATCGGCCAAAATTGTGGCTTCGACAGCTGCAAAACCTGACTTGTAGTGGTCAGCATGTGCTTCATTATTTAACCATGGATCTAACGAGATAACCCCATCTGGCTGAAATTGGCGCACAACGGTAATTAAGTCACGTCGTGCTTGGTAAACAGTCCAGTCACCCGCATCTGGATAATTTAAATAATAAATGCCAAGTACGCCAAGAATTTCGGCCGCTTTTTCAGCTTCACTCGCAAGGCGTGCAGCAGCGACCTCTTTTGAAAGCGTTAAATCAACTACACCTGCTAAGTCATCAGTAACTGTTACATAAAGAACTTCAGCTCTGTTTTTTACCAGCTGAGCAACTAGCCCACCGACTGCAATATCTATATCGTCATAGTGAGCTTGAATTGCGAGAACCCGTTTGCAGGAAAATATATCTGGTGTAGGCAACAAGGATGGGATCTCGACGAACTCTGAATTCATACCAACCCCCGTTAAATTTGATTAAGGATTTCAGAAATTTGTACCGTATACAAGGGTTTTTTAGTATTCTTTCCCTCGTGAACCTCATTTCTTTTGACTCAGGTGAGAGTGTTCGTAAATTTAAAGAAGAAGATAGACCAGGCCTGTACCACGTCTGTTTAGCAACCGGTGATAGTGGAGCCAGCGCCCTTGATTTATACAATCATAAAGATATGCTCGGCGAAATATATGTCGGTCCATATTTAAGCTTTCAACCTGATTTATCTTTAACGTTGATTCAAGATGGCGTCTCCGGCTATGCCCTTGCCGCTCTCGATACCAGATCATTTGAGGATACCTTAAGCGCGAATTGGTGGCCATCAATTTTAGAGAAATACAGTAGTAGTTCGCCAGAGAATTTTAATGATCGTGAAAAGAATTTATTTGGCTATATCCAAAAGCCACCGCTTAGACCTGCAGAAATTGTTAAAAATTATCCGAGTCATCTACATATTGATTTACTTGAAAAAACTCAAGGTCGTGGAATTGGTAAAGCGATGATGCATCTTTTACTTGAAATGCTACGAGAGCAAGGATCTGAGGGAGTGCATCTGGGAATGGGAGCAACAAATGCCAGAGCCTTCACTTTCTATACCAAATTGGGTTTCACTCTTCTTGATAAGAATGATAATGAATGGACCATGGGTTTAAAGCTCTAATCTATCCAGATCCCTATAAACTTTTCCTATGAAGCGTTTCCCGTTCATTCGAGCAGGTTTGATCTTTGCGATCTCACCAATCCTGCTTGCCTTCATCACTTCACTCTTTCAAGGCGGATCCATGTGGGATGAGGGCAGCGGCACCGGGGGATATATCTGGTTAATGTTCTTAACTCTGCCAGTTGGCTTTTTGTTAGTGGTTATTGGTTTAGTGACGGTGTTGGTGCGTAGAACGCGTTAATCAAAGCGCGCTGAGCTTTTCTTTAACCGCAATCGCAGATGGATTAGTCAGTGATGTTCCATCTGAGAAAACCAGAGTCGGCACCATCTGATTGCCATTGTTTAGCGATTCAACCAGGGCTGCTGCCTCAGAGGATTGCTCAATATCAATCTCTTTAAAGCTAATCCCTAGCTCTGCCAGTTGTCCCTTAAGTCGCTTGCATGGGCCACACCAGGATGTTGAATACAGGGTAAAAGTCATGGCTGGATTCTAATGATTAAAGGTCAGCAGTGCTTATCGGGCAGCGCTGGCGTAGGTTAGGCGCATGAGTATCCGCTTTC
>Ga0222712_10006046_pt1 | contig 12053 bp, 7 predicted proteins | sample C33_657DmetaG_FD_165043 | JGI IMG/M metagenome (GOLD analysis project Ga0222712, IMG submission 165043) | Estuarine water microbial communities from San Francisco Bay, California, United States - C33_657D | ecosystem: Environmental > Aquatic > Marine > Unclassified | place: USA: California...
TTGCAGATGGGTTAGACCCAATACCAGTATGGGGTGATGGAACTGAAATCAGAGATTTATTACACGTAGAAGATATGGCAGATGGATTTATTTGGGTTGCTGAAAATAACGATACATACAATATATTCAACGTTGCATATGGTGAAGGATTTAGTGTAAACGAAGTATTGGGTTGGTTAAAAGAGTTAGATAATAATGATAAACCAGTTGAATATGTAAGTAATAAAGCACCAATGATTCCGGTACGTTTATTATCATCTAAAAAAATAAATGAAGCAGGTTGGAAACCAAAAAGAGATTTAAAAGAAGCTTTAAAAGAAACATTGGAGTGGTATAAAGAAAATAAAAAACAATTTAATCCAAATTCAAAACCATAATGATATTAAAGGGTATTTTAGGTATTGGGTGTTCTTTTTTATGGGGTGAGGGATTGTATTATTATAATATTTTATCACAAAATTATCCTAAACTTTCAAAAACACATAATTTTGTTGGTACTGATAAATTAACTCATGCCCATATAAAATTTAAAAATAAAAATAGATTTTTACAAATAGTATCGGATAATTACGGAATGTGGAATATTTCTAACGTTGGTAATGGTGGTTCTAATGTACGAAATATACAAGATTATGTTGATGCCCATTTAGTAAACACAAAATCTGTTGGTATTAGAGATTTTGATTTAATCATATATCAATTTACATCATCAGATAGAGATTTTGTAAATCAAAGAAGAGATATCGATGGGTCATTGACAGGTGATATAATGCCAATAGAAACCCAAATTGAATTTATCAATGATAAAATTACTCAATGGGAAAATTTAGGTATTAAAGTAGTTACACTTAGTTGGTATCCTGAATTTCCAAATCATCCCTTATACAAAAAATATTTTAAAAATAGACATGTTGATATTGAAGTAGATGGTGAAGTGAAAAATTCATTTGAATATTTTTTAATGGATGATAAATACAATATCACAATAAAATCAGATTTTAGTAAAATAGATTTACAAACAAATGATATGCATTTTAATATGAAAGGTCATAAGTGTATAGCAAATTCTATAATTAAAAAATTAAATAATGATAATTGGAAACCGACAGAATTAAGTGTTGATGATGTAATATTACAAATTGAAAAAAATAAAATAATTTAAAATGAGTACACCTAATTTTACACCATATGTAGATGCTTTGACAAACGCAATGAAAACAATTATGGAAGATAATTCTACAATTTTCATTGGTCAACAAATTGTATATTATGGAAATCCTATGAGTAAAACGATTGAGGGGTTACCAAAGGAAAAAATGATTGAAGTTCCTGTTATGGAAGAAACTCAAATGGGAATGTCTTTGGGATTGGCTATGAATGGACATAAAGTAGTAAGTTTCTATCCACGTTGGGATTTTTTAATCTGTGCTTCAAACCAATTAATAAATCATTTAGATAAAATAAAATTAATGTCAGATGATAATTGGAATCCACATATTCTAATCAGAGTAGGAAAGGGTTCTGATAAACCATTAGACCCAGGTCATCAACACAAAGGTAGTTATTTTAATGAATTTAAATCAATGTGTCCTAATATTGAATTTCACGATTTAAAAACTTGGCAAGATGTTGAATTAAGTTATAAATACGCAACTGAAAATATTGGAATCCACTTATTAGTAGAATATCCAGAATTATATTATGCATAATACAATAAATAATTTTTATGTAGTTTATGATTTCTTTGGGCCAAATGGACATATTCCAAATGCGTTCAATTATTTCTATGCATACAAATTTTTTGAAGAAGATGGCCAATTAAATGGTGTAGTAAGTGACCATTTTTTTAAAAACTTTTTACAACCACCCGTATATAATGCTGATTTAAATTTAAATGTAAATTTATATAAAAAAATATCATTTAATGATTACTATGATATTAGAATTAAAGATGATAAATCATTCATTTATTTAGTAGAACCATTTGGTAGTTTTGCACAATTTTTAGGAAGACAAACACAATTTTCAGAGTGGAATTTTATTGATTTTATTTCTGAACATGCATTGAATGAAATAAAAAATACTCCTAGCTTTTATTTACATATAAATTTTTCAACGGAAGGTGTATTCGAAGAACATTTGATTGTTTATTTATATGAGTTGTTAAAAAAATATGAAATCCCACCTAACAAAGTAATTTTTACAATATCAAGTGTTGATATTGAAGAAATTCACAATAAAATTTGTATAGAAAATAATATAACTGATAAAATAAAGGTAATTTATTGGGGGTGGTCTTTAAGAATGAAATCGTTGGAGATGAAACAACTTTATCATGGTATTGAACATAGATTTTGGGAACACGTTGAAAACCAAAGTACCATTGTAAAAGAAGAGGATATTAATTTAGATAAAATAAGACCATATAAGTTCTTATTTATGAATCGTAGATTAAGACCACAACGAGTAGTATTACTTTCATTGTTAGGAACGGAATTTATAAAAAATAATTTGGTTTCATATGATATGAAAATGTTTGAACGTGAAAATGACCTTTCATTTTTTTCACATCATTTAAGAACAAGTCATTTAGCATTAAATTCATTTAAAGAATTTCAAAATTTAGTAAAATTAGAAAGAAAAACAATCGATTATACTGATTTAGAATCAGTTTGGGGATTTAATTTTGAAAATAAAGAACCTTATTTAGATTCATACATTCATATATTATCAGAAACTAATTTCTACGAAACGGGTTTATACTTATCTGAAAAGACTTGGAAACCGATTGGTCATTTACAACCATTTATAATGGTTAATAAACCAGGAGCATTAAAAGAGTTACAAAACTTAGGATTTAAAACTTTTGCTCCATTTATTAATGAAGAATATGATACTATCGAAAATGATTCCGAACGTATGGAATTTATATATTCTGAAATAATGAGATTAAATTCATTATCAATCGAAGAAATTCACAATTGGTATAAGTCAATTTACGATATACTTATTTACAATAGAAATCTTTTATTTGAGTATTCAGATAAAAAAGATGAATTAGAGAATAATTTTTTGACAACATTAAAGAAATTAATAAATGAAAAATCCCGTTAAATTTATATTAGATTGGTTTAAGAAACGTAAATTAGAAAAACAATACAAAAAACGTTTAGAAGAATTGCGTAAAAGAGACCCATTCATTTACAAAAATCACTAATTATTAAGTAGCTCATATTTATATACTAAGATAGTAATATAGATTATGAGCGAATTAAGTAAATACCTGATAGAACAGATACTTTTAACCGAAGAAGAGTTAAAGAATTTTGTTGTAGTATATTCAGGCAGATTTCAACCATTCCATAAAGGACATTATGCAACTTATCAAGGACTTGTAAAAAAGTTTGGTAAAGATAAGGTGTATATCGGTACATCTAACAAAACCGATAACCAAAAATCACCATTTAATTTTAAGGAAAAGAAAGCCATTATGACTAAAATGTTTGGTATTCCATCAAACAAAATAGTTGAGGTTAAGAATCCTTATGCACCTACCGAAATACTTAAAAATTTTGATGAAACTACAACTGGTTTTATAACTGTTGTTGGTGAGAAGGATGAACAACGTTTGGGTGGTAAATACTTCGAAAAATATAAAGGTAAGATTGAATTTGGGTATAAAGATAAAGGATATGTTTATGCTTCACCTGCACAATCTAATGCAGTAAGTGGAACTGATGTTCGTAATTGGTTAAGTAAAGGTAATGATGATGAAAAAAGAAAGAATTTCTTAAAAGCATATCCAAAATTTGATGAAACAATCTATAAATTTATTACACTTAAATTAGCAAAATTGGGTGAAGGTTTAAATGAATCTATAAATGAAGCAAAATGGGAAGAAGATACATATAAAAAATGTATGCTTGGCAAATTACCACTTTCACTTAATATTGTTAAGAAATTAGTAGACCCTATAAGAACAACATCATTACATGCAACCGATGTTGATAATTTATCAAATGTTGTTGCATTACAAGGAACTAAAAAATCCATTTCTACATTTAATAAAACTTCCAAATACGGAAAACTTGTACAAGGAAATGGAATGCATACAAAGGGTGGTATAATAGTGGCATTATCAGGTGTAGTATTAGCACAAAGTATAATGGACTTATGGACCGAACCAGATAAACAAGGTAGACGATGGGTAGAACCGGGAACTATAATAGATGGATTGGGTAGAGAAAGAGATGTTGTATTTAATTTTGCACCAGAATTAAAAAAATATAAAGAAAATTGGAAAGAACATTCGTTTGATGGTACAATTACTAATGCAGAAAAATCTGAATTCATAAAAAAATATTATGATGCTGCTGAAAAATTTATGTTGAGTAAGAAAAAAGAGTTTCAAGACAAATACTTAAACTCAAACGGATTATATTATGATTCTGATTGGAATGAGGTAGTTCTTACTGATATTAAAATTGAAAAGATTTTAGCAATTCCTTCCAATTGGAGTGATGATGAAGTTGAAAACGAAAAAACATTAAAACAACTTAAACAAAAATACAAAAATGTAGAAGTTGCAAATAAAGAATCTGAAATTCAAAACTTTATCAAACAAAATGGTGGAACTATTAAAGAATCGGTAAACGAAGACATTACATTAGATGTCAATATCGGTGATACTGTCTTAATGGGTAAATTTAAAAATAAAAAAGTAGTTGTTAAATCAATCGGTAAAGATGAACACGGAATGCCAACAATTAATGGTAAGAAAGCAACTACATTCAGAATAATACCAAAACAAAATATTTTTAACGAAACTGCAATTGCAAGTGGTGGCGATGATTCTCAACCAGATGGTGGATATTTACCAAAAGGTAAAAAAAGAGTATTAGGTGCAGATGATGGTGTAAATAGTAGTGATGAATGGTTTACTCGTGGTGGATATACTCAAACTGATTTTCCAAAAGCAGATGCAATATTTGCTAAAGATGATGAAGACCAATTCACATTTAAAATTAAATCAAAAAATAATGCAAGAGCAGATTTTGATGCAACAACATATCCATATGCACCTACCGATATTGATGTAACCAAACCAGTGGAAAAAATAAAAGTGAAAAAAACTAAAAATACAAAATTAGATATAGTTAAGGAATTAGTTGATGAGTATTCCGAATTATTAGATTTATTAGAAGCTTCTTCGGAAGATGAAAAATATACACATATTGGATATGGTAGATACAAAGAGAAGGGTAAAGAAAAAGACCAAAACTCACCTACGTTTACCAAAGATGATAGTGGTAAATACATTCAATCTAAAACTGATACAAATCCTACACAAGATAAACCAACTGGTCAAGCAATACAAGGTGCAGATATGTTTAAACACGACAAAAGTGTTAAACAACCAACTACCACAGCAATTACAAATAAAGATTGGACCAATGGTAAGGATGGATGGGAAATTTTAGATGACCCACGTGCTAAAGTAACTAAAATACGAAAATATACAGATGAAGAACTTCAAGGTGAAACTGGAGAATATTTTGATAATGAAGTAACTAAAAAAGTGGCACCAAATGCGTTCAAAGATGAATCTGAAATGATTCAAAAAATAAAAGATGCTAAACCAATTTTTTTATCATCCGAAGATATGCAAAATATGAGTAATACCGATGTTGGTGATATTCTTTCTGCAAGTGAAGAAGGTGGTAAAGATGCAATGTTAAAATTGGGTAAAGAAAGAGCAACTGAATACGGAAAAGATTGGGATAGATTAGAAAAGGGTATTGCAAAAGGAAACGCAGTTCCATCACCAATTGTAATGAGAGATAAGAAAGGTCAATTACATTTATTAGCAGGAAATACTCGTTTAATGTCATTTACTGCAAGTGGTAAAAAATTACCTGTAAAGGTTATTGATTATGATGGTGAATTTAACTATGATGAAACTAATGATTCACAATCAAATGAACCAAAACGTTCTATATCACAAAATATAAAAAGAAAGATTAGTGGTTGGGCAGAAAAAGAAAAAGAATTCTTTACAAAAAACCAACAAAAACCGAATTCAGAACTCCGTAGAACAATAGGACAAATGATGATGGATAAAACTAAAGGTATTGGTTATGCCGTTAAATCTCTTGCACAACATGAAGTTAAAGAATTTAAAGAAGCAGGAAATGGTGCTAAAAACTTTTTTAGTGGAAACTCTATTTCAGATGGAGAAAAGAAAGCATTAAAAGCAGTTGGTATCAAAATAGCAACAACTGCATTATTTGGTGCAGTAACTGGTGGAGCAGCACATGGTGCAGCTGCGTTTGGTAAACATCTTGCGATAGAATTTATTCCTCACGTTGTTGGTGAAACGATTTTAAAAGGAATTGGTAAAGCAGCATTATTCGCTGGAGTTGATGAGAAAAATTCTGAAATGTATTTAGAAAAATTTGGTGAATTAATTGCTAAAAATATGCAAGAAATGGAAATACCAAACGATATTCTTAATAATGCAATTATGTCATATAAAAGTGAGAATGAAAAATCACAACAAAATGAAATGAGTATTGCTCAATTAAATCAAATTGAGAAATACGCAGAAAAACAATTATCACCTGAAGATATTGAATTTACTAAACATTTTTTTGATAGAGTAAATGATACTCGTAATGGGAAAGAAATATCAGAACCAGAATTGACCGGATTCTTTAAAAGACTATCACGTCACAAAAAAGAATTTAAAGAATTTTTAGAAAAATATCAACAAATTGTTGTTAAAGATAAGAGATACGATATAAACATTCCATTTGTTAAACAAGCAAATCAAATTATTGCTAAAACAGTAATGAGAAAGGATGATTTCAAAACATCTAATCCAACTCTTTCAGTAGAAATTGCAGTACAAGTAGATAAAATACCCGGTGGATTAGCAAAAGGATTGACGTTAAATGATATTGCTACAAAACATAATGTATCAATTGAAGATATAACCAATGAATTTAAAAAGGGATATAAAGTAGAAAGAGAACATACAACTGATAGTGATGTTGCTAAAGAAATAGCAATGGACCATTTGTTTGAAGACCCTAAGTATTATGATAAATTAGCAAAAATTGAAGAAGCTGGTAGATTACCACAAAACTTTAATTACGGAACTGGTTGGGATTATCATACTGCAATTGGTACTAATCCAAACAAGTATAGAGGAAAAACTAATTTTCCAACTAAGAATTCAGGACAACCAGATTTAGAAGATGAAGATATAAATGAACTTACTAAGGGTGAAATATTTGCCGGAACTATAAAAATTGGAGGTCATCCAGTTAAAATAGAAGTTGAATTATTAGGTTCAAATAATAAAACAAAAGTATTCATAACAAAAGTAGTTCATATAGATAGTAAATATCGTTCTAAATTACCTGCAAACGGAATATTAGAAATACCTGCTAGAATATTTAGAACTCCTGGTGGTGGGTGGTATAAAGTAAAAACACCATCTGCATTTGAAAGTTCAATTTCAGAGATTAATGCAATGGGTGATGGTAGTGTTGGCAGTTTCCAAAACGATTTAAATAGTACCACTGGTAATCAATGGAATGATAGTTGGGATTCATATGATTCTCAAGAATATTTAGCTAATTTACCAGATTGGGCATTAGTTAATGAAAAACCATCTGACCACGAAAAGAAAAAATCAACTGACCAAGTTTTACCAATTGATAATCACGAAGATGGTAAAACTTCAAAATATAATCGTATTTTAAAACAAAATTTTAAAGAACCTCAAGAATTTTTAAAAACTGCGGATATTAAATTAACCGAAGGTATGATAAATGAAGGTGGAGCATATGGTCATATGAATCATCCATTTGATACTGAAATTAATTTAACATTTGGTCAATTAAAAGATATTGTAAATCGTGCATTGGAAGGTAATTTAGAATTGACTAGAGAAAAAACCGATGGACAAGCACTTGCAATTAGTTGGGTGAATGGTAAGTTAGTTGCTGCTCGTAATAAATCACATTTAGCAAATAGAGGTGCAAATGCATTGGATATTAGTGGTGTTGCTACTAAATTTGCTGGAAGAGGTGAATTAGAAAAAGCTTATAATTTTGCAATGCAAGATTTAACTAAAGCCATCAAATCACTCTCTGATAAACAAAAAGAAAAGATTTTTAAGAATGGTGCGTGTTTTATGAACATTGAGGTAATCTACCCAACATCAGTAAACGTAATTCCATATGGTCAACCTTTATTAGTATTCCACGGAACTATGGAATATGATATGAATGGTAATGCAATAGGTGAAGATGCTGAGGCAGGTAGAATATTAGGTGGTATGGTTAAACAAGTAGAACAACACGTACAAGATAACTATACTTTACAAGGACCACCTGTATTAAAATTACCTAAATCTCAAGACCTTTCATCTAAGAAACCAAAGTATCTTTCTAAAATTTCAAAATTACAAAAAGAATTTGGATTAAGCGATACATCGGGTGTTGCACATTATCATCAAGCATGGTGGGAAAATTTCATAGATAAAAAATCACCATCAATCTTAGATAATACTACTAAAGTAGGATTAGTTAAAAGATGGGCGTTTGGTGAAAAAGGTTTCCGTATTGATAAGAACACTATTACAGATGAAAAAACACTTGCATGGGCAACTAAGATAGATAAAGAAGACCATAAGGGTATCACTAAAGATAACTTAATGAAATTCGAAGATATATTCTTAGGAGTTGGAGCCGAAGTTCTTTCATTCACTGCATCAGTATTGACAGTAAATCCAGATAAGGCTGTTAGAGATATGAAGAAACGTTTGGAACAAACAATCAAAGATGTTGAAGCAAGTGGTGACCCTAAGAAAATAGAAAAATTAAAATTAGAATTAAAACGATTAAATGCAATCGGTGGACCAGATAAAATTGTTCCAATAGAAGGTATTGTGTTTATTTACAATGGTCAAACATTCAAATTGACAGGTGCATTCGCATCATTAAATCAACTTTTGGGTATTTTTTACTAAAAATAACTCTTTCGCCATATTTATCTATATTAAAATAAAAACCTAATATATAATAATAATGGCGAAAGAGTTTAAAAAGAAGTATATGCACCCAACTCGTAGAAAGTTGGTTGATATGGTGTTACATGGACAAGATTACGAAACTAACACCCAAATAGGTTGGAACGCTGATAAAATCGAACGTAAAGTTGGTGATGTTTGGGAAGATGAACATCATAGATATGAAAAGAAAGAAGGATTCACTTTAAAAACTTCTAAAAACTCCGAAGCGTTCGAAGAACTTCGTAAATGGAAAGATGAACAATCTCGTTGTAAAGGTTCTGAATGTAAAACAATCAAATTTACACCCACTCATAAAAAACTAATTCAAAAGACTGGATATTGTGCTAACTGTTTAGCAGAAATTGAAACTAAAATCCGTGCATTAGGATTTTGGGAACAATATGAAGATTATAAGATATACACTCGTATGTTAATTGATGGTAAAATTAAATTAGAAGAACTTCAACAGGCATATGATGATGTAAAACCTTATTATGAATATGTAAATGAAGACGGTACTACTGAAAAATGGGAATTACCAAAATCAGTAGAAGAGGTAAAATCTGAATTAATGGAAATGATTGAATTTGGTAGAACCGAATTACAATCAGTAGAAAAATTCAGAAACGAAGCTTTTGAAATTTTAAAAGAAAACAAATTAGAACATTATTTGTAGTATGGCAGGTGCTTCATTAAAAGATATAATAAAAATTGAGTATCAGAAATGTGCTGGTGACCCGATATATTTCATGCGTAAATATTGCATGATTCAACATCCGGTACGAGGTAAGATTCCATTTCATTTATATCCATTTCAGGAAGATACTCTAACCGATTTTAAAGATAATCGTTATAACATCGTATTGAAATCACGTCAAACCGGTATATCTACCTTAGTCGCGGGATTCTCTCTTTGGAAGATGTTATTTAATCAAGATTTTAACGTATTAGTAATTGCAACTAAACAAGAAGTTGCTAAAAACCTTATTACTAAGATTAGGGTAATGAATCAATATCTACCAAGTTGGTTAAAACAAACCACAGTTGAAGATAACAAACTTTCATTACGTTACTCAAATGGTTCACAGGCAAAAGCAACGTCTGCAGCAGGAGATGCTGGTCGTTCTGAAGCACTATCCCTATTAGTATTTGATGAAGCAGCCTTTATTGATAGTATTGAGGAAATTTGGATATCTGCTCAATCTACTTTATCAACGGGTGGTAACGCAATTATCCTTTCTACACCTAATGGTGTGGGTAATTTCTTTCATAGAACGTGGGTCGGTGCAGAAGAGGGTAGAAATGGTTTCAATACCATTCGTTTACACTGGTCAGTACACCCTGAGCGTGCTCAACCGTGGAGAGATGAGCAAGAAAGGTTATTAGGGCCAAAGGGTGCAGCACAAGAATGTGATTGTGATTTTGTAAGTTCCGGTGATACTGTCATCGACCCTGCATTACTACAATTTTATAGAGAAACTTATTGTCAAGAACCTTTGGAGAAGACCGGGTTTGATGGGAATCTTTGGAAATGGGAATATCCAGATTATAATCAATCATATATGGTAGTTGCCGACGTTGCTCGTGGTGATGGTGGGGATTATTCTACTGCACAAGTATTTGATGTGGTGAATTCAACACAAGTTGCTGAATATAAGGGTAAATTAGATACAAAAGATTTTGGAAACTTTTTAGTTTCATTATCAACTGATTATAATAACGCATTATTAGTTGTGGAGAACGCAAATATCGGTTGGGCAGTTATTCAACAAGTAATTGATAGAGGATACGGAAACCTATTCTATATGAGTAAGGATTTGAAATATGTAGATGTTGCCCATCAGATGACAAATAAGTTCCGAGCAGAAGAGAGAGGTATGGTTGCTGGGTTCTCTACTACCTCTAAAACCCGTCCATTAATTATTTCTAAGTTAGATGATTACTTGAGAGAGAAATCCTTTACAATCCGTTCTACGCGGTTAATTGATGAACTATTTACATTTATTTGGAATGGTAATCGTGCAGAAGCAATGAAAGGTTACAATGATGACTTAGTAATGGCCCTTTCAATTGGATTATGGGTAAGAGATACTGCGTTAAGATTAAGACAAGAGGGTATAGATTTAACTAAACAGGCATTGGGTGGTATAAATCAAAGTGTAACACAAGTAGATGGGTTTGGTGGTAATAGTTCATTTGATGAAAACCCTTGGCAAATGAGAGTTGGAAATCAAACGGAAGATTTATCGTGGTTGTTAAAATAATTAAATAAAAAAATGTATATATTTATAGTGTATAGGAGAAACATACCATGATAAAGTTAAAAAACATTTATAAAGAAGAAGTTGAGGATTACCCATTCGACCAACCAGAACATAATTTCTTAGATTATGACGAATTAGATGTAGAAGATGAAGATGAAGAAGATTTTTTAAATTTTCTAAAAGCATATTCATCGGAATTGCAAGAAGCAAATTGTAATTGTGTTTATGAAGCAGAATATCAAGGAAGAGATGTGAAGTTGGGTAAACCAATGCAAGGTGATGTTAAGAAGTTTAAAGTTTATGTTAAAAACCCAAAGACAGGAAAAGTAGTTAAAGTAAATTTCGGTCAACCGGGAATGAACATTAAGAAAAATAATCCTGAAAGAAGAAAATCTTTTAGAGCAAGACACAATTGTGACCAACCTGGTCCAAGAACAAAAGCACGTTACTGGTCTTGCAGAAAATGGTAAAATAATAAAATATGGCAGATACTTCATTTTTTGGTAGGTTAAGAAAACTCTTTTCCCAAAAGGCTATCGTTACAGTTACGCCCGATGGTAAGAGAAAAGTTTTTGACTTCGATGAAAGACAAGAAACAAACCTATCATCATTAAGAGATAGATACACAAAGATTCAAAAATCTTTCTATGAACAAGCAGGTGGTGCACAATCAATGGCATACCAACAAGTTCGTAGAGAAGTTTTTA
>Ga0222712_10006051_pt1 | contig 12048 bp, 7 predicted proteins | sample C33_657DmetaG_FD_165043 | JGI IMG/M metagenome (GOLD analysis project Ga0222712, IMG submission 165043) | Estuarine water microbial communities from San Francisco Bay, California, United States - C33_657D | ecosystem: Environmental > Aquatic > Marine > Unclassified | place: USA: California...
GGCTGTCAAACGAGATGCTCTCGGTGTATTTCACCACCAGCGCATTGGTGGCCTCGGCAAACCGCCCGCCCCAAGTTTTCCCGCTCTGTTCACCCTGGCCCGTTTTCTCTGACATCACTGCCTCTTAAACATTCACTCAGGGGCCCCATTTACGAAGCTTCCAATGTACAGGATTTGATTGGGTGTGGGACAAAGGTTCGGCTTGGGAATTGGATTAGGATCTGGACTTTTAGCGCAGGGCAAGTGTGCCTGCTTCATTGTTTTCATAGAAGGAAATCACATCCGCTGACCGGTCCCGAAACAGGCACTCGATATCCGCGGTGGTGCAGTTCCCTGACAAAATCCAAACTACCTTGGGTGGAAACCCCCAAAGCACGCTGAGGGCGTTGTAGTCCGCATCCTTGCTCACAATCGAGTAGCCGTTCTCTTTGGCGTATTGCCAAATGGTCCGGTCGTCCGCATGGTCGAGGCCGAGAGGAAAAACATGATCCGATCCAGGGAACAGATCGGCAAGTTTGATTGCCAATTTGGGTGAAAGGTTGTGATCAAACAGGAGTTTCATGCAACTTCAACCAGCATGCTCCGCTCCCTCTCGGCCGCGAAGGCAAGGCATGCCTGAATATCAGCGCTGGTCAAATAAGGGAAATCATCCAGAATCTGTTGGGAAGACATGCCGGCTGCCAGGTAAGAAAGCACATCGAACACGGTGATACGCATTCCCCGAATACAGGGCCTGCCACCGCGTTTTCCCGGTTCAACCGTTATCAGGGAACGCCATTGGGGGTTCATGATGGCTCCAAAAATGCTTCTAACATTCCAATTTATTTTACCTGAATTTTCCCGAAAGAACCTTCTCCCCTTGGGTGCGTTAAAATAAAGACGTAATGGTCTGGGTTTGGAGCCTGCATTTTTCATGAATTGTTCGGGGTTTTTGATGTTGCTGGGCCTTTGTGGGGCCGAGCCAGATGCTCAGGCTTGGGGTCTCAGGCCTTGGCTGGCAGCTTCCGCACCTGCACAACCCTCCCAAACAGCATTATCCAACCCCATTGATGCCTTCATTCGGGCGGGTCTTCAGGCCAAAGGCCTCCCACCGTCCCCCCCGGCGGACAAGGCCACCTTGCTCCGCAGGGTTCACTTCACGCTGACTGGCTTACCCCCAACGGCCGAACAAGTCGAAGCTTTTGTTTCGGATCCCTCACCTGAGGCCTATGCCAAGGTGGTGGAGACGCTTTTGGCAAGCCGCAGGCATGCCGAACGCTGGGCCCGCCATTGGCTAGATGTCGCCCGCTATGCGGATAGCAAGGGCTACGCCTTTTTGGAAGATCGCCATTTCCACTTCGCCTGGACCTACCGCGATTGGGTCATTCGCGCCCTGCAGGCTGACCTGCCTTACGATCGATTCATCCAGGAGCAACTGGCCGCCGACCTGCTCCATCCACAAGGGAGCGAGGGGCGGGAAAACTTGGCCGCACTCGGATTCCTGACGGTCGGTCGCCGGTTTTTGAACAATCAGCACGACATCCTGGATGACCGTATCGATGTGGTGACCAGGGGTTTGTTGGGCCTCACCGTGGCTTGCGCCCGTTGCCATGATCACAAAAGCGAGCCGATTGATCAGGCGGATTACTACGGGTTGTATGGCATTCTCGCTGCCAGCAAGGAGCCCAGGCAGCTCCCCATGATTGGCAGGGGGCCATCCAACGAGTCGGAACAGCGTTTCCTGGCGGAACAACAACGGCGGGATCAGGCTGTCGTCAGTTTCACGGATGCCCGCCGGACCATGCGATTGGAGCAATTGCACCAACCAGCCAGCCTGCGGGATCATCTGCTGGCCAGTGTCGCCAACGCGGCGGATCGCACCGAACTGTCCCGGGTTTGCCAATTGAACCCGCATTTGGTCGAGCGGCTCGAGGCCTATTGGGAGAGCAAGGCGGCAGGTAATCCATGGTGGTCGGTTTGGCAGGCCTGCCGCAAAGAGAAACAGGAAACTTTCCGTGCGACCTTGCGGGAGGCATTGGCCCAGCCAGCGGTTCCACCGGCTCTGAAAGTGTTGGCCAAAAGCGAAAACCTCCAACAATTGGCAGCCATTCAGGGTGAATTGCTGGCCCGTGCCTTTCGGGGCGATGCCGAGCTGGCGGAACTTCGGAAGGTTTTAGACAGTCCGGAATCGCCGTGGGTGTTCACAACCGAACAGACAGGCAAGTTGCTCGGCCGTGAAGATCGTGACCAGCAGCGGGATTTGCAGCGGCAGGCGGACGAGTGGCGAGCCGTCACCCCAGCCAATCTTGCCCGCGCCTTGGTGTTGGAAGAAATCCCTGATCCGCCAGCACCCCGGATTTTCAAGCGTGGCAACCCCTCGCGATTGGGGCCGGAGGTGCCCTGCTCCCTGCCCGCTTGTCTGGATGGTGGGACTCCACTGGAACTGGGTGCCAAGGGAGGGCGACTGGCTTTGGCCAAGGCCCTCACGCGACCGGACCATCCCTTGCTGGCCCGGGTTTTGGTCAACCGGGTTTGGCAATGGCATTTCGGTCAGGGGTTGAGTCGGACCCCAAGTGACTGTGGCTCAACCGGCGATAAACCCAGCCATCCCGAGTTGCTCGATTTTCTGGCCCGGGAGTTCATTCGCCAAGGGTGGTCGCTGCGCAAGCTGCACCGATGGATCGTGACCTCAGAAACCTACAAACAATCCAGCCAACCATCGATGGAGGCCATGCGGATTGATCCTGAGAACCGGCTGCTCAGCCACCAGAACCTCCGCCGGCTCGATTGGGAGAGCCTGCGTGACCGGTTGGTTCTGGCGGGCAGTGGCCTTGAACCGGCCGATGGCGGGCCGCCGGTGCCCTTGCTCACTACTCCCTATCCCCGGGTGCGCACGCTGTATGGCTATGTCGATCGCCAGCAGATCCCGATGACTATGCGTGTTTTTGACGCGGCCAACCCGGATACCCATGTTGCCAAGCGGGCGGAAACCACCACCGGCCTGCAGGGCCTGGCCCTGCTAAACGCGCCCCTTGTGCTGGAGCAGGCCAGGGCGTTGGGAGCCTCGCTATCGGGGGGTGAAACTGAAAAAATCCAAACCCTATTCCGCAAGGTGTTCGGACGGTCATCCACGGTGGAAGAGGCCTCCGCTGCGCGTCAATTCCTTGGGGATTTCGAGCGCCAACCGCCGGCCGTGGATTCACCTTGGCAGGCTGGCATGGGGCGCTGGGATTCGGCCGGTCGAAAGCTTTTTGATTACAAGCCCCTGACACACTTCACAGGCCAGGCATGGCAGCCTGTTCCCTTGTTGCCATCTCCCGATCATGGCCGGCTCCATCTCACCGCCATCGGCGGCGTTCCGGGCAACAAGCCCGACCAGGCCGTGGTGCGCCGATTCACGGCTCCCGAATCCGGCCGGGTGGCCATTAACGGAACCTTGCGTCATCCCGACTATCGGGGTGACGGTGTGGAGGCTTTTCTGGTTTCCTCCCGCCAGGGGTTGCTCGCCTCGTGGAAAGTGCTGCAGGATGAGGTTGAAACCAGTCTGGCACCTGTCGAGGTTCAAAAAGGGGAAACACTGGATTGGCTGGTCATCTCAGGGGGTGATCCGGGTTACGATGGCTTCCTGTGGTCGCCCCGCCTGAGGTACCTTTCCAGCGACAAGGTCCATGATTCCAGCCGAGATTTCTGCGGGCCCGCGCAATCCCCGTTGAATGCCTGGCAAGCTTTGGCGCAGGCCTTGATGCTGTCGAACGAGTTCCATTTTGTGCCCTAGGAGGGTCCCTTGAGCCGACCGCATGCCCGATTCGATGCCCCTTTCGGCCGCCGCCATTTTTTGGCGAGCGTGGGCACGGGCATGGGGTTGCTGGCATTGCGTGCCATGGGGGGCGAACCGCAGGTCAACCCTCTGGCTCCCTTGAGTCCGGCGTTTCGCCCCAGGGCCAAGCGTCTGATCCACCTGTTCATGAACGGTGGGCCCTCGCATATCGACAGTTTCGACCCCAAGCCGGAACTGGCCAGATATGCCGGAAAGCCCCTGCCTGGACCCAAGCTCCTGACCGAGCGGCCGACCGGCTCAGCCTTTCCTTCCCCCTTTCGATTCATGCCGCGCGGCCAGTCAGGCCTGCCGGTCAGCGACCTGTTTCCCCGGGTCGCGCAATGCGCCGACATGCTCTGCGTGGTCCGGTCGATGCAAAGCGACACGCCCAACCATGAACCGGCGCTGATGCTGATGAACTGCGGCGACCAGCGGCAGATTCGCCCGAGTCTCGGTTCCTGGCTGGTCCATGGGTTGGGCTCAGAGTGCGCCAACCTGCCAGGGTTTGTCTCGCTGTGCCCCGGAGGTCTCCCGGTCCAGGAAGGGCAAAACTGGCAAAACGCCTTCCTGCCGGCCGCCTGCCAAGGCACCCATCTCGACACGCTGGCTGATTCGCCGACGCAATGGATTGAAAACCTTAAAAATGAGGCAGTATCACCCGCCACCCAGAAGGCGCAGCTATCGCTGGCCCGCAAACTTCAAAGTCTGGGAAGTGTCACCCTTCCTCCCGATCCGAGGCTGGAGGGTCGGCTCGCCAGCATGGAGTTGGCATTCCGCATGCAATGGGAGGCGACAGACGCCCTCGACCTGGCCCGCGAGGATCAGTCCACGCGGGACCTTTACGGCGACACGATCCAGGGGCGTCAAATGCTGCTGGCCCGCCGTTTGGTGGAACGGGGTACCCGGGTGGTGCAGGTCTGGACCGGCGCCGGGCAGCCCTGGGACAGCCACGATGACCTCGAGTCCAATCACCGCCGGTTGGCCAATGATTGCGACCAGGCGATCGCCGCCCTGCTTATCGACCTGAAGCGTCGCGGGTTGCTGGAAGACACCCTGGTGTTGTGGGGCGGCGAATTCGGCCGCACCCCCACCGTGGAGCTGCCCACCCCCGGTTCCAACCTGGGCCGCCTGAATGGCCGCGATCATAACCCCTATGGCTTTTCCGTCTGGCTGGCCGGGGGAGGTGTGCGAGGGGGCACCGCGGTGGGAGCCACCGACGCATTCGGCTTCAAGGCGGTGGAAAACCCGGTACATGTGCATGACTTGCATGCCACCATCCTGCACCTTATGGGCTTCGACCACGAAAAGCTGACCTTCCGCCTTGCCGGCAGGGACTTCCGTTTGACGGATGTCCATGGCAAGGTGGTGCGGGAAGTTCTGGCCTGATCGATCAGGGATAAAGCCCCCGCCGCTCCATCTCCCTGGCCACCTTCTGGACTCCCAGCACCAGTGCCGCGGTGCGGTGGGCGAACTTGCGTTCCTTGGCCAGCCCGCGGACGCGATGGAAGGCGCCAAGCATCTGTTCCTCAAGCTTCTCGTTGACCTGCTTCTCGGACCAAAAATATTGCTGCAGGTCTTGCACCCACTCGAAGTAGCTCACTGTCACGCCGCCGGCGTTGCACAGCACATCAGGGATGACATAGATATCGCTGGTTTGAATGATCGCGTCGGCGGCGGGCGTGGTCGGCCCATTGGCCCCCTCGGCCAGCACCCGGCATTTCAGTTTGGGCGCGTTTTTCTCATCGATGACGCGCTCCATCGCCGCGGGAACCGCCAGCGTGCATTCCTGGGTCAGCAATTCCTGGGGGTCCAGTTCCTCGCCTCCGCCGAATTGGTTCAGTGGCAGGCCCTTCGCCACATGGGTTATCAGGGCCTCGATATCGAGGCCGTTTTTGTTGCGGACCGCGCCGGTCTTGTCCCCCACCGCGATCACCTTCACGCCGTGCTTGAGCAGTTCCTGGCAGGTGACCGATCCCACATTACCGAATCCCTGCACCACCGCGGTGGCGGTTTCCGGCCGGATATTCAGGTCATCCAGGGCCGCCATGGCGGTCATCACCACGCCGCGGCCGGTCGCTTCACGCCGACCGACGATTCCCCCGATCTCGACCGGCTTGCCGGTGACGATTTCCGGGCAGGCGTAGCCCACCTTCATGCTGTAGGTGTCCATCATCCACGCCATGGTTTGCTCATCGGTGCCCATGTCGGGCGCCATCACATCCATGCGCGGGCCGATGATCGACAGCACTTCCTCCGTGAATCGCCGGGTCAACCGCTCTTTTTCCCCGAAAGACAGGGTGGATGGATCCACCGCGATCCCTCCCTTGGCCCCGGAAAAGGGCAGGTTCATGATGGCGCACTTCCAGCTCATCCACATCGCCAGCGCGGCCACCTCGCCGAGGTCGACCATGGGGTGGTACCGCAGGCCTCCCTTGCTGGGGCCGCTGGTCAGGCTGTGTTGGACCCTGAATCCGGCGAAGGTCTCGATCTTGCCATCATCCCGGCGGACCGGGACCGACACCACCATGGCCCGCTTGGGGATGGCCATGCGCTTGAGTAGGTCGGGGTGCAAGTCGATGGCGGCGGCGCATTGCTCCAACTGTCGCCGGGCCATGCGGAATGTGGCGCTTTGGTCGTACAAGGGATGGGAGGTGGGTTCCAGACGGCTCTCTGACATGATTTCACCTTGGGAGGGAGGTGGATCCACCTTAATTATATGGACCGGACGGCTCGACACCTCCTCCAGGCCGTGTTGGAATGGGGATATTCATCCACCCGCCTGATTTGCCATGCGCCAAACCCTGTTGATTTTTTCGTCCTTTCTGGTTCCGGCCATGGCTTTTGCCGGGCCGGCGGAGGACCGGTTCGAGAAGGAAATCCGCCCGATCCTGGTGGAGCATTGCCAGAAGTGCCATGGGCCGCAAAAGCAGATGGCGGGTCTACGATTGGACAGCCTGCAGGCGGCCTTGAAGGGCGGCGAGTCCGGCCCGGCCGTTGTGCCTGGCAAACCAGCAGAAAGCCGCATGGTTCAGGTGCTCAAGCCGTCCGCTGAAAAGAGGATGCCACCCAAGGCTCCGGTCGGCGAGCAGCAAATCGGGTTGGTGGAGGCCTGGGTTCGCGACGGGGCGGTTTGGCCCGAATCCAGGGTGTTGGCCAAGGGGCCAGCCAAACGGGAAGACCTTTGGGCCTTTCAGCCATTTACCCGGTCACCCTCCCCTGCCCTCCTGGATGAACCGGTGCGGGAAAGGCTGAAAAAAGAGGGGCTTGATTTCTCGCCGCAGGCCGACCGGCGTACCCTGCTTCGCCGTGCCAGCTTTGTCCTCACCGGGCTGCCGCCCACCTTTGAGCAGGTTCAGGCGTTTGAGGGCAATCCAGCACCCGACGCGTGGTCGAAGGAGATTGACCGCTTGCTGGCCAGCCCGGCTTTTGGAGAACGGTGGGCCCGGCACTGGATGGATGTGTCGCGCTATTCCGACACCAAGGGGTATGTCTTCTTCCAGGATGGCAACTTCCCGTGGTCCTACGCCTACCGGGATTGGCTGATCCAATCGTTCAACAACGACCTGCCCTACGACCATTTTGTCCGGGCCCAGATTGCCGCCGACCGGCTGGTGGAAAAGGGCGAGGCGCCCATCAGCGATCTGCCGGCGCTCGGGTTTTTGACACTGGGCGGGCGTTTCATGAACAACCAGCACGACATCATCGATGACCGGATCGATGTGGTCACCCGCGGCCTGCTGGGCCTGACCGTGGCCTGCTCCCGTTGCCATGACCACAAGTTCGATCCGGTGCCCACGGTCGATTACTACAGCCTCTATTCGATCTTCGCTTCCTCGGTGGAACCCGAGGTGCCGCCGTTGTTCGCCAAACCTCTTGAAACCCCGGAGATGGTGGCGTTTCAAAAGGAAATGGCCGAGCGGGAAAACAAGCTCAAGGATCTGGTGGCCAAGCGTCATCAGGAAACACTGGAGGCTGCCCGGAACCGCTTGGCCGAGCACCTGATGGCGGTGCGTGAGCAGCGGGGCAAGCCGGCCCAGGATGAGTTCATGCTGATCGCGGATCCCAAGGATCCGAATCCCACCCTGCTGAAGCGTTGGCGGGCGTGGCTGGATGCGCCTGCCCGGAAGGGCAGCGCTGTCTGGAGGCTGTGGCTGACGGTGGAGGCGTTGCCCGCCAAGGATTTCGCCGGGCAGTTTGCGGCGGTGCTGGCCGGGGAGGATGCCGAGGAGGCCCCGGCCGTGGTGGTGGAGGCAATGAGGGCCGCCAAGGCGGACACACCGGCCAAGGCGGCTGAAGCGTTTGCCAAAGGTTTTTCGGAGGAGAACCGGAAAAAGTCGCCCGAGGTCGCCAAGCTGTGGGCAGATCCCGATGCGCCGTGGAACACGCCCCTATCGGCGTTCACGGATCTGGAGTTGTTTCCCGACCGCGCGGGCCAAGGGGTGTTGCAGGACCTGCGCAAGAAAGTGGAAAGCTGGCGCATTGAGGGGAAAGGAGCCCCGCCACGGGCGCATGGCCTGGTGGATGTGGCCAAGCCGGAACCCGCCAAGGTGTTTCTGAGGGGCAACCCGTTGCGGCCGGGTGACACGGCGCCCCGGGTGGTGCCGGCCAGTCTGGGCACCGCGCAGCCGGTAGGCAACGGATCCGGGCGGCTGGAACTGGCCATGGCGATCACCCGGCCGGATCATCCGTTGCTGGCAAGGGTGTGGGTCAACCGGGTGTGGGGGCATGTGTTCGGCGAGGGGCTGGTGCGGACGCCAGGAGATTTCGGCTCCCGGGGGGAGATGCCCACCCATCCGGAATTGCTGGATGATCTGGCCGCAACCCTCGTGCGGGATGGCTGGTCGCTGAAGCGGCTGTTGAAACGGTTGCTCACCAGCCAGACCTTTATGCAGGGCCAACCGCGGGATGCGGCGGTGTACGCCAAGGATCCGGAAAACCGTTTGTTGGGACGGATGGAGCCGAGGCGGCTTGAATTTGAGGGATTGCGTGACAGCCTGCTGGCGGTCTCGGGAAGGCTGGATGCGAAGGTGGGCGGGCCATCGGTGGGCGACATCAACGCGCCTAGGCGGACGCTGTACCTGAAACTGGACCGTTTGCAGGTGCCCCAGCTTTACCGGGCCTTTGATTTTCCGAGCCCGGATACCTCATCGGCCAAGCGGGACCAGACCACCACGCCGCTCCAGGCCTTGTGGCTGATGAACAGCCCATTCGCCCTGGAGTGCGCCAAGCAACTGGCCCAGCGGGCGGGTGATCCCAAAAAGCCCGAGGAGTGGATCCAGCGGTTGTGCCGGATCGCGCTGCAGCGCACTGCCACACCGGAGGAGGCGGAGGCTCTACGGGCCTTTTTGCGGGAGGCTGGCGCCGAGGGGCCGGTTCAGGCGGCGCAGGCCGTGCTTGCCGGCAACGGATTTGTCTGGGTGGATTGACCAGATCAATCGAACAGCGGTTCAAACGCCCCCTGCACCTGCATGGCACCGTAGGCGGACAGGTGGTTGGTGTCGCAGTAGATGAAACCCTTGGCATCGACCGGCAGGAAGTCGTTCGACTGGCTGGCTTTTTTCAGGTAGGGGAGCGGATCGAGGATGACGACGCCGGCAGCCTCGAGTTCCGGCAGCACCCGATTTTGGAAGCTGTTTTGCTCGGAGTACTGGGCATCGGTCAGACCGGCCAGGGTGCGCGGGTTGATCGACTTGAGGTAGAGGGCCAGCTTGGAGGGATTGACTGGGAAGCAGGGCACATCCTTGACAAAGCAGAGGGTGATGCCCCGGGCGCGGAGGTCGCGTGCCATGTGCAGCAGGCAATCGCGCATGGCGTCGGGATTGAAACTGGCGTGGCGCTCCCAGAATCCGGCGATGACCAGGTGGGTGACCCGGAGATCGACGGCGGTCTGGAAAATCTTGCCCGACAATTCCAGATATTCAGAAGGGGAAAAATCCTGGCTGGGGTAGGGGTAGTCGGCCACGGGTGGCACGCCGCTGTGCAGGGCGGCGATGCCCGTCACGCCATTCTTCCGGCAGATGCTGTGCAGGGCGGGCATGATCGATTTGGCGTGGCTGTCGCCCCACATGAAGACGCGGGGTGAATCACCCTCGGCACCGAAGGGGAGCAGGCCGGCCTTCAGGTCGGCGGGATCCAGTTTGGACCAGAGCCAGCGCTCGTCCATGTTGCGGGTGGTGAGCAGCTCCTGGACGGGGCCCTCCATGCGGTCGGGCAGGCCCAGGTTGCGCTTGATCGCCTTGCCGGTCACCACCAGCAGGGCGCACCCTGCCAAGAAGCCGGCGAACAGCAGGCGGCGGTCGGCCAGCAGGCGCTTGCCCCTAAAGGGTGTTTCGACCAGCCACCAGGAGAGCGTGGCCAGCACCAGGGACGCAGCCACCAAGCCGGCCCGGGTCCACCACGGTGGTGGCACCAGGGCGAAGTAGTTGGCGAAGGCGATGGGAGGCCAGTGTACCAGATAAAGAGAATAGGAAATAGTGCCAATAAACACAACGGGTTTCCATTCGAGGCCCCGGTGCGCCGTGGTGGGCGAGCCGCCGCCCGTGGCGATCAACAGCACCGCCCCGAGGACGGGAAGTATAGCGGCCGGGCCGGGAAACAGCGTGTCTTTGGTATACAGGCAGGCGGGTAGCAGGATGAGTGCCAAGCCCGCCCAAGCCAGGAGATCACGGCGGCGGGATTGTCGGTCCGGCAGGGCCGGGGCCATGGCTAGCAACGAGCCGGCGAGCAATTCCCACGCGCGGGTGGGCAGCCAGTAGAAGGTGAAACTGGTGCGCCTCCAGACCAGCCAGCAGGCGGACAGCAGGCTGATGGCGAACAAGATGGACAGCATGGACCGGGTCCAGCGTTGGCGGCCGGTCTTGGCCAGGGCAAAGAGGAGCAGCGGGATGAACAGGTAAAACTGTTCCTCGACCGCCAGCGACCAGGTGTGGAGCAGCGGTTTCTCGGCGGTGGCGGTATCGAAGTAACCGGACTCGCCCCAGAAGTGGATGTTGGAATAACCGAGGGTGGCGGCGACGACCGATTTGCCCAGCGCGAAGAAGTCGGGCGGCAGCAGCAGGCGGTAACCCGCGACCACGGTGCAGGCGGTTGCCACAAACAGGGCGGGGAAGATGCGGCGGATGCGGCGTTCCCAGAAGGCCCAAAAGGAGAAGGTGCCCTGGGCCAGTTCGCGCAGCAGGATGCCGGTGATCAGGTAGCCGGAGATGACGAAGAAAACATCGACGCCAATGTAGCCGCCCGGGAACCCCAGGCCGGCGTGGTTGAGCACCACCAGCATCACCGCGAGGGCGCGGAGGCCGTCTATGTCGGGGCGATAGGTGGACCGTCTGTCACCGCTCAATGCCAAAACTCCGGCCAGCACCGGGGAAAACTCCCCTGGAGGGTTTCTCAAAACGATTTGGGGGGGCAAAAGCAAGGGAGATACGGATTCGACCGCATGGCAGCTTGCCTATTTTGCCAATCTTGTTGGTTTGCAGCGGGAAAGCCGCAGGTTTTGGTAGGATATTTGTATATCCCGCCTTGATGGGCTGCCCCCGGTTGGAGCCCCCTTCGAAAAAGTTTTGGAGCCCGGTTGGATGGCCTGCCCCAGTGACAGCATCGCCCTGCCCCGCCGGTCGTTTCTGGCCAGCCTGCCTGCCGGGGTGGGGTTGGCGGGTTTGGCGATGGCGGAGCAGCAGGCGGGGTCGACCTTGGCGCCGCGGTTTCCGCATTTCAAGCCCAGGGCCAAGCGGTTTGTGCACCTGTTCATGAACGGTGGCCCCAGTCAGGTGGACACCTTCGACCCCAAGCCGGTGCTGGACAAGCTGCACGGTCAGCAACCGCCGGAAAGCTTGCGCACGGAGCGGAAGACGGCGGGCATCATGCGGTCGCCGTTCCGGTTCAAGCGCTATGGCCAATCCGGTTTGGAGGTGAGCGAGCTGTTCCATCTGACGGCCAGCATGCACGCGGACAAGCTGTGCGTGGTGCGGTCGATGGTGGCGGAGGTGCCGAACCACGAGCCGTCGCTGATGCTGATGAACACCGGTGACGGGAGGCTGCCGCGGCCGAGCATGGGGTCGTGGCTGGTGCAGGGGCTGGGGTGCGAGGCGCAGAACCTGCCGGCCTTCGTGGTGCTGTGCCCGTCGGGATTGCCGGTGGTGGGGGTGCAGAACTGGCGCAGCGCGTTCTTGCCGGGGTCCACGCAGGGGGTGCACCTGGACACGGCGCAGGCCGACCCGGCCAAGCTGCTGGAAAACCTGAGGCATCCCTCGGTC
>Ga0222712_10006057_pt1 | contig 12035 bp, 1 predicted proteins | sample C33_657DmetaG_FD_165043 | JGI IMG/M metagenome (GOLD analysis project Ga0222712, IMG submission 165043) | Estuarine water microbial communities from San Francisco Bay, California, United States - C33_657D | ecosystem: Environmental > Aquatic > Marine > Unclassified | place: USA: California...
AATCGGCCCGGGCGCTTGGTGCCTTGGCAAAGAAAGGCATCCGGCCCAAGCGCACCATCCGTTTTGTCCTGTTCACCGGCGAGGAACAGGGCCTGCATGGGTCCAAGGAATATGTGAAGCGCCACAAGGACGAGATGGCCAAAACCTCCATGGCACTGGTGCACGACACCGGGACCGGCCGGGTGACCGAAATCCCCCTGCAGGGATTCGATGAGGCCAAGCCTGTCCTGGAAAAGGAACTGGCCATCCTGAAAGATCTGAAGGTCGAGGTGGTGGTGGGTACGCAGGGCGGCACCGACCACCTTTCCTTCGCCTCGGCAGGCGTCCCCGGGTTCGCCTTCCATCAGGATCCCGCGGAGTACTACCTGACCCACCACACCCAAAGCGACACGCTCGACAAGGCCCGGTGGGATGACCTGATCCAGGGATCCCAGGTGATGGCGATCACCGCGATGCGGGTTGCCAACCTTCCGGAAATGCTGCCCCGCAAACAAACCCAGCGCGGCCCTCGCGGTGGCGTTGGGGAAGGGGGCGGACGGCGACGGGCCGAGAACCAACCCCCGGCCGAAAACCCGAAGCCCCCTGAAAAGAAGGATTGATCCCCTGCTTCCTTCTCCCGCTAAACAAAACAGCCGAGGCCCGCCGGCATGATCCGGCGGGCCTCGGTCATTTCAAGGCTCAACTGCGCCCGGCTCAGACAGGTTTGGCAGTGGTCAGGTTGCTGGCCACTGTGACACCCTGGAGCGTCGGGATTGGGTCGGAGAACAAGTAATCCAAGGTCTCGTAATCGATCGCGTTGAGCATGCCGGAAACATTCGGGCCGGAGCCGGCGAGGACATCCAGCTTGCCGTCTTTGTTCACATCGCTGACACCCACGCGCACGCCGGTGGTGAAGTTCGGCGAGTTGGGCGGGAAAGCATAGAAAGCCTTCTCGGCAGCGTAACGGTTCGGACTGTTCGGATTGACCAGAGTCCGCACATTGAACACCGCGATCGAGGCCGGCCAGCCGGTGGCGGCACCCACCAGCACCTCGCTGAATCCATCCCCGTTCAAATCACCGCCCGCCACGGTCATTTGCTGGAGCAGGGTGGAAGGCGCGAAGGCATACCAACTGGCCAGGGCGTTGGCGGGGGCGTTGATGTCAAACAGGACCACATGCGAGTTGATGGCGCTGCCAGTGATGATGAGCGACGATCCCGCCGGATCCGCACTGGTCACCCCTACGGTCACACCCCCAGTGTATTTCTGGGCGTAGGCGTAGAAGGCCTTTTCGAAGGCGAAGTCGTAGGCGTTGAACACCGAAACGGATGGCTCCGCTCCAGGTCCCGCGCCGATCAACACCACCGATTCCTGGCGTCCGTTGAGGTTCACCAGGCCGGCGGCCAGCGTGCCACCCCCCAGGAAGCCGGGGGCAAACGCGTAGAAGCTGTCGGCGATGCGACCCGTCGCGGCGTCGATGACCACCACATGCGGGGCACCTCCGCCCGCCACCATCACCGCGATGGAGTCGGCGATGCCGTCCCCGGTGCGGTCCACGGTGGTGATATTCAGCGAGCCCTTGTATCCGGGGAACGGTTGCACATATTGGGTGGGGCCGTCGGCCGACTTGATTTCCAGGGTGCCGGTGCCCACACCTGCAACGATGCTGCCGGCGTCCAGGCTAAAGGGCTCGGCCACCTTGGGGCCCGAGGGTTCGCGCACATTGGTTAGGACGATGTCGTTTCCATCGCCACCCACATAGCTGACCTTGAAGGTGTACTTGCCAACTGGCAAGAGGGATCCTTCGGGGAGATTTTCAAAGGTCCCGTTGACCGGCTGGGCACCTTGGTTGTCCACGAGCAGGAACGAACCGTTCAACGGTGGACGGTATCCATCCTTCAGGGTGATGCCCAATCCCGATTGCGCGATGGTGACGGATGTGGCGCGGACTTGGGAGAACTGGGTGACGGGCATGATCCCGTCCAGGTTGAAGATGGCAGTGGAACTCGCCGAATTCCCGCCGAAGGTGAACACACCCTTGGTGGCATCCACCAGTCCGCCAGCAAGTGTGGAAATGCCCGCCAAAGCCTCGGTCGCGCCCTCAAGAATCAGGTTTTTTCCACCGGTTTTCCGCACATCCAGCAAGCGGATGCTGCTACCGGATGCGCTGCCAAGCAAGGTGCTGATGGTGGTGTTATCCGTCAGTTCCAGATTCTGGACCTGAACAGGGCGCCCGGAGGTCTGGAAAAGGCCGGCCAATTGGACCGGCGATGAACCGGTTTGGCTGATGGCGTTGAACCCGCCCTTGAACTGGAAACTATCCGAGGCGGCATCGCCCAGCACCAGTTTCCCGCCCGCGGTGAAGTTCACCTGCGTGTCGAAGGAGCCTCCACCCAGAAGGCTCACATCATAGGCTTGGACCCCTGCGAATCCGAGGGAGGAGATGGTGGCCTTGCCGTTGAAAACCACGGGACCACCCAGTGAATCCACCACTAGATTGCTGCTGGAGACATCGGAGTTGTAGGTTTGCGCCTTGGCCTGGACGGTACCCACCAGCAGGTTCGTGGTCGCCGAACCAATCACCAAGGCCCCGCTGGAGCTCAGGCTGCTGCTCTGGAATGTGATCAATTGGCCAGGGGCTGCGAATTCATTCAATCCTGTGCCCTGCACCACAATCCCGTTGGCACCGGCGGAGTAGGTTTGGCTACCCGGGCTGACGACTTGGCCACCCGGGAGGGTCAACTTGCCGCCCGCACCGAGGTTGACCTTTCCAAGCAGCCCCTGGAGTGCGGTGAATTCCACGGAATTCCTGTCCCGAACCACAAGATCACCGGCTCCCGATACCCCGACCAGGTTGAAGTCGTTCCCGGAATTCGCCAGCGACACCGGTCCCTGTGCGAGGATTTCCACCGACGGAGCCAAAATCGCTGCGCCGGAAACCTGGGTGATCGCCGCTTTGGAGGAAAGTCCCAGCGAGTTGATGACCTCGGTATTCGCAAGCTGAAGACTGCCGGTCGACGACAGGTAACCCGAATCGCTCGTGAGTGTGACCGAATCGGCGAAAAGGGTTCCGGGATCATTCAGGGTGACATTTCCTTTGGCCTGCAATTGGACCGCCTGGGTGAAGGTCACCGGGAACGAAACTGCTAGCTGGTCAACAGAGGAGATCAGGCCGTTGGCCGTTGAAATCTTGGCCTGGCCGTCAATGGTGCTCCCAGCCGGCCCGTTGAATACGATGTTGCCGGTGACAAGGGGCAGATTCACACCCAAACCAGGGGAGGTTGCCGAATTGGCGAACGACAGGGTGGTGTCGCCAAAACCCACACGGTTGGAACCGTTCACCACGCTTTGCAACTGGGTGATATTCAGTGCCGTCAAGTTGGGGATGATGAATTTTGCCGTGGTGACGGTGCTGCCATCCAATTCCGGATCGCCACCTTCCTGGACCCAACCGATTGCCCTGCCCGTCAGATTGTCCGTCAGGGTCAGGAACAATCCGGTGGCGGAGTCTCCATCAACCTGCAGGTTGAGGTTTTCTCCAAGCTGGATATCCAGGGTCCCGGCCGACTGGTTGTAGGTGTACAGGCTGTAAACCAGATTGGGGTCCATCAACAGGGCGATATCATTGTTGTTCGGCCCGAAATCGTAATCGATGTAAGCCACCTTGCCTGAATTACCGAGAGGTACCGGATCCCCGTCAGCGATGGGCGTGCCCATGGCATCGACAAACAGTCCGGTGACCGTCCCGCCTGGGCCGTTTTCCACCAACTTTTGGACAAAACCAGGTTGGTTCATTCCCTCGGGAGTGTTCACCACCAACTGCAATCCACCAATGTTGAACGCACTGGTGTTCACAGCGCCGATCAGGGCGGTGTTGGTGACCGGCTGGCGATTGCCATACACCTCGAACACTGCGGAACCTGCGCCACCGGCCGGATTCAGTTTTTCAATGGCCAACTGGGCCCTGCTCCCGGGCCCCGGGAGCAGCTTGGAACCCTGGAAGGTGTCCACCTCCAAAATCTCACCATCTCCCGAAAGAGTGCCGCTCACGAGGGCAGTGGCCTGCCCCCAATTGGAGCCAACCGAACCGGAAGCGGTCGCCAGGATGGCCAGCTCACCCGTGAAAATCGGGCTGTCCACATTCAGGGTGTAGGCGCCGGTGGACCGCAGCTCCACCACACCGTCCCCGGTGAATGCCTGGACAATGGTGAAAGCGCCGGCACGATTGAATGCCACCGTTCCACCATTCTGGACATCCACAACTCGAGACAGGAGCGACCCGGATTGGTTACCGTCACCCACCTCCAGGGTGGCACCCTTGTGGACAAAGGTATTCCCTGAGTATGAGTTTGCGCCGCGCAGGCTGGCTTGGCTGTCACCGAAAACCGTCAGGGCGCTCTCGACAGTCTCCTGGATGCCTTTCAGAACAACCAGGTTGGCATCCACACCGATGGAAGTGTCACCCTCCAAGGTGATTTGGCCAGAGAGGGTGTTCTGGCCCCCTGTGTTGGCCAGGCCACCCGCGAAGTTGAAACCTCCACCGGAAACATGGATCGGGTTTCCTACAACTATGCCGTTGCCTTCCAATCGCAAGGTGGTGCCAGAAATCACCGTGATAAGTCCGGAACCAGCACCTGTGGAACTTCCCAGACTGGTGGTACCCGCGAATACATTCAAACCACCGTCAAAGGTGTTGGATCCTGAAAGGAAAAGGGTTCCAGCTCCGACACTGGTCAGGGTGGAAGAAACACTGCCATCCGTGACAACGCCCGTCATGCGCAGGGTGGACCCGGCGTCAACCCTCGCAAACGCATCGACTGGCAGGGTGACCAAACCGATCAGCGTGTTGGTTCCGCCGGAGTTGGCGACCGTGCCCGACAACTGCCATGGATTCGGAATGGTGACCCTATCGCCTTGCACCAGAACGGTCGCCCCCTTCGAGACGATCACAGCCCCCACACCGCTGCCCGCCGACTGGTTGTTGGAAAGCACCACGGTCCCTTCCAGAGCCAGGGTATCGCCGTCGTAGAAATTGGCGCCGTCCAGCCGCAAAACCCCGGGTCCACGGGAACTGACACCGTGCCTGCCAGCTCCGTCGGAAATCGAACCGGTGACGGTGAAGGTGTTGCCATCCTGGACAAAACCGCTGTCACCAGTCAGCAGTATCGCGCCGGAGAGCGCATGGTTGGCCCCCAGCGAGCTCAGTGTGCCCGCCGATTGGATTAGGTTGGCAAGGGTGAAGGGACTGGAGCTGTTCAGTTCCAGTGCGCTTCCCGATTGCAGGGTGATTTTTCCGGTTCCCGCGGATGCCCCGGTGCCAAGCATCACCGTGCCTGCCATCACCACCGTGCCGCCGTCGTAGCTGTTCGCTCCTGGCAACTCCAATCTGCCACCACCGGTGACGGTCAATTTGAACGCGTCGGCCCCGTCGGTGATGCTGCCTTGAATCTTCAGGGTGGTTGCAGGAAGGTTGCTGATGGTGGAATCCTGGGTCAGGGTGATAAGGCCACCAAGCGTGCTGGTGCCGCTCAAGGTCTGCAGGAAACCCGTGCTCCCGGCAAGGCCGTTTCCACCCCCGGTGATATTGTTGGCCACATTCAGGTTGCCATCCAGCATCAGGGCGGCGGTGTTGGCCACCGAAATCTCACCAGTTCCCCCGGCGGTGCTATGGCCCAGGATCAACCCGGTGGACGGATCGATGATGGTCCCGCCCTGGTAGGAGTTCGCGCCGTTGGCCCGGAAGACACCTCCCGCCCGGTAGGTGACCTTGCCGCTACCGCTGATTTGGGAATTGATCAGGAGCGGACTGGTCTGGGTGCCATCCGAACGCTGGAAGATCAATTCGTTGTCGTTGCGAATGCTGCCAGCGAAGCTGGGCTGGTAGATCCCGCCACTGGTTCCCCCGTTGCCAACGACCAATGTTCCGGCTGCGGAGATGGTGGTGTTGCCCGTATAGGTGTTTGTGGCGTTGAATTGCACGGCCCCGGTTTGAACTGTCACGATGCCCGCCCCCGTGATGGGGACCGCGACAAGGTATGGATTGCCAATCTGGTCGGTCCTGTTGAACACCAAGGCCCCGTTGTCGGCGATGCCCGATGTGGCAAGCGATCCGCTAGCCGTGTTTTCCCCAAGTTGCAAGGTGGTGCCAGAACCGATGGTCGTGGTACCCGTGTAGGTGTTGGTGGCGGTTGTGAGCAGGGTTCCCGAACCGGCCAGTGCCAAGCCAAATCCACCGGATATCGCGCCGGTCGTCTTCAGGGTGTTGCCACCCTGCAAGCCAACCAACGTGTCCGCCGTGAGCCCCACAGTTCCGGTCAGGATGTTGCTGTTGGATTTGTTCTGGATGGCTCCCTTGCCGGCAACGCCGATACCGGCCACGCTGATCGCGTTGGCAACCGTCAGGGAACTGGTGCCCGAAAGAACCAGGCTGGACCCGCCGGCCACAGTGATCAAACCCGTGCCCAGGCCCGTGTTGGACGCCACAATCACCGTTGTGTTTCCGGTAATCGAGGTGCCCAAATCCCAGGAATTGTCGTTGTTCACGGTGAATACGGCGCCACCCTTGAACTGGACCGAGCCTGCCACGCCGTTGCTGGTGATTTTTTGGCCGATGGTTAGATTCGCTGAGGACCGATTGAAGATCAGCGTGCCGTCATTGACGATGTTTCCGGTCAGGCTGCCGGTGGTGCCACCATTGCCTACCTGCACCGTGGCCCCGGTTTCTATCGTCGTCAGGCCCGAATAGGCGCTATCCGCTGTCAGGGTGTAGGGACCGGTCTTGCGGAAGGTCACATCACCCGTGCCCGAGATCGTTCCGGGAATAACCACACCCGGAAGCGTCTGGCTCGCAAGGGTGACATCAAATATCAGCAGGCCGTTGTTGAGGATATCGGAGGTGATGGTACCGTTGGCCGACCCGTCACCAATGATCAGCGTGGCGCCCAGGTAAATGGTTGTAAGGCCGGTGAAGGTGTTGTTGCCGGTGAAGATGACCGCCCCTGTCAGGATATCCACCGCACCCTTGCCGCTGATCGAAGCCCCGAAGCGGTACGGGTTGGTTTGCAAATCGGTCCGGTTGAACCGCAATCGAGCCATTGATGAACCGGCAGTCAATACCACGCTGCTGGAGCCGATTGCCCCCGTTGTCCCTGTACCGTCACCCAGGGTCAGCGAAGCACCCGCCGCGATGGTGGTTGCCCCCGAATAGGTGTTGTTGGCGGTGAAAGTCACCCCGCCCTGGGGCCCGGCAATCGTCAGTGCCTTGCTTGCTCCGCTGATGACATTTGAGAACAAGAGGGAACCTGTGTCGCTGGTCAGGTTGCTCAGGGTGGTGGCCCCGGTCAAAAGAACAGTCCCGGAGAATTCGTTCGCACCGGATTTGCTGCGAATGGCTCCCGCGTTTCGCTGCCCGGTACCTGTGACCTGGATCGGGTTGGCAAGCTTGATGCCTGCCACGGAGTCCAGCCCCAAGGTGCCGTTCGCCAGAATCTTGACAGTGTTGGATCCAACTCCAGTCGCACTGGTCAGCATCGCCTCGGCGTTGCTGATCGTCGTTCCGCCGGTGTAACTGTTGTCCCCGCTGACCACATACATCCCGGCGGCCTGGTAGGTCACCGAACCGGTGCCTGAAAGCGTCTGGTTGACAAACCGGTTCGAACCGCTGGTAAGCGGGGTTCCGGAATTGAAGACCAGGGCACCGTTGACCACGATCGATCCGGTTGCCGTTGGCCCGAAGCCGGTGCTGATTGTGCCTACGCTGCCGGTGGTTCCATCCCCAACCTCGACCGTGGCCCCGGAATCGATGGTGGTCACTCCGGACCAGTTATTTGCCCTGATCAGTCGGTAAGTGGCGGTGTCCTTGAAATCCACTGTGCCGGTGCCGGTGATGGTGGCGTCAATCACGACCGGGTTCTTTCCGCTACGCCGATACCACAAGGCCCCGTTGTCCCAAATGTCCCCGATGACCGAGCCGGAAAGCGCCCCGTCGCCGATGATCAGCGTCCCCCCGGCATCAATGGTGGTCCCGCCAGTGTACTTCTGGTCGCTGGTGAACTGCACCGCGCCCGATTTCACCTGAACCGAACCGAATCCGGTAACCAGCGGGTTGAACACAAAGGGAGCGGCGACAAGGTCTGTCCTTTGGAACGCCAGAATCCCGGAATTTAATACCTGGGGCGAGGCTAAAGCACCGGTTTTACCACCCGAACCCAAGGTCAAGGTGGTGGCTGTGCCAATGGTTGTGTTGCCGCCATAGGTGTTGTTGGCCGAAAGGACCAGATTGCCGCCGTCCTGGACCGTCAACCCGAATGTACCGATACCGTCATCCACCACGCCGGACCATTCCAGCCTGGAACCGCTTGCGACGCTGATGAGCGTGTCGGCTGTCAGCAGTCCGGTGCCGGTCAGCAGGTTGTTGCCGGAGAGATTCTGGATGGCCCCCTTGCCGCCAACCCCGATGCCGCCCACCGTGATGTTGCTCACCGAGGAAATCCCGGTCGCTCCACCGCGAAGGCCCAAAGTCGCGCCGTTCTCCACAAGAATGGATCCCACGCCCGCCGCGTTGTTGGCGGCCAGGATGCCGGTGGTTCCCGACTTGATGACCGTGCCGCCGTCGTACAGCCCTTCCTTGCCAAGGACGATGGTTCCGCCACCCTGCAGCGTGACCTGGAAGCTGCTCGTGTCGTCGTCGAGGCTGCTCATCAGGTTCAGTGTGGTAGCGGGGTAGGCGGTCACCACGGTGTTGCCGTTCAGGTACACATTCCCGTTGATGGTGTTGTCACCCGACTCGTTGACAATGGCGCCAACCCCGCTGCGACCTGTGCCAGCCACATTGATGGTGTTGGACAGGGTCATCGATCCGCCGACCAGCGGATTCAGGTACAAGGTGTTGCCAGATGAGACCAGGATGGTGCCCACCTTTCCGGCAGCCTGTCCGTTTCTAAGGACCAGATCCGCCTGGAATACCAGAGTGTTTCCGTCGAAGGTGTTGGCGTTGGTCAGGACCAAACGCCCTTCACCCAGAAGGGTCAAACCGAACACGTTCACGCCGTCGGTGATCACCCCGCTCATCGTCAGGTCATTGTTGACAGTGGGTGTGCTGGGCACCGTGCCGATGGAGATCGAGGAGGCCAGGGTCACGCCACCGCTGAAGGTGTTGTTGCCGGTGACATTTCGCAGCGATCCCTTGTTGTCCCTGCCCTGCCCGGTGACATTGATCGGGTTCGCGACATTGACCAGTCCCTTGAAGGTGCCGTCCAGCCGCAGATCGGCGGTGTCCTGAACGGTGATCAAACCAGTACCCGCACCGTTATTCGCCGCCAGAATCAGGGTGGTGCCGGTTTCCACCGTGGTGCCACCCGAGTAGGTGTTGTCGCTCTTCACCGTGAAGGTGCCGGTGGAGCGGTACCAGACATTGCCGCTTCCCGAGATAAAATTCTCGATAGTCTTCGTGTCGTTGCGCTGGAAAACCAGCTTGCCGTTGTCGACGATGTTGGAGAGCGGGTTCAGCCAACCGCTGGTCTTCTTGTCACCCACCTCGAGGATCGCGTTCGCGATGATGGTTGTCGTTCCGGTGTATTCCTGGGTGGTGATGTAACGTACCGCCCCGGTCTGGACCGTGACCGCCCCCGGCCCCGAGATGATGGGGGTAAATTCGAAGGGGGTGGCCTCCTTGTCGGACCGGTTGAAAACAAAAGTGGAGCTGGCTGCCGTCAGGGTGACCCCCGGGGATTCGATGGAGCCCTTGGTGATGGTGCCGGTCGTGGTCTCACCCAGCACCAGGGTACTGCCGGTTCCAACCGTGGTGGTCCCGTCGTAAAGGTTGGCATTCAGGAGGGTGACAATACCCGTTCCGGCCGTGTTCAGGCCAAAGGTGTTGGCACCATCATCAATCACGCTGGAAACTGTCGCTGTGGTGCCGCCTTCCGCCTGGATGGTGAGATCCCCGTTCAGGGTCACCGGTCCGGAAATGGTCAATGCGCCCGTTTTCACAGCCACCAGGGAAGCCGTGTCCACCAACAGTTTTCCCTTCAGGTTGTTGGTGCCCGCCAGGCTCTGGATGGCCCCGATTCCGCCGAATCCGCTCCCGCTGATCTTCAGGTCGTTGGCGATGTTGAAGGTTCCACCCTGGATGATCAGGCTGGCGCCGTTAGATACAACCGCACCGCCAGTGCCCAGAGCCGCCTCATTCTGGATGGTGGTTGTTCCCTCGGTGATCTGGGTGCCGCCGTCGTAAGTGTTGGCCTTGGTGATAACCACCGCGCCTTTTCCAGTGGTCTTGATCCCTGCTCCCGCGGTTCCCTTGCTGACAATACCGTCCAGGGTCAGGTTCGAGCCGGTTTCCGTGTAGGTGGTCAGATTCCCGTTCAGTGTGATGGCACCCAAGGTCAGGTTGCCTGTCGGAACGGTTACCAGAGAATCCCCGGAAACCACCAGCGTGCCCGCCAGCTTGTTGCTGCCCGACAGATTCCTCACCGCCCCGAGCGAGGCGGAACCGACCCCGGTTCCGGTGATGGTCACCTTATTGCCGGGGGCGATGTTGCCCTTCAGGTTCAGGGTGGCGCCATTGGCAACCGTGATATCCCCGGTGCCCGCCGCCAGCGTGTTGGCCAGTTGCAAAGTAGCCCCGGCTTTAACCTCGGTTCCACCCGCGTAAGTATTGGCGTTGGTGAGTTCCTGGGTGCCGGAGCCGCCAACAACCAGTTTCCCGGTGGATCCGCCAGAAATGATTCCGTCAAAAGCCTTGAATTCCTGGGTGTCAAGCGTCAGCGTGAAACCGTTGGAAGCTCCCAGATCCATGACACCCGTGGTTTGCCCGGCGGGATTGACCAGGGTCCTTATGGTGTCGTTTCCACCCAAGGTCAGCTTGGAACCGGCGGTGAGGTTCACCGTTGTCGCGTTCCCGACGACATCCGCCCCGTTGGTTTTGAAATCACCGAACAGAGTGGCGGTCCCGGTGCCCAATTCCAGCAGGCTGAAGGTGTTGGGCCCATTGACGCTGGTCAGCTGCGCCGGGTTGTCGCTCGTCTTGATGCTGATCAGGCCGGATGCCTGGACCTCCAGCGGTTGGGCGTTACCGCTCTTGTCAAATCCGATAGACCCGGCCACCTCGATGGTGATGTTGGTCGCCTTCAGGTCTGGCGAAAGGGGGCTGCTGACTTCCAGATTGGACACGCCCTTGCCGGCCAATTTGGATGCCAGGCGAATGTCGCCGGTCCCGGCGTTGACCTGACCGTAAAGTTGGATCGTCAAACCCAGCGCGTAGCTGGAATCGGCCGAGGTGCTGGTGGTGAGGAAACTGGAATTCTTGGCGCTCAGATCCACCGTGCCGGCGATGGTGGCCGTGTTGGTGCCCTTCGAGTCGTCGTTCAGTCGGATATCCAGCGCGGCGGTGGGCTTGATGTCGCCCAGCGTGACGATGTTTGAAACTGTTGCCCCGTAATTCGCCTTGAAAACCGTGATATTGTCGGTTGCATCATCAATATTGATGACCGCTGAACTATCTGTTTTGCTGACCACCAAACCGGCGGGCAGGGCGGACACATCCAGCTTCTGCCCCGCGGCCATCTGGAACAGCAACCGTGCGCCGCTCGAATCGGCGTTGGCGGTCAGCGCCGATTCTGCACCCAAGAGGTTAAGTGACAAGACGCCCGAGGCGTAGGTAAGGTTGGCCGGGGTCACCCTGGTTTCCAGCGCCTCAACCGCCAAAAGGCGATCCAATTTCCTCTGGGCCTTGGTTTGGACTGGCTTGTCGTTGCCCCTGCGCCACCGTGGAAAAAGCCAGTTCATAAACCACCTCAGATCACGTTGATTCTTGGAAGGGAAGTAATGCTAGGGGACAATCTTTCTTCCCAAAATTCCCAAACTCCCTATTAGCCTACAGATTTCCCAAGGTATCGCTAGCAGTAATTTCCAGCTTTGGGCTGGTATATTTGCAGCTGAGCGTACCCTTCATTTGGCCAACCGGGAGGGGTCGCAATTATGACATTAGTACCAATAAAGATTTCCAGATCAACAATATTTTTTTGCTTTTACTAAAAGTATTTAAATTTTTTGTT
>Ga0222712_10006058_pt1 | contig 12035 bp, 13 predicted proteins | sample C33_657DmetaG_FD_165043 | JGI IMG/M metagenome (GOLD analysis project Ga0222712, IMG submission 165043) | Estuarine water microbial communities from San Francisco Bay, California, United States - C33_657D | ecosystem: Environmental > Aquatic > Marine > Unclassified | place: USA: California...
CTGTCAGTTTCTGGTTAGAAATAATGACGGTTGCTTGATCTAATGGGATTGCTCTGGACGCTATGGGTTCATCCGTGAGTATGAGGATTTCAGGGTTAGAAACTCCCATAACTGCTGCCAGTTTGATCGCCACTGCTGCTCGTTTTCCATTTGCGGAAATGTTGATTGATGACTTGTCATTCCGAACGGCAGAAAATCCATATTTCTCGTCGAGTTCATAGAACGAGGAGTTTTCGATCTCTGCCCAGTGATCGTCATTCGGCGTTACGAGAATGGTATCGAAAGTTTCACCTCTCGCTACCAACTGCTCAATGGTAGCAACACTGAGATCTTCCCCTTCCATAGTGGGTCTAGGGATTTTGGGGTCACTGGCATTCTCTGCCTTCAACTCGTTTTTGTAACTCACGATCTGGTCGCGGTTTGGATCTTGATTTTGCGCGAGGAATTTCAGCATCCGCTTTTTGCCCAGCGCACGATCTGGGGTGCTGCTGTTCTTTTTCCGCTTACACTCCGACCAGAGACTGGAAATCTCGTAGAGGCAGGTGATGTTCCCCGAACGGCAGATAGCGAGGAGATCATCGTCAAGGAACATGTCTGACCTCGCGATTGCCGACATGTATTTCCACGTCGACGTTATCTCGTAGCGTCCGTCCGCATTCATCCTGAGCAGTGAGTTTCGCGGGTCGGGACCAATACCCATCGAACGAATTTTGAGCGCAAAGTCTCGCAATTCCGAGTTGTCCCATGCTCCTTCGGTGTAAGCAATCCAACCCTCATCCCAGAGGCGACAGATTTCAATCAATGCCGCTGAAAGGTTGGCAAGATGGGCGGAAACCTTGTTGCCCAGAACCTCGATCTCCTGAGAGATTTCTGAGGGTTTACGAATGTTGGATTTATGGTCCATAATGCCTCCAAATGTGAGAAAAGTTTATCGGATAAACTGGCAATGGCAACGATTTTATCTTTGTATCCCGGATGTGGTTCCCATCTTTTGGGATATGAGAATTCAGAAATTAGATTGGCGTTAGACCCAAGAGAAAATGCCCGTGCGTCTCTTGAGCGCAACCTCAGTATCCCCACTAACTCCGCTGATGCGACCAAGTTTTATAATCGCAAACAAAAGGGTTTAGATGATCTCTTAGAATTGCTTGGGATCGATGGCATTGGCGACCTCGACATTTTGGACATCACTACCGATCTGGAAAATCCCGAAGATCAGCACCGACCACTAAACCTGTTTGATGTCTTCGGCATCGCACGGCGATTGAAACCCAAAATCGTTGTTGCATTTGCTCCTTTGAAAGTCGCTGAAAGCAAAAACAGGCAACGCTTTCATTCATTTCTGGATTATCTGCGTTACGATAATCTCAAGAAGAGAGAGAACCGTGACTATTACGTAGCATTTACGACTATTGATGCTGGAGATTTTGGAGCAGCAGTCAGGACAAGACGAACGTTGGTAATCGGAGTTCGCTGCGACATTGCCGAAGCAAACAATCTCACTTCAGACCAAGCAATCCTCGCCTTGTTACCTAAAGCAAAAGAAGCAACCAAACTGAGCGAAATGTTGGAAGATACGTCGCCAGCGGAGAGAGATCACTGGTTTATCGAAACTGCCAAAAATCTTCCGTTAAAGAAGGCAATTGCTGATCTGCCTGTGTCTCCCGATCAAACTTCCATCCTAATTCCTACTAGCAGGCAGAAGTCTGACTTCGGGTTCAAAAAGTCGCAAGATATCAGGATTGCTAGAGCATCGTTCAGCGATGCCTTGCCTGATCCCGTTGCCTACGACATTATCCACCCTAACCAAGCAAGGTTTCTGACGAACAGCGAACTTCAAAGTGCACTGGGTCTGCCCAAGTCTTGGCGCAGTTCAGGGCAGGATCGTCCATTGCTTGAGCGAGCAATTCCGTCCGTTATTGTGAAGCGATTATTCACCAAAACTGTGGTTCCCTTGCTAGAAGGGAAGGCGAAAGTTTCTAAGGCAAGCAGTCTAAAACTAGAGAAGATTGCCTTTGCTGAAACTCTCAAGGTTGAAGGTGCAATTCCAACCTATCACACGTCCATCGATATCGGATTTGCGGCATCACGTGATCGGGAAGGCGAGGAACCCTCCGAGGATGATTTTGACTTCCTGTTCGATGCTAACGAGATAAATCGGGATTTCATCGTGTATGGTCCGTACGATCCTGAAGTCGGTCGCCGTCCAGTCTTGGGTGCGGTCCAGCGCAAGGTTTTTCAAGGGAAAGACCGACGCGATTTGCAAAAGATGATCGTTCGCGCTGTCAAAAAGGGGAACTGGTCTGAGCAACGACTGAAGGAGTCAGTCGTACCTGTCACTGCCGAGCGGATTGAGCGTTACAAAAAGAATAACGACAAGTTCGAGGTGTCCGCGGATGGGTTGAGGTTTCGTAAGTGGGTCAAGGAGACGAAGAAGAGACCAGCACATTGGGATGGTTGGAGATCAGAACCGATTCCCAGCATTTCCTATGGTTGGGGTTGGGTCCGCAAAGAGGTCACGTTCAAAGATAAGGACGGTAAGGATGCCAAGAAACACATAAAAGAGGTGGCGTTATCTCCTGATCTCAGAGACAATTCTTCTATCGCTGATAAGTGGAACGCATTCTCCAGTCGCGTCACGGGTATCTATCGTAAACTTTCCTTCGATGATTTCGTGAAACAGGCGAAATTTATGAGGTCATGGGTTCCCAAAAAATATCATCTCGGAGGTGGATTGTTCACGACAATGTCCATCCAAAAATATGGCGACGAGATGAGTGCGATGGGTTTTCATATCGACAGCGGCGATGATAACTCCGGACTGACTGCGATCACGGTGGTTGATGAAGGCACTTACGAGGGTGGTTACTTCGTTCTTCCCCGCTATCGGGTCGCCTTCCGTGTCGGTGATGGAGATGTGTTCGTAGCGAACTCGCGCCAAGTTCACGGCGTCTCCGCCTTAGAGGGCAGTGGCAAACGACTTTCGGTCGTTTCCTATTCTAAGACTGCGATCGGACGTAGGGCGAGGATGAATGCTTATCCCATCAAAAGTCCGAGACCTAAGTTCCGCATTGATCAGTATCAGATAGCAATCCCCTCGTTCAAACGGGACGATCAAATTGTAGAAAAGACCCTTAAGGTTCTTGAGTCATATTCTATTGATCCGAAGCGAGTAACCATCTTCATGGCAAATGAGGATGAGCGTCAGAAATATGCCAAGGCACTCGTCAACTCGCCTTACCAGAATCTTGTGATTGCTCAGGAAGGGATCATGGAGGTGAGGAACTTCATGTGGAACTATTATCCGGAAGGTACGCCAGTCCTATTCATGGATGACGACGTTGAAATGGTTCAGATCATCGATCCTCATAATAGCAAAAACAACATCAAAGCACCTGATCTATTCGAGGATGTTATCGCTCCTGGGTTCAATGCTATGAGGGAAAATAATGCTTACATCTGGGGAATGTATGCTGCTGGTAATCCAGGATTTATGGCAGGAATAGATTTTGATGATGATACGGAGGAGAACTCCTCCGCTATCACGATTGGCAATGTCTATATTATTGGATCTTTCTTTGGCGCTGTGATCCGTCACGATCCTAAATTGTTGGTCGGATGTGCTGATAAGGAGGATCACGAGCGATCCGTTGCTCATTTTATCAAGGATGGGCGAGTGGTCCGATTGGACTTCGTGACCGTTGTCTCCGCTTACTATGAAGCGAAAGGTGGTCTTCAGGAAACCCGAACGGATGATACGGTAAGGGTCGGTGCTGAATATATGCTCAAACACTATCCCAAATATGTGAAGGTATACCAACGACCATCAACGGGATACTGGGAGGTCAAGCACATCTGAGAATGGTCGCTAGCAACTGTGAAGAGATACATCGGCGTACTCACAAAGTTGCCGAATTCACAGGCAAGGGCACCTCCCAGCAAAACTCGGTTTGCTAGGACTTAATACATTAGGCGATGTTTCTCGGCATAACCGCCATCTCCGACAAGGGCGCAAATGTATGATCGGTCGTTCCATTCCTCACCAATGCCCTTTGAATATCCCTGCGCCAACGCCTGACATGCCCGAAGACCTCTCACAGAACCGATGATTTTCTCGTCATCAGGATTATCTGCCTCGACGTTGTGCCAATAGAAAACGTCATATGTCGCTTGATCAATGACGTAGTGGCATGAAAAATCCGAGGCATATTGTTCGCAGGATGTGATTGGCGAGCAAGAGGTTGCGACTAGCATTAATATAATCGTACTGATGTTTCGGGTGATCATGCCTGCCTCCGTTGCCTGCTTATGCTATAATTTTCCAAACTAAGCGTTATTTTTTAGTCCGTCAAAAAACGTCGGAAATCTGCCAAAAATGGGACGTTTTTTCTTTCGATTGCTCTGTGCCCCAATATAGTAATTTTTACTAAAGTTTGAATAACGAGGGTCGGACGAATGAAAGTCGCCATTTATGCTCGCGTGTCCACGGTGGATCAAAACTACGAGGGACAACTCGAAGAACTAAGGTCACTTGCTGATCGCTCAGGATGGGAAGTAGTCGAAGTTTACAGCGAGAAGGTTAGTGGAACCAAGGAGACCGAGGATCGCCCAGAACTGAAACGCTTGATGCGCGATGCTAGGTTGCGAAAGTTTGAAAAGGTGTTGGTTTGGTCCGTTGATCGCCTTGGTCGTTCGATGAAAAATTTGGTCCTCGTTCTAAATGAACTCAAGGATCTCAAGATCGACATATTCTCATACAAGCAGGCAATCGATACCAGCACGGCGATGGGATCAATGTTCTTTCAATTTCTCGGCATATTTTCAGAGTTTGAAAATACGATTCGGAAAGAACGCCAGATTGTAGGTATTAGAAAAGCGAAGGAGCGAGGTGTTCGCTTTGGTCGCAAACCCACAACCGATGCTCAGGTTGCTAAGATACGTTGGTTACGTAAAAACGGTTCTTCCATCCGAGCAATCTGCGCAGAGGTGAAGGTCAGTCCGAACACTGTTTATGGAGTGCTCCAACAATGACGGAACGTGTCAAAACATCTACTAAGAATTGTCCCAAGACTATCGATAGCAGCGAAATCCTGACACTGCTTGATGATGGTTTGTCGATGCGGAAAACTGCTGGGAAACTGGGTGTGTCTCTCTCCACCGTTCAACGAGTGAAGATGGAAAACATGACCTGCTTCGGCGCCATGGATCACTAAGGGGCAAATCGCTAAGATCCGTTGGATGCGGAAAAATGGAGCACCAATCCTAGCGATCTGTATCTGCGGAAAGGTTCGCACGAATAAGATCTAGGACACATTAAATCAGACCTTGCGAGACATTGAGTTCGCGAAGTGGCGCCGACCTAATCTAATCGCTATCCCCACGAGTAGAACTAGCACAGGAACCTCAACCAATGGTCCGATCACCGCTGCAAACGCAATAGGTGAGGCAAGACCAAATGCGGAGATTGCAACAGCAATCGCGAGTTCGAAATTGTTGGATGCTGCGGTGAATGCCAGCGAGACCGTCCTCGGATAATCCAAGTCAATTATCTTCCCCATGAAGAAACTGACAGTGAACATGATCAGGAAGTAGATCCCCAGCGGTACCGCGATGCGAAGTGCATCCAGCGGCAATGCGAGCACGTCGCCACCTTTTAGACTGAACATGGCGACGATCGTGAACAACAAGGCAATAAGCGTAATCGGACCGATTTTAGGCAGGAAATTTGTCACGAACCAGTCCTCGCCACGCTGACGAATGAGAATTGCTCGCGTCAAAAATCCAGCAGCGAAGGGAATGCCAAGGTAAGTCAGAACTGCCTGAGCAATGGTCCAGAAACCTACGTCAACAACCTGCGCTTCCAGTCCAAATGCGGACGGCAGGAACGTAAGATAGAACCATGCAAAAGGGGCAAAGAATAGAATTTGGAAGACTGAGTTGAAGGCGACGAGACCTGCCACATACTGACTGCTACCGCCAGCAAGTTGGTTCCAGACGAGCACCATTGCGATGCACCGAGCAAGTCCAATCAGTATCACGCCAGTCATATATTCTGGTTGATCGCGCAGGAAGATCACCGCGAGGGCAAACATCAATGCAGGTCCGATCAACCAGTTTTGAACCAACGAAAGCGCGAGAACACGCTTATCCTGGAACACTTCTCCCAGACGCTCATATTTCACTTTCGCGAGAGGGGGATACATCATCAGGATTAGACCTACCGCAATGGGTAGGTTGGTCCCATCAACGGACAGCGCATTCAGCGATTGCGGAAGCGCTGGAAATGCAGCGCCAAGTCCAACTCCCAGCGCCATTGCCGCAAAAATCCAGAAGGTCAGATATCGATCAAGGAACGACAGACGAGGTGTGGTTATGCTCATGCTTTTTGCTCCGATGGATATTCGCGTGTCCCGATTTCATTAAGTTGGTTCTTAAGACTCATTGCGTCGAGCGAAGCAAAAGGAAGACTGGCGAAAAGGGAAATCCGATTGCGCATCATACGATAGGCAGACTGAAATGCAGCGTGTTGCTCTGCTTTGCCACCCTCGACCGCAGCAGGGTCGGCAATACCCCAGTGCGCTGTCATCGGGTGACCTACCCAGACAGGGCACGTCTCCTTCGATGCGTTGTCGCAAACGGTGAAGATGAAATCGAGTTGGGGAGCGTCAGAACCTGAAAACTCATCCCAACTCTTTGATCGGCAATAAGACGTGTCGTGACCGAGCGAGTTCAGCACGGCGACGGCGACGGGGTGAACCTCTCCCTTGGGATAACTTCCAGCGCTGTATCCGTTAAAGCGATCGCCAAACTCATGGTTGAGGATGGATTCAGCAAGAATTGAACGGGCAGAATTACCCGTACACAGGAACAACACGTTATAAATCCGTTCGGACATGAGATACCCCAGTTCAGCAGCAAGCGAGTTCGGCGACGAGTGGAGCGCAAAGAGTTTCGTGACCGCCACAGCAGTCTTTTGCGAGAAACAGCATGAGTTCTCGCAAGGTCGAAATTTGCGTACGATAGATAATCGAGCGACCCTGTCTTTCGGAAACCACTAGGTTCGCGTTTTGCAGGATACTTAAGTGCGTCGAAACTGTATTCTGAGGCGCAACTAGCAATCTGGAAATTTCTCCTGCTGGTAGACCATCAGGTTCGTTTTGAACCAACAGGCGAAAAGCATCCAAGCGACTGGATTGAGCGAGTGCAGATAAAGCAGCGATTGCTTGATTTGATTTCATATATCCAGATTTACAGATATATGAGAAATGAGCAATCCTCAAATCGCGTAAGCGCTACCTCAAAAACGGGTCCCATATTCGCCTCGCTTGAAGTGGGGTTTAGTGGGGACTTGCTTTCATTAAGATCGCCGAGGAAACTCTGAAAAGTTTCCAACTGAAATCCGGCAAAAATTCTGCGCCGCAAAATTGGGTTCTGCTAGGGTCGCTGAAGTTTATGGCGTAAACTTAGGCGTATTCTTTTCATTTACATCGGTTTAAGGAATTCTCATGAATTTCGATAACGTACTCCACATATATCTGCGTGTATCAACCGAGTTACAGTCGTTGGACGGATTTGGCATCGACTCTCAGAAAAAGGTCGGGTTGGAGATTGCGGAGCGGAATGGTTTTGAGGTGGAAATCCATGAAGAGGGTGCGGCGTCCTCGTCTAAAGAGGGACTTTTAAATCGTCCAGTTATGGGTCGCCTTCTCCAAAGAGTTCATGACGGTGAGGTAAGAAAGTTATTTGCTTTCAACGCCGATAGATTGAGCAGAAACGATGTTACAAGCGCGACAATCCGATTTGCCCTGAAGGAAAACGGTGTCGCGCTTTACCACGCGACAGGTGTGGTGGATTTTAACAATCCCACCGATAAATTGCTCTTCGGGGTGATGTCTGAGTTCGCCAGTTACGACAACGAACTCAGAACGAATCGCTTTCGCAGAGGACGCTTGGAATCGGTGAAGAGAGGGCGATGGCACGGAGGGAGTAGTCCCTTTGGATATCGAGTTGTTGACCATAAACTGGCGGAGTTCGAAGAAGAGAGCAAATGGATCCGTCAGATCTACCAGTGGTATGATGACGGTAAAAAGATTGATGAAATTCGATTTGAGTTGATGTCTCGTGGTGTCCGCACGAGAAGGGGGAACGATAACTGGTCCTACAACGCTGTTCGCTTGCTCCTGTCCAATAGTACGTATGATGGAGTGAGATCGTTCAAGGATAGTTCTTTGGGCGAGACGGTGGTTTCGGATTGTCCCAGATTAGTTGATCCGATCTTGTCAAAACGGGTCAAAGATAAAATCGCTGAAATTCATCTTAATGCGAAACCTAACGCTAAAAAATATCCGACGCTTTTGAGAGATATCATGGTGTGCGGAAATTGCGGCGGTCGGATTGGGCAGCGGGTCGTCCCTTCACAGCATACTCGTCTTTATGCCTGTAAAACTAGCGAACGCAGGTTCAGGGAACACCCTTCGAAGCAGGTTGTGTGTCAAGCGCAGGATGGGAGTCGCATTAGGTCGGCGAGGCAGGATATTGCGGACCGAATTGTTTGGGAGTCTGTCGTTGAGACGTTAAGCAATTCATCGCTTTACAAAGAGCATTTTAAGCAGATTAAAATGGGTAATTTAGTCGACCAGAACATTGGAGATGAGAAATCTTTGAGGGGCAAATTGAAGCGCCTTGAAAAGGATCTTATAAGTCTGAGGAAGATACAGACGGAGCAAAAAATTCTAAAAGAGATTGGCGGGGACGATTACGCCGACACTGTCACTAAGGTAATCCTCGATAAGGAAGCAGAACGTGCTCAGGTTTTGTTAGATTTGGGGACGTTTCGTCAGGAAAAGAAGTGGGTCGATTGGGTCGGAGACTTTGAGCACCACATAGATCGCCTAGTTCACGGTGAGTGGACGGTTGAAGACAAACAGAAATTCATCGGTGGCGTGATCGATAAGGTTTCAATGGTTTGCGTCGATAAAACTTCGCACCGTTTTGATATCGAATTCAACCTGCCGTACGACGGTAGCAAGATCGTTTACCAGTCTGGGCGTGCTGGATCCTACGATATCACAATGGGCAAAAAGGTTGTTTCGGTAAGCATTCCCGATGACGCTTCTGGTTCTAAAAAAAAGATAGAGAACTGAAATGGATAGACAATTCAATATATACTTTTCATTTACATCCGTTACAGTGGAGTGAAATGAAAAGTATAGGTCGGTTGGACGAAAAAGTTCGATTGATCCGTCTTCGTTTCAAGGTTTCTGTGACCAGTCGCGGTACGCCATTGCCTATGCTTAAGCAGGATCAAGTTGACACTTTAGACGAGATGCTGAGACTTTCTCATCTGGGTTTCAACTCCGCTGAAATTGCTGCGAGGATGAACGCGACTGGGTGGAAACCTAAGACGGTTGGTTCCTTCTACGGCAAACTCGTATGGGTCAGTTTGAAAAAATATCGTCAAAGACGGGACCGTGAACGTGACTGTCGCGTCAAGGTGATGGAGGAGCATCTTGAGTTTTGCTGAACTCCGCCAGCGACAAACCTGACCATTTATATCGTCCTGTAGGTCGTCTGGATCGTCTCTAGATACCGAACCTGTCGTCCGTGAAGAATTGTCCGTGTCCGAACAGATTTGCGCTGGAACGGAATTCGTTCTCCAGATCGCTGAGAAGGTCCTCCAGCGTCGTTAGGATGTTGGCGATAGTTCGCTGGGGTTGCTGACTGGATCGCTGGAAGAACGATCCAAAGATCTCCAGATCTGTACTTGAATTAGGTGACCTCAGACCGACCGAATACTGGTCTTAGAGGTCAAGGGAAAAATCATCCTCAAAAGAGAAAAATATTTTATAAAAAAGCGCTGAAAACTCAATAAAATCAACGTTTCTTTTATAAATACTTCCGTGGAAAATGTTCCAATGGAGGATAGATGACAGAAAATTCTAGGTGGAGTGCTGCCGTTGGTGAAGCAGAGCGAGTGATACCTACGCATCATCTTAGACTGTCGTTCGTTAATGGTCGACAGTTCCCGTTCGCTTATCAAAAAGGCGAAGAGATAATTTACGAAAAGGTGATGCTTCGGTTTATGAATAAACTGTCGAAGCGACTGGCGCCCAACCGCAACGTCTGGAAGCGGTTCAAACGCGATTTCACGATCAAGTTCACCTCTGCCTATCATGGTCGGCACGAGAACGTTCACCCACACGTTCACATTAATCTCAGGAAACCTGATCGGGTCACCGAAGCAGGGTTGTACAAGGCAGTCATTGAAACTCTTAGAGACGAACCTTGGATCAGATCGTGGGACAGATTTCATCTTTCGCCGATAGAAAGCACAAGTGTGCGGTCGGTTGGATATGGGATGAGAGAGGGGTTGGAAACGATAATAGTTTGATGGGGCAGAGTGTCGCATCCTCATGCTAAAACCAGAGGGTCCTCTCATATTGTCACATCAATCGCTTGAGGAATTCAGATTGTTGGTCGCTTCCAACGGTCATTCCTCGGCACACATTGAGAAGACGAAGAGGGTTTGAAAGAACCATCCGTCTGCCTCTCTAAACCTTATAAATAATAATAACCTAAAGGAGTTTATATGATCAACAAATCGACAATCGCATCATTCGCTATCACACCCGCAATGAGAGAAGACATCAAGGAAATTTCGGAGTCAACGGGGGTTGCTCGTTCGGTTCTCCTGCGTGAGGCAATCCAATTCCTTATTAACACCTATCACGGAATTGACCGTCCAACGCTTTTCATTAGATATAGTCCAAATGCTAAGCAGGTGATCAATGCTTAGTACCAAAACTGCCCCCAAAACGATCCGCGATCTCAATAAATCACTGGCAGGGTTATCCGCCCAAACCAAGGTTGAGGTTTATGAGGCAGAAACTCTTAAGGATATTCCACCCCGCTATCTGCTGGAGAGCAAGAAGGCGACGGTGATCGTACTGACTTAAAATAGGTCCCAAATAGTGATTTCAAAGTGATCGAAAATCAAAATAAACCCGCCAAAAACTACGAATGTTAACCAAAAAATTGCTTTGCTAATTACCCTAAGATTAGCATTTATTGATCGTAGAAGTTCGACTTCGGCAGAGTCGTCATCTGGGTAATGAGACATATTTTTATTCACTTTCAAAAGGGGTAAATTGCTCAAACGGAGGTAATGAATACCATCGCCTTAGACCCTTACGACAGTCCAGGTCTCTTCTTGATTATTAGCAAACAGGTGAAGATTAGTACCTTCGCTTTTTATAATCTCCCTAGCGATCTCGCTGGCACCAAAACTTCTATTTGCCTTTTCCATCCTTAGGCGCCGCACGTAAAAAGGGTTCGAACATCGCCATTAATTTCGCCTCTTTGTCTACCTCTTCTACAAACTTTCTGAAATCCGCTTTCCAAGGTTCTTTTTCCTCATCTGGCGGTTCGAAATCGTACTTCTGTGATAGAAAAAATGTCCAGAGTAGGAAAAGTCGGTCCTGCTCTTCTTGTTTTTTATGTGCTAAAAATTGACGGGTTACGACAACAATAATTGCGGACAGCAGGGCAGTTAAAATAATGATTGATTGGTATGTATCGACATTCCAGATTTCGAACCACATATACGTTTCTATGCCAACCTCATGAGATACCCAATCAAGGAAGGCAGCGATTATGGGAACGGCAAGATTGAAACCCAACCAGAGCGCTAACCAAAGCACGAAAACATAAACCAATGAGTTGGCAAAGGTTTTCCAGCGTTCCAACATTCTAATTTCCTACTTTGCTCGACGGTGCAATCTGGGTCATATTCTCACGACGGTCCAATCGTCTTTCACTTTATCAGCGAACAGGTGAAGGTTTCGACCTTCGCGCTTTATGATTTCAACCGTGAGTTCGCTGGTATCTTTTTTTCCCATTCGACTTGGCGCTGTCAGTTTCTGGTTAGAAATAATGACGGTTGCTTGATCTAATGGGATTGCTCTGGACGCTATGGGTTCATCCGTGAGTATGAGGATTTCAGGGTTAGAAACTCCCATAACTGCTGCCAGTTTGAT